>Ga0302267_10004570_pt1 | contig 15102 bp, 10 predicted proteins | sample III_Bog_E1_3_FD_194555 | JGI IMG/M metagenome (GOLD analysis project Ga0302267, IMG submission 194555) | Peat permafrost microbial communities from Stordalen Mire near Abisko, Sweden - III_Bog_E1_3 | ecosystem: Environmental > Terrestrial > Soil > Wetlands > Peat | place: Sweden: Abisko... | reverse complement strand
AACCGCTGCCGCCCTCGGCACACCAAAACGGGAGCGTTGCGCAATGAGCCATTACGAATTCGCCCAGCCCTGGGCGCTCTGGTTTCTACTTTTGCTGCCGCTGCTCGCTTACCTGCGTGGCCGCCGAGGCAAGGCGCCCGCCATCGAATATTCGGGGGCGGGCCTGCTGGGAACGCTCGCCCGCGGACGCAAAGTCCGGCCCGGCGGCTGGCTTTCCGCACTGCGCTACCTCGCCCTCGCCTGCCTCATCGTCGCCTTCGCGCGGCCCCAACGGGTCGATTCGAGCACGCAGGTGCAGGAAAGCGGCATCGACATGATGCTGGCCATCGACCTCTCACCCTCGATGGAGGCGCTCGATTATCACCGGCCCGACGGCTCGGAAATCAGCCGTGTTCAACTCGTCCGCGAAACAGTCGGAGACTTCATCGAGGCCCGGCCCAACGACCGCATCGGCATGGTCGTCTTTTCCGGCGAGGCCTTCCTGATGAGCCCGCTCACCCTCGACCACGACTGGCTTCTGCAAAACGTCAGCCGGCTCCAGACCGGATCGTGGATTGGCGACGCCACCGCCATCGGCTCGGCCCTTGCCGCCAGCGCCAACCGGCTCCGCGACTCCAAAGCCAAATCGAGGATCATCGTCCTGCTCACCGACGGCGCCAACAACGCCGGCAAGATCACCCCGATCGCCGCCGCCGAAGCCGCCCATGCCCTCGGCATCAAGATTTACACCATCGGCGCCGGCTCGGCGGACGTGGCCAAGTTCCCCATTCACGATGCCTTTGGCAACGTCCAATACACCACCATTCCGGTCGATATCGACAACGATGCGCTGCAAAAAATCGCCGATATCGGCGGAGGGAAATTCTTTCGGGCGGCCGACTACGGCGCGCTCAAGAATGTCTACCAGGAAATCAACAAGCTCGAGACCAGCAAAGTCGACCTCAAACACTTTAACCACATCAAAGAATACTTCGCTTGGGCGGTCTATCCCGGTCTCCTCTTTGTCGGCCTCGAAATCGCCCTGGCCCACACCCGTTTGCGGAGGGTTCCCTGATGCTCTCCGAACTTTGGGGTAAACTCGACCCCGGCTTTCTCGCGCCGGTCTGGCTTCTGGTCGGACTGGCCGCCGTCATCGCCGTCGTGCTGCTCGAAATCGGCGCCCGCCGCCGCCGCCGCCAGGCCGTTCGGCTTTTTGCCTCGCCGCATCTCGCCGCAGCCCTGACCGCCAGCGTCTCTCCGCTCAAGCGGCTGATGAAATCGGTCCTGCTCGCCGCTGCGGTGGGCCTGCTCTTTGTCGCCATGGCCCGGCCCTATCTCTTCTTCGACTGGCAGGAGGAGAATCGTACCGGCCTCGACGTGCTTCTCGCCGTCGACTGTTCCAAGAGCATGTTGACCGAAGACGTGAAGCCAAGCCGCATCGAGCGCGCGAAGCTCGCCATCGCCGATTTCGCCGACAACCTGCCCGACAACCGTCTGGGCCTCATCGCCTTTGCCGGCGAGGCCTTCCTGCAATGCCCACTCACCCTCGACCACGACGCATTCCAGACCTCCGTGCGCGAGCTCGATACCGATACCATTCCGAAGCCGGGCACCGACATTGCCTCTGCCATCGACCTGGCCGTCGATGCCCTGAAAAGCCAGCCCAACAACATGAAATTCATGATCCTCGTCACCGACGGCGAGGACCTTGAAGGCCGCGTCCTCGACTCAGCCAAAAATGCCGCGCAAAGCGGACTCAAGATATTCACCGTTGGCGTCGGCACGCCCAGCGGCGGGCTGATTCCGGAGCGGGACGAATCAGGCGCCACGATGTACCATCAGGATTCCAGCGGCCAGCAGGTTGTATCGAAGCTCGATGAAAGCACCCTGCGCCAGATCGCCGACCTTACCGGCGGCGCCTATCGACCGCTCGGCCAGCGCGGCGAAGGGCTCGACGATATTTACCGCACCTACATCGAACCGCTGCCCAAGCAAAACCTCGAGGAGCGGCGTCAAAAAATCCACATCGAACGGTTTGAGTGGCCGCTGGGTCTGGCTATTTTATTTCTCGTGTGGGAATTCATCATCACGGAACGCAGCTCGACCGCGGTCAAGGCCGACACCTTGCCTCCCGGCCCCGCCCGCAGCCCGCGTCCGGTGCGCCGCCGCCAGGGCCGCAACGTCGCCGCGACGACATCCGTCATCGCCCTCGCCCTGTGCCTTTCCGGTGTGGCCCGCGCCGCCGATAGCGACACGGCGGAACGCGACTACAAATCAGGCAAGTACGAGGACGCCGAGCAGAATTACGAAAAGGCCCTCCAGAAGCAGCCCGATCGCAGTGATCTCCAGTACAACAGTGGCGATGCCGCCTACAAATCCGGCGAGTATTCCGAGGCCGAGGACGCCTACCGCAAGGCGCTCGAGACGCCCGACCTCAACCTCCAGGAAAACTCCTACTACAACCTCGGCAACGCCCAGTTCGAGCACGGGTCAGAGATGCAGAAAGTCGACACGAAAAAGACCATCAAACTCTGGCAGCAGGCACTCCACTCCTACGAATCCGCGCTTAAGCTCACAGAAACGCCCGATGCCCGCCACAACTACGAGTATGTGAAGGAAAAACTGGAGCAGCTAAAGCAACAACAGCAGCAGCAACAGCAACAGAACAAGAGTGGCCAGTCCAACCCCAATGACAAGGACCAGAACGGCCAGAATTCGCAGCAGAACCAGGGCGATCAAGGCAACCCGAGCAACGGCCAGCCCCAGGATCAGCAGGGGCAACAGGGCCAGAACAGTCCGCAAAATAACGGACAAAACCAGGCTCAGCCGCAGCAAGGCCAGGGCGACAAATCCGACGCCCAGTCCGGTCAGCAGTCGTCTTCCGGCTCCAAGAATGGCGGCCAGTTGAAGACTTACTCGGGAACGCGCGATCAGGACCTGAAGGACCCCGGCATCAAATCGAAGGAGGATGCGGAAAACCTGCTCGACTCACTCAAGGACGACGAGCACCAGATCGGCGCGCGCGCGCTCAACAGCAACAACCAGCAGGCACCGCCGCCGTCAGGGAAGGATTGGTAGATGACGCCGCCACTCCAAATCCTCCGCATGACGCTCCGCCTGGCCGCGGTGCTCGCCTGCACCACCGTTTCGTGCCTCGCTGCCGCCTCGGTCAGTCAGCAGATCTCGCCCGCCGAGATCAATGTCGGCGAACAGACCATCGTCACCCTCAACATCACGAACGGCAGCGTGAACGATATTCAACTCCCTGCCGTCGATGGCCTGCAGGTCGTCGGCTCGCAGTCCTCCACCAATATCATCTTTTCCAATGGGACGCTCTCCCGGAGCATGACGCTCGCTTTCGCCGTCACCGCTTCCCGTCCCGGCACGTTCACCATTCCCGCTTTCGACATCCATACCGAGGAAGGCGAGGTGCTCCACGTCAAGGCCATGAAGCTGTTGGTCGATGGCAACGGAACTGCGCCCGCCACGAATAATGCCGCGGTCGCAACGACGCCCGCTCCCATGCCCAATGCCGCCGCCAACCCAGCCTTCAATCCCAACGGCCCGGTCGTCCAGCCGCCAGCCAGTGCGGCCCCTCCTCCGCCGCGCCCGGGCAACAATACTGCCGACACCACTGCCGCGACTCCCGGCGTGCCACGCGATCCGGATGGCGGCCCGGCCAAAGTCTTCATCCTCATTACGCCCGAAACCACCGACGCCTATGTCGGGCAGTCGGTCCGGATGCGGATTGATTTCTACATCCGCATGGAAGTGCAGGCGGAGCAGAATTCCCTCCCGACGATCAAGGGAAGCGACTTCCTCATGAACGCCTTCATGACTCGTGGACGCATCTCGCAGCTCATGCTGGAAAATCAGCCCTACCTTTGCGAAACCTGGGGCACCGCCATTGCCGCCCCGAAGAGCGGCGACTTCCCCCTCAGCATGGAGCGCGACACCTACTGGGTGAAATCGATTACCGGCGGGAGCATCTTCGATCCCTTCGGCGGCTTCTTCAATCGCCACGCCAACCTGGCCCACCAGCCGGTCTCCAGCAACCTGCTGACCATGCACATCCACGCGCTGCCGGATGAAGGCCGACCCGCTCACTTTACCGGCGCGATTGGGCATTTCGATGTCACTGGCAGCGCCCATCCGTCGTCGGTCGCCGTCGGCGAACCTGTCATACTCGACTTTTCCGTCGCGGGCGAAGGCAATTTTGATTACGTCCGCTGCCCCGTGCTGGCGGAGGACCCCGCGTGGAAGCAATACGTTGCTTCATCCAAGGTCAACTACCGCGACGAGGGGCACATGGACGGCGTCAAGTCCTTCGAGCAATCCATCGTCCCAAAAAAGAACGGCGAGCTGCCGCTTCCCGCCGCGAGTTTCAGCTACTTCGATCCGACCGCGAAACAATACGTCACCGTGCCCATTCCCCTGCCCGTGATTACCGTAACCGGCTCACCCACGCCGATCGCCTCGACCGCGCCCGAAGCTGATAATGATTCCACCTCCGTCGCGGCCACGACGCCCACAAGTGAGTTCCTTCCCAACCGCCTCGACGCCGGTTCCCTGCGCACAAGTCTCATCCCGGTTTATCGCCAGACCTGGTTCTGGGCCGTCCAGAGCGGGATGCTCGTCCTGCCGCTGCTCGGCGGGCTTTTGTTTTTGATGCGAGCCCGCATCACCCCCGATGACGGCAGCGCCGAGCGCGCGCAACGGCAGCATTCGATGCAGCAGGAAGAAGACGCCATGGCCGCCGCCGTGCGCCGTGACGACGCCGTCGCCTTTTTCATCGCCGCGCGCCACGCCGTCCAGCTACAACTCGGCGCTCGATGGCGCTTGAGTCCCGAAGCCCTCACTCTCGGCGAAATTCGCGCCCGCGACCCGCAACTAGCCGAGGCACTCGAGCCGCTTTTCATCCAGGCCGACGAGGTCATCTACTCCGGCCAAGCCCAGCCGGGGATCGATCTTGCCCAATGGGAAAATCGCGTGCGCACCGAACTCCTCCAGCCACAACCCGCCTGACCATGAACTTTCTTTCTCATCCGTGGCGTTTTCTTGCGCAGATTTTTCTCCTCTGCACTTTCTCCTTTTTCCTTTTGCCTTCGTCCCTCCACGCCGCCGATCCCCAGCTCGAGGCCGCCAACCGCGCCTACGCCTACGGCGGCTACGACGAATCCGCCAAGCTTTTCCAGCAAATCATCACCACGCGCGGTTACTCAGCACCGCTCTGCTTCAATCTCGCCAACGCCGATGCGCGCGCGGGCCATCTCGGCGATGCCATCCTCAATTACGAGCGGGCCCGTTACCTCGCCCCCGCCGACCGCGACATCGACCACAACCTCCAGCTCGCCCGCAAGCAGGCCGGGCTCCAACCCAATTCCTATCGCTGGTGGCAGATCGCCCTGCGCAGCATCGACTGGACTGTCTGGCTGGGGATGCTCAGCGCCGGTTTGTTCCTTATTTTCCTCGCCCTGGTCGGCACGGCCTACGCTTCCGCTCTCGCCGCCGCCACGAAGATTCCCGAGCGGCTGCTCAAAAACATCTTCCGCGCGATCTTCTTCGCCGGCATCCCGCTCTGCCTCCTGCTCGGCTACATTGAGCTTTCCACCGTCGGCTTCAACAACCGCATCGAGGGCGTCATCATCGCGTCCAAGGAAGCCACCCTGTACCGCTCGCCGTTCGACAGCTCCGACAGCGTCGGCACCATTCCCGAGGGAGAACTCGTCACCGTTGAGGATCGCCACAACGATTACCTCCGCATCGAGGGCCGCGACTACCACTTCGGCTGGATCGCGCAAAAAGACATCGCTCCCATCATTGCCGGCAGCTTTGATGCGAAGTAACCGCACCCATTCCTCACTTGCCCTTCCCGCCCTGAAAGTCACACTTTCTCCATGCTACCCGACTGGTTTCTCGACGCAAAACTCGGCATCTTCATTCACTGGGGAATCTATTCCGCGGGCGACACGAGCGAATCGTGGGCTCTTTTTCACGGCGAAATCTCCCTCGCCGATTACATGGCGCAGGCGAAGACCTTCACCGCCGCCCACTACGATCCGGACGCCTGGGCCGATTTACTCGCCGAGACCGGCGCGAAATATGCCGTGCTCACCACCAAGCACCACGACGGCTTTGCCCTCTGGGACACCAAACTCAGCAAACTCAACGCGAAGGACGGCGCACCCGCCGGACGCGATCTCATCGGTCCCTACTGCGACGCCTTGCGCAAACGCGGACTCAAAGTCGGTCTCTATTTTTCCCATCTCGACTGGAACCACCCCGATTACGCCTCGATCCTGCCGAAAAGCGCTCAGGCGCACAACCACGGTGCCATGCACAAAAACCACTTTGCCTATCCGCAAGGGCCGGAAGACCCAGCGGCCTGGGAACGTTTCCTCGAATTTCATCGTGGCCAACTGAAGGAGCTTTGCACGCGCTACTCGCCCGACCTTCTCTGGTTCGATGGCGACTGGGAGCGCGACCCCGAGCAGTGGCGCTTCAAGGAACTTCGCGAACAACTCCTTTCCTGGGTGCCCGGCGTCATTCTCAACAGCCGCATGGGCGGTTACGGCGATTACGGCACGCCCGAACAGGCCCTGCCCGTGACGAAACCGAAGGGCCCGTGGGAGTTCTGCGTCACGATGAACGATTCCTGGGGCTACCAGAAAAAAGACACGAATTTCAAGTCGATCCGCCAGTGCATCCGCATGGAGGCCGAGTGCGCCGGCATGGGCGGCAATCTCCTCCTCGACGTCGGCCCCAAGAGCGACGGCAGCATCACTCCGGAACAGACCGAAATCTTGCAGGGGCTTGGCCGGTGGAACCGCAAGCATTCGGAAGCGATCCACGGCACCGTCGCTGGCTTGCCACCCGGCCTCTTTTACGGCGCATCAACGCTCAGCAAAGAGCAGGATGTGCTCTATTTGATCTGCTTCGATCGCCCCAACGGGCAGGTCGCCGTGAAAGGCATTATCAACGACGTCAAGCGCGTCAGCATCGTCGGCGGAGCCGAACTCAAGCAGCGCAAAATTGGAGGCGCACCCTGGGCCAATCTGCCCGGCGTCCTCTGGATCGACGTACCCGACAGTGCGCTCGACGGTGACGCAACCGTGATCAAGGTGGAACTGGCCGGACCGCTCAAACTCTACACCGGCTCGGGCGACGTGATAACGATGAACGTCTGATTTGCCTGAATGAAATAAATCGCCGCCTTTTCGCGATTCACTGCTGTGAAAATAGATACTTCCGTCCTGCTCGCGGCGGCCCTTTGCCTGCTCCTCACGTCATGCGTCACTGATTCGGTCAATCCCCTCTCCTCGCCCGACACGGCCAAGGCCGATCCGCGACTCGTCGGCGATTGGCGGGGCGGCACCGACGATGATCCCAACACCTGCCATTTCTCCATTACCAAGGCACCCTGGATGCATGTCGACATCATCCATCCGAAAGAGAAATCAGAACCAAATGAACTGCCCGATTCCTACGATTTCTTTCCCACGGTGCTCGGCAAGGAAACCTTCCTCAATGTCGTGATGGTCGGGAAAGATACCCAGGGACATCCCACCAAGAGCTACATGATTCTTCGCTACAAGTTCACCAACGACCACGTCCTGCACATGTGGATGCTCTCCGACGAAAAGGCTGCTGCCGCTGTCCGAACAGGAAAACTTAAAGGTCTCATCAAAGACAATGGTCCTGCTTTGGGGCAGCCGGGACGGCGCGACTTCGACGTCACGCTACAGGATACTTCGGGAAACGTCGCTCGTTTCATCCAAGGCTCCGACCTCGATGATCTCTTCAACAACAAGCTGAACGGATTTTATCGCGTCAGTGCGACGCGATAAATCGTCCTGCGGCTTAGATCCCGAAATTGATCCCGACCGCCTTGGCTGTCGTCACCATCTGTCCATCCGGCGGCACGTGCTTGATCTGGCCGACCGCTTCCTTGATCGTCACGGCACCAATCTGATAGTTGAGGTAACTCACCATGCAGCCGAATTTCTTTTCCTGGATCAGTTGCACTGCCCCGACGCCGAAGCGCGTACCGAGATTGCGGTCCTAAGTCGTCGGCGCTCCGCCGCGCTGCAAATGCCCCAGCACCACCACGCGCGTCTCGCGCTTCGTCCGCTCGCCGATCTCGTGCGCCACCTGCGCCCCGATACCACCCAGCCGGACCTCGCCCTTGACCTCGCCGTCCACGGTCTGGATCTCCCCGCCCGTCGCGGTCGCGCCTTCGGCGACCACAATCAGGGTCGAGGCGGCGCCGCTCGACATCCGCTTGTCCACATACGCGGCCAGCCGCTCGTAGGAAAAAGGAATCTCGGGAATCAGAATCACATCCGCATTGCCCGCCACGCCGCCGTAAAGGGCGATCCACCCCGCGTGTCGCCCCATCACCTCGAGAACCATGACGCGCTTGTGGCTCGCCGCCGTCGTGTGCAGGCGGTCGAGCGCATCGGCCACGCATTGCACCGCGGAATCGAAACCGAAGGTCGTCGCCGTGGCGGAAAGATCGTTGTCGATCGTCTTCGGCACGCCGACCACCGACACGCCGTTTTCAAAAAGCTGGTCCGCCGTCGTCAGGGAACCGTCGCCGCCGATGGTGATCAGCGCGCGCACGCCCAGATCCTGCAAAGTCTTCTTCGCCTCGTCGATGATGGGCTGCGGAATCATCGCCTTTTCGCCCATGCCCTGCTTTGCCACGAAGCGCCCACGGTTGGTTGTGCCAATGATCGTTCCGCCCGTGGCGGCGATCCCCTGCGTATTTTCCAGCGTGAGAATCTTGTAATTGACTGGTGAAAGGAGCCCCTCGTAGCCATCGATGAAGCCAAGAACTTCCCAGCCAAGAGTATGAGCCGATGCTACTGCCGCCCGGATAACGGCATTGAGGCCGGGACAATCACCACCACTAGTTAAAACACCTATACGAAAACGATGCACAGTCTATGGCTATCTCGGTTTTGTTAAAGTGCCAATCGAAATCATGCAAATCGAACTTATTTTTGTAAAAAAGCGGTGACGCAGCCGCAACTATGGGCATTCTCGCTCGAATGCAGCGTGAATTTTCCGAGAATCAGCCCGAGCTGATGGATCTGCCCAACCAGGACGAAAACGCCCTCCGCAGCGATCTGGAAAACCTCGCCCGCCTCAACCGCACCTTCGGTGGACGCAAAGCCGTTGAGACCGTCTTCCACAAATTGGCCGACAAAACCCGCAGCCTGCTCCTCATCGACCTCGCCTCTGGTTACGGCGACCATGGACGCAACCTGCTCGGGCTCTCCCAGGCGCGTCGGCACGACGTCACCATCGTCGCCGTCGATTTCCAGTTTCAGACGCTCCAGATCGCCCGCCATGCCACGCCCGCCACCAAGAAAATGTTCTTCGTCCAGGCCGACGCTCGCCAGCTCCCCTTCCGCAACAAGGGCGCTGACCTCGCCTTCTGCAGCCTCGCCCTGCATCACTTCGCGGAAAAGGACGCGCTCACCGTGCTTCAGGAAATGGCCCGGGTCGGCCGCATTGGCGCCGCCTGCGTCGACCTTGCCCGCAGCCGACTCGCCGCCTTCTGCATCTGGCTGCTCACCACCTTCATCATCCGCGACCCCATGGTTCGCCACGACGCGCGCCTCTCCGTTCGCCGCGCCTTCACCAACGCCGAAATGAAGTCGCTCGCCCACCGCGCCGGCTGGCCCAACCTCAAACAAATAAAATTCTTCTGGTTTCAGCAGGCCGTCCTTGCTCATGTAGAAGGTAGGGGGTCGCCGCCAGACGCGTCCGCCGGCCTGCCCCATTCAACATGAGAACTTCCAACGTCATCACCATCAAGGCCCCGCTCCACGTCATCTACACCATCGCCTCCGACTTGCCGCGCTGGCCCGACTTCCTCTCCCATTACCGCTACAACCGCTATCTCTCGAAGATGCCCTGGGGCGGCATCATCAAAATGTCGGCCGTGCGCACCTTCATCCCCACCACTTGGGTTTCCGAGTACCGGGTCGACACCGACAAGTGCCAGCTCTACTTCAAACACCTCAAATCGGCCCTCAACGCCACCCGCGGCATGATCGTCGTCTGGCACTTCACCGAGACGCCCGACGGGGTCCGCGTTGAAATTACCCACGATTTGGAATTGCGCTGGCCGCTGATTGGTGGCTTTGTAGGCAAATACATCGTGGGTCTTTTTTTCATTCATCACATCGCTACCCGCACCCTCGCGGGTCTTAAGCGGCAAGTAGAAAGTATGCCAGCAATATCATGAGTTCACGCGTCGTCATCACAGGAATCGGGGCGCTCACCTGCGCCGGACACGGCCGAAAAGGCCTTTGGGAAGGTATCCTCCGCGAAAAATCGGGGATCAGTTTCATCACCCGTTTTAATACCGACGGTTACGACGCCAAATGCGCCGGGGAAATCACCGACTTCGATCCCGCGCAGCATTTCCCGCCCCACAAACTGAAACGCATCGACCGCTACGCCCAGTTCGCCCTCGTGCTCAGCCAGCAGGCGATCGACGACTCCGGGCTCCAACTCTCTCCCGAAAATCCCCGCACCGACGTCGGCATCAGCTTCGGCACCGCCCTCGGCGGCATCACCACGGCGGAACTCACCCACGAGAAGTTCATCCGCGAGGGCGTCCGCGCCATCCCCGCCGCCCTGGCGCTCCAAGTCTTCGGCGGCTCCGCCCACAGCAACATCGCCATCACCCACGGCATCCGCGGTTACTGCACCACCAACTCGAATAGTTGCGCCTCCGGCACCGTCGCCGTTGGAGAAGCCTTCCGCGTCATCCGCGAAGGCCGCGCCCAGGTCATGATCGCCGGCGCCGCCGAGGCCCCGCTCGCGCCCCTCACCTTCGGCGCGTTCGACACCATCAAATCCATGGCCAAGGAAACGAAGGACGCCTCACGCGCCTGCCGTCCCTTCGATGCCACCCGCACCGGCTTCGTCATGGCCGAGGGCGGCGGCAGCCTCATCATGGAATCGCTCGAGCACGCCAGGGCCCGCGGCGCTCACATCTACGCCGAAGTGCTCGGCTACACGCTTAACAACGACGCCTTCCATATGTCCTCATCGCTGCCCGAAGGCGAATCGGCCCTCGCCGCCATGCAGTCCTCGCTCGACGAAGCCAAGGTGCGCCCGGATCAGATCGATTACATCAACGCCCACGCCAGCAGCACCCCGATGAACGACGGCATCGAAGCCCGGGCCGTCACGAAATTCTTCGGCAAGAAGACCCCGGCCATCAGCGGCACCAAGCCCTACTACGGCCACGGCCTCGGCGCGTCGGGCGCGATCGAAGCGGGCATCTGCTGCCTCGCCATGGAAAACAGCCACATCCCGCCCACGCTCAACTGCCACGAACCGTGCGAGGAAATCACGCCCGGCTTTGACCTCGTCCGCCTCAAGGGCCGTTCCCAGCCGCTCAAATACGTCCTGAGCAACTCCTTCGGCTTCGGCGGCATTAATGCCTCCCTCGTCTTCGGCAAAGTCGAGTAAAGCAGGGACGGCGGCGCCCTCCGCAGGAGTTGACCCTCCCACAAACCTTCGCCTAAAGTTCTCCCGACCCGGAGACACGCCGAACGAGGAGACGGCGGTTTCCCGGTGAACCGGAACCAGCGGGAGGGGGCTTGAAGGTCGATCCACGATTTCTCAAGGAAGAAGGTACGGAGGTCTTTCTCGGCAACGAGCTGCTCGTCAAGGGTCTGCTCGAAACCGAAGGCGGCACGCATCTCTGGACCGGCTATCCCGGCTCGCCCGTCTCCGGCTTCTTCGACTGCATCGAGGCCATCCAGGAAATCCCCAAGCAGTACGGCATCAGCGCCGTCCTCGCCAACAACGAGGCCCTCTCCGCCGCCATGGTCAACGGTTCCCAGATGCACGGCCTGCGCGCCATGTGCGTCATGAAAAGCGTCGGCCTTCATGTCGCCACTGACGCCCTCGCCCTCGGCAACCTCGCCGGCGCGCATCCCGATGGCGGCGCCGTCGTCGTCATGGGCGACGATCCCTGGAGCGACTCCACCCAGGTTCCCGCCGACTCCCGCTTTCTCTGCAAGCACATCCACATGCCCGTCCTGGAACCGAGCACCAACCAGGAAATGAAAGACTGGGTCGATCTCGCCTTCCGCCTCTCGCGCGAAAGCGAACTCTACATCGGCTTCCTCGTCACCACTAACCAGGCCGACGGCGGCGGCACCGTCCAAGTCCGGCGCAACCATTTCCCCCGCGTCAACACCCATAACCCCATCGCGCTCGACACCGCCAAGGTCGACTTCGAAAAAAACGTCCTCCTCCCACCCCGCACCTGGCGCCGCGAGCAGGGCTTTCCCCAACGCTATGAACGCCTCTGGGCCAGCGCAAAAAAGCACGGCGTCAATCGCTTCAGTCCGGCCCGCACCAACAGCAAAGGACCGGGCCGGTCTGGCAGCAAAGCCCCGCTCGGCTTCATCAGCTCCGCCCTCGCCCATTCGCATCTCGAACACGCCCTCCAGCAACTCGGCCTCACCGACGCCTTCCCGCTCCTCAAGCTCGGCATCACTTACCCGCTCGATCCCGAGTTGATCGACACCTTCGCCGAGCAGGTCGAGCACATCGTCGTCGTCGAGGAACGCCGCGGTTTTCTCGAGGAGCAAATCGTCCAGCTCCTCGCCCGCCGCGCCATGACCGGCAAGCGCGCCGTCCCCGTCTACGGCAAAATATTTCCGAGCAAGCTCTCCCCCGCAGGCCGCGAAGGCCTCCCCTCCGCGCGCGGCTTCAACTCCTCCATCCTCGTCGAACTCCTCGCCCCGCTCATCACCGAACTCGCCTCGTCCCGGCTCGATCTCGACCAGTCCCGCATCGACGCCGAATTAAGACTCCTTGCCGCCAACGGCGAAATCGAAGTCGACCTGGCCACCCGCACCCCCACCTTCTGCCCCGGCTGCCCGCATCGCGACTCCGCCAGCGTCCTCGGCGAAATCAAGCGCCAGTTCCTCGACCCCGACTACATGCGCAACGTCCATCGCCGCGAGCCGGTCGACCTCGTCTTCCACGGCGACACCGGCTGCTACACCATGCTCATGTTCGAGCCCAACAAGGACCTCATGCACAACTACAGCGGCATGGGACTCGGCGGCGGCACCGGCCTCGGCATCGACCCGTTCATCACCAACAAACAGGTCGTCTTCATGGGCGACTCCACCTTTTTTCATAGCGGCCAGCTCGCCATCTCCAACTCGATCAAAAACGGCCAGGACATCACCTACGTCATCCTCGACAACAAAACCACCGCGATGACCGGCCAGCAAACCACCCCCGGCCTCGATCGCGACATGCTCGGCAACGAAACCTGGACGCAACAGATCGAAAAGATCATCGGCGCCATGATCGAGGACAAATCGGTCGAGGTCATGCGCACCAATCCCGCCCGCCGCGCCGATTACCGCCGCCTGCTCGAAGCGACCGTGCTCAAAAACGGCGTCAAGGTCGTCGTCGCCGACAAGGAATGCGGCATTACCTTCCACCGCCGCCGCACCCGCGATGAGCGCGCCGAAGTCCGCGAAAAAGGATTTCTCCACACCAGGCACTACATCAACATCAACGCCGACGTCTGCGAACACTGCCTCGTCTGCACCCGCGCCACCGGCTGCCCCGGCCTCACTTTCACCGAAACCGATCTCGGCCCCAAAGTGCAAACCGACCTCTCCTGGTGCGTCAACGACACCGCCTGCACCAAGCTCGACGCCTGCCCCGCCTTCGAGGAAATCATCGTCCTCCGCTCGCAGAAACCGCTCTCCCTCCTGCCCGAGCTCGAGAAGGAGGAAATCCCGCTGCCCGTCCGCCGCAACTTCTCCGACGTCTGGCACGCCTACCTCGCCGGCGTCGGCGGCATGGGCATCGGCGTTTCCGCCGCCACCCTCGTCCGCGCCGGTCATCGTGAAGGCTATCGCGTCGTCTTCTGCGACAAAAACGGCCTCGCCATCCGCAACGGCGGCGTCTACTCGCACATCACCTTTCTCCAGCCCGGCGGCAACCACGTCTCGCCCATCATCCCCTACGGCAAAGCCGACCTCATGCTCGGCATCGACATCCTCGAAGCTGCGCGCGGCATCGATCCCAAGGGCCACCTCCGCGTCGCCGGCCCCAAAACCCACGCCATCATCAACCGCCAGAAAACGCCCACCATCAACACGCTCCTCGGCACCGACGACTTCTGCGTCGATACGCTCGAGGAAGCCCTGCGCAAAAACACCAACCCCGCCGGCTACTTCAGCGCCGATGTCTCCCTGCTTTCCGAACGCGGCTTCGGCACCAAGCTCTACGCCAACGTCATCATGCTCGGCATTGCCTTCCAGCGCGGCGAGCTTCCCCTCTCCCTCGCCAGCCTCGAATATGGCATCCAGGAAACCATGGGCAGCGCCTCCGCCGAAAACTGGCTCGCCTTCAAACTCGGCCGAAAAATCGCGCGCGACGCCGCCCTCGCTGCGCCCGTCACCGTCTCCGCCGTAGGGGAAAATTCCTACCACGAAATCGTCGCCGAAAAATCGGCCCGCCTCAAACGCTCCGGCCGTGGTGGCGAAAAACTCTCCCGCCAATACTGGCAGCTCGTCACCTCCGCGCGCGAAAAACTCACCCTCGACCCGCGCCACGAATCGCTCCTCGCCCAGCGCATCTACGACCTCATCCGCTACGAAAATCTCGCCTACGCCGAGGACTACGTCGCGCGCCTCGCCCGCCTCCATGCCCGCGACTCCGCCGCGCACGGCTACGCCGCCACCCATGCCGCGCTCTGGAATCTCCATCGCGTCATGGCCATCAAGGACGAGGTCTACGTCGCCCACCTCCTCACCAGCGAGGAAAAAATCGAAGCCGACCGTGACCGCTACAACGTCCGCCCCGAACTCGGCGACCGCATCATCCATCGCCACCTCAACCGCCCCGAATTCGCCTTCGGCAAACGCACCCTGCGCTTCAAGCTCCGCGCCCATCCCTGGATGCTCCGCCTCATGCGCCGGGGAAAATTCCTCCGCCGCTGGCTCCCCGCCTGGCACGCGAAAGAGCGCGCCTTCCGTGCCTGGTACTTCCAGCTCGCCGACCAGTTCGAAGCCCCCGCCGACCCCGCCTCCTACGCCACCTGGCTCAAAATCC
>Ga0302267_10004562_pt1 | contig 15117 bp, 13 predicted proteins | sample III_Bog_E1_3_FD_194555 | JGI IMG/M metagenome (GOLD analysis project Ga0302267, IMG submission 194555) | Peat permafrost microbial communities from Stordalen Mire near Abisko, Sweden - III_Bog_E1_3 | ecosystem: Environmental > Terrestrial > Soil > Wetlands > Peat | place: Sweden: Abisko... | reverse complement strand
CCCGGTACCACCGCCCCGCTCGCGTCCGTTACCGTCCCGCCAATCGCGCCTGTATCGCCCTTAAACATTCCTCCATCCACCGCCTGTGCTTTCGCATCGCTTCCGCTCTGCTCCGTCACCGGATGCAGAAACTGCGCCACCACCTCATTCGTCACCTTGTCATTCACCATGCTCGGCGAGCGCAGAATTTGCACCGCCCGGTACAGATGCGTCACCGGCTTGCTCGTCTCCTCAAGCGTGCCGCCGGCCTTCACCCGTTCCACCCGCGTATAGCTCATCTGGTCGTTCGTCACCAGTTGGAAGGGCTGCCCCAGCGGATCGCGCAGCGCGTCGAAATCAATTCCCGCGGCCGTAAACGCCGCCTTCGCCTCCGCCTCCGTCACCGGAAACAGATGTCCCGCATCCGTCCAGGCATTAATCGCCGCCTGCATCCGCGCTTCCATCCGCCGGAAGTAATCGACTGCCGGGCTCGTCCACACCGTCGGCCATCCGAGTCGCCCATTCTCCTGCGGCTTCGCATCATGCGGATACACCTGCACGTCGTACCACCGTGGCCCCACCCCAATCTGGTACTGGAACACGTGCCCATCCGGATCGAACGTCTTGTCCAGGTCGAGCCCGCCCGCTCGCGCCATCTGCTTCAGCTCATCCACATTCCCCGGCAACGCCTCGCCCGCCGTCACCCTGTCCTCCAGAATCTTGGTCAGCCGCTCACCCGGCAGCGCAAAGACATTCCGCTGCACCATAGTTGCCGAAAGATCATCGCCCGTCCCAAACTTCTTGTCCGGCCCCGCGCTCAGCACATCCAATGTCACCTGGTTAAAGTCCTTCAAAACCGACAACTTGTAAGGAGTCTCCCACGGGTCAACCAAAAGCGCAGGATCCAGCCCTGCCGCATCCGCAATTGCCCGCACTCCCTCCAGAGTCGACGGCAGCTGCTCCGGCCGCGCCGCCAGAATCGCATCCCCCACTGGCTTCAACTGCGTTTTCATCCCCGCTTGATAATCGCCCCGCGAATCCGCATAGTCTTCCGACTCCAGGCTCACCGTGGAAGGAAAGTCAAACGCCAGCCCCGCCTCCGCCACCACCTGCAAATCGTCGGACACCGGTTTCGACATATCCGTCTTCTGCAACTCCTCCATACTCACGCCGCCAATGTTCGACGAACTCCCCCACCAGTTCCACCCATTCCAGCGCTGGCTCGCATCTTCCTCCGTCAACGCCCGCTGCTCCACAGCCGCGTCCGCAACCGACACGCCCACCGCTCCCGGTGCCGCAAATCCTCCCGCAGCGCGCACATCCAAGCCTGCATTCACCTCCGCCCCCGGCAGGTACGAAGCCTGCAACCCCGTCAGCTTCAGCTTCAGCTCGCGGTCCTCCGGATACAGCACCGACTTGGCCGTGCACCAGCCCTGGCATCCGTGATGGCTATCCGAATCGCCGTCCATCGTGTATGCCATCAGCGTCACAGTGCCGCGGAAGTCTTCTCCCATCGTCACCGTCACCCGCTCCGTCGCGTGCATCATGTGCACCTGCGTGTGGCTTATCGATCCCTGCGCCGAAAGCGCGTCCACATCGATCACAGCGCCCGGCGGCCCATGAACCTCGGCCTCGATATTCTGCCCCGGCTTCATCAACGTCGCGCCCACCGAAAGCCAGATGCTCTCCGCCTCACCCGCATTCAACGTCTGGTCGAACACCGACGTCCGGCCTTCCCCATCCCGCGCCGTCATCCGCACCTTCATCTGTGTATCGTCGCCCGCCGAGGCGTACCGCAGATGGACCCGCGCCAGTCCATACCGGCTCGTCGTGACCGTCGCCGCGTGCGTCGCATGAGGCTCGCCATCCATCCAGTCCAGCGTCACCTTGCACCCCGCCGGCTCTCCGTCCGCATACGCCGTGCTCAGGATGTAATCCCCTTCGCGGTCGTTCCCATCCACCCGGTTCAAATAGATATGCACCGGGTACCGCGTCAGCCGCACCGTGAAGTTTCGCGGCTCCGTCCGCCCCGTGCTCACATCCGTCACATACGCGCGATACTGCACATCGCGATACCGCTGGCCCTCCGTGAAATCGGCGAACTCCGCCACATCCAGCTTCAACTCCGCATCGCCATGCTCATCCAGCGTGGTCGTCTGCTCCGCGCTCTCAACCGCAACCGTCTTCTTCGTCGCCTCGTCCCATCGGTACTGTTGCACCCGCGCAACCCGCACCGCTCCCGCCGCAACCGCCTTGCCGAACAGATACCCCGCGTGCAGCTTCACCACCGGTGTCTGCCCATCCAGGTAGAATCCCCGGTCCATCGTCGCGCTCACCGCAAACTCCGGCAGATCGTACCGCCGCACTTCAAGGTTCATCCACCCCGTCCCCTGGTAGCGCGTCGAGCCATCCACTTCGATCGTCACCTGATAGTTCCCCGGCGCCAACTGCGGTCCTGTCTTCCAGTCGTAGCTCACAATTCCGAACCGGTTCGTCTCCAGCGCCTCTTCCAGCAGCGTCTTCTGCTCGCCGTCCACAATCGTCAGCTTCACCCCCTTGCCCGCCATGGCTCGCCCCGCATCGTCCAGCACCAGGGCCCACAGATGCACCGTCTCTCCCGGCTTATGCAGCATCTTGTCCGTCTGCATGCGCACCGTCTCCCGGTCCATCAAGTCAATATCCGCATTGATCGACGCCGTCGACCGCGCCCCATCCTCACCCACCAGCGTGCCCGTCACCGTCAGCGTCGCATCATCGCCCGACGCGCCCGTAATCGGAATCACCAGCGCCGCTTCTCCATCCATCCCCGTCGTCGCCGTGCGCACCACCTTGCCCGGCACCGCCTTCGCGCCCGCATCGGCACCCTTTGGGATCTCGTACTCCAGCGTCCCCTCCAGCCGCACTCCGCGAAAACTCTTCCCCGTCACCGGATTCACCGCATACACCCGCGCCGTCAGCGGCTTGCCCGCCACCGGCCTCTCATCCAGCGCCAGCCGCAGCGTCAGCAGATTCGGCGCAATCGACCCAATCGACAGCACGCCCGCACTCGTCCCAATGCGATACCCAATCCGCCACCACCCAATCTCGTCCGCCTTGTGCCCCTTCTCATCCTTCGGCCACGGCAGCGTCACGCTCAACGCACGCGCCCCCGCCGCAAATTGCACCGCCGTCTCCGCCGACTTCGCCCCCGTCGGAGACAGCGTCCACACCGCCGCGCGCCCTCCCGTGATGGCCGGCACGGTAAACGGAAGCTGAAGGCGAATCGAGTCGCCAGCCAGCACCGCCCGCGCCCCACTTTCGCGCACTACCACCGCCGCCGCCGTCTGCGCCGCCGCCGTTGCGCCGCCCGCAAGCATCATTCCCGCAAACGCCCAAACCACCCCGGCAAACAACTCAGCAAAAACCCACCGCCTCTTCATGGCAAGCAATCCTAGCATGGCACCATATAGCCAACTACAGATAACCCAGTGATCCCTTTCGATAAGACGGCAGGGTGCCGCCGATTCGGTTTACGCGAACAGGCCGAGTCACTCAGCGAGACTCGTTCCATCTCAGCCAAGGTGGCATTCCCGTAGCTCGCCGGCCGATTCTCACCGGCGCCCTCTGGCGCGGCCAAGATATGCATTATTCCAGGCCAAAATATGCTTTATTTCCCAACCAATTTAAGTCGTTGAAAGGACCGCAAGATGCGAATCGTTGCAAGGCTGAAACTCGGCTACTACCCTCTCCCTGTCGAGCAAGGCCCCATGTTGCGGGCTCGACTTGCCTTCCCCGAAGCACCCACCTCCGCACTCGATCCCTGCTGTGGGACCGGCGCAGCACTCCACGCTCTCACAGGCGGATCCAATTCCACGCTCTATGGAGTGGAGCTCGACGCCAACCGCGCCGAAGCTGCCAAAGCAAATGGCATTCAGACTATTCAGGCCAACGTCTTCGACGTGCGCGCCCGAGTGGAACGCCTCTCCTTCCTCTACCTGAACCCGCCCTATGACTTCGAGGTGGGACCCCGCACCAACCAGCGCATGGAGAAGTTGTTCCTCGGCCATACCTATGCGTGGCTCAAGCCCAAAGGCATCCTGCTGATGGTTATTCCCTATACCGCGGTCCATGAAGTGTCTGACACTTTGGCGACGCGATTCAAGGATATTGCCATCTACCGGCTCGTCGGAGAAGAGTCCGAAAAGTACAACCAGTGCGCCATCTTCGGAGTGCGGCACAACAACAATGGCCACGAAACCATTCTGTTGCGTCAAAACATCTCGCGGATGACGTACTACCCCAAGCAACTGCCAGTGCTCACGCCAGAAGTCGACCGGATGTATAGCGTCCCACCCAGCGGCACAGTCGAGATCTACAACGTCGGCCTTCCGCTCGATGAAATTGAGGACCGTCTCATCACCAGCAATGCCTGGAAATCAGCAGTGCCGCTCCTGCTGCCAAAGCAGGAAGTCGCTGGTGGAAGCCCGATCACTCCCCTTCATGGCGGCCACGTTGGTCTGCTGGCAACAGCCGGCATGCTGAATGGCAAGTTCGGAGAGGGTGACCAGGCTCACCTGGCTCACTGGAGACCGATCAAGCACACGTCAACAACGGTTGAGATCGAAGACAACATGGAAATCACCCGCACCAGGGAACGATTCTCCAACGAACTCGCCATCGTCTTTGTCGACGGCAGGACCCAAATTCTCACCGAGACCAAGCAAGACGAACCAATGGTTGAAGAGGGTGAGGGGGCTGAAGACGCTGAAACTCCAGACGACGCGGCAGCGGCAGCCGAGTTTGAGGAAGATGACGACGACGATGAAGACGTTGACGACGACGATGATTTGGTCGAGGTTTCGCGGCTGAATTCACCCGGATCTTGCAAGTTGTTTCAACTGGGACGTCTGACCATGACGCGAGGGGTTCAAGCGCTCGTTGTGGAGGGATTCGATCTGGGACACCTACTGGCGCGCTACAAGCGTGGCGAGTGGGGCGACTCGGATCAGGAAGACGTCGACCGCAACAACCACGCCGTAAAGGTTGGCGATCTTCGTGTCTTCTCCAGCTACGAAGTGCCGGAATCACCCGATGGCCGGTTGTACATCATCACTGAGCACGATCATTCCAAGACGACCGTCTTATTGCCGACCGAATACTAGGTTTTCTCCCCACTGATATCCCAATTCCCTCCCCACCTGGTACTCGCCGGGTTTGGGAGGGTTTTGGCATCGGTGGAATCGGCATTTAACTTTGTCAGCCACAGCAACCTGAGTTAGTGCCGTATCCAGTCACTTATCTGCTTTCTTTCCAATGGCATAACACAATTACACCGTGACGATATAGCGGTGTTGTGTAATTACTGTACAGCTCCAGCTTACACAACACCGCTATAGCGCTTTGCAGTAATTGAAGAATTTGCCATGAGCAACCCTTTTGAATACGGTATTGAATCCAAACCTCTCAGTAAGGCAGCTCGCCTGTCGATGGGTCGCCGTGACAAATACCCGACCTCAGCACCGGCCGGGGCATGTTCTATGAATTATCAGGATGCGCAATTTGTCCAAGGCGACATCATTCAACTCAGTCTCACCGAAGAAACGATTCTCCCCTAAGAGGGTCAGAGCGCTCTTCGCTCCCCAAGGAGAATCACCATGAAGAACGCTCACCTCCGGCTCACACAGGTCGAATATTCCGTCCAGTCCAAGAATTGGTCTACTCGTGTGGAAGTCTGGTGCGACCGCCTGGCCACCGAAGACAACACCACCCACATGCTCTCCATATTTGGTAACGATTCTGAGATGGCCGCCGTGTCGGGCGCGATCTCGACCAACTCACGTTTCACGGCCAAACTGCCTGATGGCCAGCGACTAGAACTTTTCATGGGTGAGAAGCCGACCACATACCGTGGTCACCTCTCGATCCCTGGCCGTCAGCGGCCCGTGAGGCACATCCTCTGCTTCTCAGAGGCACTCATGCAGAACGGCACCAATGGATCAGTCACGGTCCTTCACAATGACGACACCCTCATCTGGGCAACAGTCATTTCGTTCCTTGGGCTTCCAGCCCTGCCCGGTTGGGCTGGCCCCGGCGTCCAAATGCTGCGGAACACTGAAAAGATTCGGGAGATCATCGGATTCAACTGCTCTCCGGTCACAGTGACCATCACGCGCGAGGAGCTTCTGAAGTGGATTGGCTCCCAAGTCGAGAAGAAGTATCTAAGTCTTCCCGAAGTTGCCGGTCCCACCATCTGGCCTATCTACGGAATCAAGGATCTGCTCTCCGCTTCTGTGATTGAACCGGACGTGCCCGGCATCGCAGCCTAATCGCCTTCAAACAACACAGCTTTCAACACAAAGGCCAGCCCTCAAAGGGCTGGTCATCCTATTTAGGACTTGAGGTACACCATGGCAGCACTCGCCACCATTTTCGATTACCTCCGCGAATTCGCTCCGGACCTCGGGAAGCGAATTACCGAAGCGTATCAACCCCTCCACAAGCCGGAAGATCCGCTCTCTCCGCTGCTCTCGAAGCTTCGTCGCAAAGCTCTCCCTGCCCAGGCGCTTGCCATCATGGGCACCGTCAAGTTCTGGAAAAAGGGCGGACGCGCCGCCAAAATGGTCGCCGAATGCGGGTGCGGAAAGACCCTGATGGCGATTGCTTCCTGCTTCGTGCATGCGGCCGGTAAACGGTTCACCGCGATCGCGATGTGTCCGCCTCATCTCCCGAAAAAGTGGGCGCGTGAGGTGTTCATGACGCTGCCCAATGTCCGCGTCTTCATCGTGTACGACATGCGCAACAACGGCGACGTACACAAGCCGCACGGCATGACGGAAGTTGTCTACAAGAATGGCAAGATCGTTCACCAGGGCCTCAAGGTCACGCTGAGCGAGTTGCGCAAGATGGGACCGAAAGGCTTCGCGAAGATCTGCCCCGAGAACTCTTTCTTCATCATGAGCAAGGAGAAAGGCAAGCTCGGCTACTTCTGGAAGCACGCTTTTGAGGTTGCCGAATCGGGTCCGAACAATGGCAGCGTCATCGGCATCGACAGCGGCCTTCCCGTCGAGACCTCGTCGGGTGGTAACCTCACCCGCTCCTCTTTCGACACGAACAAGTACGACGAGACGCTGAACCGGCCCAACAAGGGCACGACGGTCTTCTCGCCACTCTGGCAGGCGGACAAGAACAAGCTGCAGCGCATGGCGCCGCTCGATTTCATGGGCCGCTACATGAAGGGCTTCTTCGACTACGCCATCGCGGACGAGCTGCACCAGCTCGCCGGCGACACCGCCCAGGGCAACGGACTGGCTGTGCTCGAGCGGATCGCGCGAAAGTTAGTTGGATTAACTGGAACGATGATGGGCGGGTACGCCGATGACCTCTACAACATCCTGTATCGCATGGATGCACCACAGTTAGCCAAGCACGGCTACGCGTGGGGCGGAGAGGGCCGCAGCGTCTTCCAGGGCACGTATGGAGTATGTGAGGAGATAGTCAAACGCTTCACCTCAGACAACGCTTGCTCCAAGGCGTCGAAGGCGAGTGTCACGATCAAGCGAAGGCCGGGATGTAGTCCCTTGTTATTCGGCAAATACCTGATGGAGAACACGGCATTTGTGTCTCTGGAAGATATCGCCCGGGACTTGCCGCCCTACAACGAGAGCGTGATTCCAGTCGAGATGGATGCCGAGTTGTCAAAGGCTTATACGGACATTCTGGAAGCGATCAAAAAGGCGCTCGAGGAGTACCCGCGTAATCCCAGCCTCACCAGCCTCATGCTCAGCACCCTACTTTGTTACCCGGACCATCCGTTTGGCTTTGACTCAATCTACGGAAAAATCAAAGACAAGCAGACCGGTGCAATCGAGGTTGTTCACGTATGCGATCCCGCGGAACTGGATCGGAACAAGCTGTATCCGAAGGAACAAACGCTGCTGGATGACGTGAACGCAGAACTTGCCCAAGGTCGACGCGTACAGGTCTTTGCCACTTTTACGGGTCGACATGATGTGACCGCACGCCTAAAGTGGGTCTTTGAGCAGGCCGGTCTTCGCACTGCTGTCCTCAAGTCAACAGTTGCAACCGATGTACGTGAGGCGTGGTACGAGGCTCGACTCAAAGAAGGTGTACAGGTAGTCATCTGTCACCCCAAGCTGGTCGAGACAGGACTCGACTTGCTGGAATTCCCCACGATCTACTTCTACGAGACCGGGTACTCTCTGTTCACGTTGAGGCAGGCAAGCCGTCGCTCCTGGCGCATCGGTCAGAAGCATGCGGTTCGCGTTAAGTTCCTGATGTACTCAGGAACCGTGCAGGAAAATCAGATTCGGCTTATGGGACGAAAGCTCTTAGTTTCGCTCCTCATGGAAGGCAAGATGAGCGGAGAAGGGCTCGATGGCTTCGACGAAGATGACGATATGGTCACATCGATGGTTCGCGAACTGCTCGATAAGGGTAAAGTAGGCGAATCAGCCGATGCCGTCTGGGCAAACCTTGCTCACGAGCGTGCGCAGATGTTTGCGCAGGCTCCAGTCCTTGTTGATGCCGATGAGGGACAGCCAGCCGATGAGAACGTTGTACTCGACGAGCCGAGCGGAGGGTTTACGTTCGACGCCGCCGAGGAGGAAGCCGCAGAACATGCGGAATCCGCACCGTTGCCAAAGGAGCCGAAGCCGTTCCTGGTCCCAACTCCTGTACCCGTTTTGGACCCGGTAGCTGAACCGGCTTTGCAGACGAACGTTCTCGCGTTCAATGCACTGCGCCCCAAAACATCCTCACGCCGCAAGCCTGTTGGGGTGGACGAGGAGCAGATGCTACTGTTTGGCTAACTAAACCAGCAGTGACCAAAACGAGCGGCACATGCCTTCACAAAGCGTGTGCCGCTGATGCTTTTTATTCGAGGTCAGATTATGGCGACAACGACAACACCTATGCAGCGATTCCACCTTAAGAATCACCTTTTGAGCCTTTATGGGCTTACCCCTGAATCAACCAAAATGGCGCGCTTTTACGACGCGAATCACCTCGTTATCGCCGAGAAGCCGGTGACGGCGGCCGAGTGCTGGAACGTCTCAGGCTCGTATTGGTCGAACTTCCTTTTGGCCGATTCCAAGACAGCACAAGCCTTGGGCGCAGCATCGGTTTGCTTCGTTCCTGATTCCCCGAAAGGTTGACATGAGTCTGCTCGAAGAAGTGAATGCGAGAGTGGCAAACAAGAACGCCGAGATTCTGGCCGAGCGGATTGCGGTCTACGATAAGATCGACGGGCCGCGCGTCGGCGATTACATGGAGTTTCCCGATGGCAAGACCTTCCGCATCGCCCACGATTGGGGTGACCAGGTCCAACCTGCAAGCTGCAGCGGCGATTCCGGGAGCTTCTATTTCAGCGTCGGGTCGATGTCCTACAGCGGCGGACTCACGCCGCCCATCCGCACGTCACGGCTTGAGGCTACAGGGCGGTATCGCTCGGGCTGCATCTGGTTCTTTAGCGAGAATATTACCGGGGCCGGACGCGGCGTCCACTTCCGTGCGCAGTTCCGTGTCTTCCGCGTAATTTCCGAAACCGGCAACGGACAAGGGCTCACAAACGAATAGCAATATGCAGAAGGGTAACCGATCGCTTCAGGAGACGAAATGGCGCAACCCCACACAGACCTGGCGACCGGGTTTGAAACCGAGATTTGCGGACGCTGCAAAGGGTCTGGCAAATACAGCTACAACGCCATCAATAAAGACATGTGTTTTGGCTGTAGTGGTTGCGGACTCGTTCGCACAAAGCGCGGAGAAGTAGCGCGAAACTACTTTAAGGCATCAATTCTCAGCGCAGCCGGCGACGTGAAGGCTGGATGGAGAGTCCGCGATGATGTTATTGGCAAATGGGTCCCAGTGGTCTCCGTAGAGGCATATCAACTGCGCGGCTCGTCCCTCACATACGGCGTCATGGTTCCCTACGACCGTCCGGGGGTCAATATCACGTATCGCAAGGTTGGGCATATTCAAGACCTCACTACAATGATCCCCGCCCAGCCAAACATCGAGGCCGTTGCGGCCTTGAGAAATGCCGCCCTCGTCTACCAGCAGACGCTCACCCAGGCAGGAACGGTGCGCAAGAAGGCTGCCTGAATTCGATTTATATCGCGAACCGGCGCGTAATCCGGTCAGAGGACATAGTGGATCAAGCAATTGTCAAAACCCGTCAGCAGTGGGCCGAAAGCCATCAGAACCTTGGCCAGTTTTTGAACGTCGGCGATCCGGTCGACAACGACTTTGTCGAGTGGGCGCGTGACATCATGCCACCGGCTCACTGGACCTCACGCATGATTCAGATCGGAGAAGCGCACAGCCACGTCGCGGGCGCAACATATGCGACGTTCTGCCTACCCCGGAAACACGACTCAGTAGATCTTCGCTGGTTACTGCTTCCGAACTGAGTCAAAACAGCCTAACGCTGCATAACTACTCGCCAGCCTGCGTATGGTCTTTCGTAAGCGACCGAGCAACACACCTGTTAGCGGGAAAGTGTTTGTGATGAACTCTGGTCATGAGTGTGGATGCTGGGGTGTTGGTTGGTCGTCGTAGCCGTGGGGAGATCGCTCGGCTGGTGGCTCTTTACGGGTCGAGTGGGATGGGACGAATGGAGTTCTGTCGCAGTCACGGGCTGGCGCTGAGCACGCTGGGCCGTCATCTGAGGAAGCAGCGGAGCAAGTACAGCGAGTCGCGAAGCAAGGGTGTCGAGCAGGGCCGACTTATGCCGGTGGAAGTAGCCGCACCTGTTGCCTCGATCGCAGCCGATAAGGTGTCCGCCGCTGCGATCGTTCTGTTGATCCACGGTCGCCGAGTGGAAGTTGGTCGCGGCTTCGATGCGGAAACGCTGAGTCAACTGGTGACCGTGCTGGAGAGGATATGAGCCGGTGTTCGGGGTAGGCGCGGCGACGCGGATCTATCTTGCACCAGGTGCAACGGACATGCGCAAGGGGGTCAACGGCCTGTATGGTCTGGTGCGCGATCAACTGATGTGCGATCCGTTGAGCGGCCATCTTTTCTTGTTTTCGAATGCGCAGCGCAATCGTCTGAAGGTTCTCTTCTGGGATACGACTGGCCTGTGGGTGTGCGCGAAAAAGCTCGAGAAGGGGCGCTTTCACTGGCCGTCGGCTGGCGCTGCGGCGCAAGCGAAGATAGTCCTGAGTAACGAAGAGTTCACGATGTTGCTAGGCGGCATCGATCTTGCCCAGGCACGATCCCGGAAGTGGTATCGCAGGCCGGTTGCAGAGGAATCAAACGACACACGGATATCCGCATGAATCCTCGACAAAATGCTTGTGCTTCAACAGGCATGTCTGTTAATCAAGAGACATCGTGAGTGCGCCTTCCAACCCTTCGACTGCCTCCAGTCCGCCCGCGCCTTCTTCTTCCCACGCTGAACTTCTCGAACAACTGAAGACGCAGCTTGCAGCGCCTCTGTTTGCGATGGTGAGCGGCAAGCTGAATGGCTATGAGAGCAATCTGCAGCATGCAAGGTTACATATCCAGTTGCTGGAAGAGAAGCTGCGCCTGCAGCGGATCGCGAAGTACGGGCCGGGCAGCGAGAAGCTGACCAGCCTGCAGTTGGAGTTGTTGGAACTGGAGCCCGGAGTCAGCAACCTGGAAGTCGTGGCCGAGGGTGAACGCGATGCGCTGCCCGCAACGCCGGACCAGAAGAAACGCAAGCGGCACCCTGGCCGCCAGACGCTGCCTGCGGATCTTCCGCGCGTGGAGCGCGTGATTGCGTGCATGTCCGAACAGTGCGTGTGCGGCGGCTGCGGACAAGCGACAACGTTGATTGGCTACGAAGAGAGCGAGCAGTTGGACGTGGAGCCGGTGAAGTATTTCGTGCTGGTGACCAGGCGCGAGAAGCGTGCATGCAAGCGATGCGAAGAACGCGGCGTGATGGCTGCGCCGCTGCCGCCTCGGATCATCGAGAAGAGCCTGGTCAGTGATCGGGTGATCGTCGATGCGATCATCAGCAAATACTCGAACCACTGCCCGCTCTATCGTCAGAGCGTGATCCTGCTGCGCGACGCAGGCATCGATATCAGCCGCGCAACCATCGATGGCTGGGTGATGCGCGTCGGCGACTTACTAACTCCTCTGGTAGGAGTTATGCGCAACGAGTTACTCGAAGGCACTTACATCCAGGCTGATGAGACGCCGGTGGATGTGCAGACACGCGATGGTCGGTCGCGTAACCATCCCGGCTATCTATGGCAGTATGGAACCCCGGGCGGAGCCACCATCTTCGAGTTCCGGATGGGGCGCGAGCGTGAAGGACCCAGGCGCTTCCTGGAACACTTCGCAGGCATCTTACAGACCGACGCATATGCGGCTTACGATCGTGTCGGCGGACCGAAGATGGTGCACGCCGCATGTTGGGCGCACTCCAGAAGACGATTCGTCGAGGCGGCTAAACTCCTTCCGCAGGATGTTGCCTCGGCACGTATCGTGGCGCAGATGGCGAAGCTGTTTGCCATCGATGCTCAGGCGCGTGACGAGAACATGGACCATGCCGCACGTCACGCGTTGCGCATGGAACGAGCTCCGTCGGTGCTCGCGAAACTCAAGGCGCAGATCGAGGCTGCCAGCCGAACCGCACTTCCATCGAGCCCACTCGGCAAGGCGTCTGCATACACTCTTCGACTGTGGGACAAGCTCACGCGCTTCCTCGACTATCCAGAGCTGGAGCTGAGCAACAACCTCGCGGAGAACTCCATGCGCCCAGTGGCGCTTGGCCGTCGCAACTGGACCCATATCGGTCACGAGAAGGCAGGACCACGCATCGCAGCGATCCTCTCCATCGTTGAAACCTGTCGCCGACTCAAGATCCCGGTCCGCGACTATCTCGTCGCTGTCCTGCCAGGGCTCGCCAATTTATCCATCCAGAGACTTCCAGAACTCACACCCACCGCATGGGCCGCTCGCAATCTGTAACTGTCAAGGTGCGTTCGTCTGACGGATACAGTCGAGGCACCGTTTCCGTAGCTCTTCGGCGTCACCGATCAAGCCCTCTCCAGTCGAAAGTCAACGCAAATCCGAACGCTGAATTCACACATCAGGTCCGCTTTGTGCCCGGATGCGATTTTGGCGAGGGACAGCCGTAAGTTACGAGATCTTTCAGGAAAATAGCCGGACAGTAGTGACCATTCGTATTTATATTGTCGAACACTGTGTCACCGACTTGGATAGCCTCGTGATATCCGTTCGTCGAGATGTTCTCGCCGAGCGCATCGCTAAATATGTTCCCATTTCCGAGCGGGTCGAGGGTATTAATCACCCTGGAGTGAATCCCTCCCCGGCATCCTCGAGTGCCTTCCTAACCGCGGCCGCGCATTCGGGGCACTGTCCATTCTTGAAACCCTGCGCTGCCCTCCTCGCGATGTCGCAAGCAGAGACATTATGAACCAGAAACCCTTCGTCACCGACGAAGTAGTCGTGGTCTTCGGCAACGGTGAAATTGTAAACGACGGCGAGGCCATCGAGGGCTTGACGGATTCGACCGCTGCCCAGCCGCCGTTTTGTGTCTCGATCTGCTCGCCAGCGACGAGGTTACCGGCTTCGATCCAATGGGCGGGCTCCTCCGCGTTACGCCGCGCGCGGAATGGATGGTTCGGCGTGGCCTGCAATGCGTACTTCTCGCCCGCGATGCGCAACTCCACCAGCTTGTCGCGGTGTTGCGGCGCGACTGATTAAGACGGCCTTTCGATCTCCCTATTTGATCTAGCGTCCTTGATTTGTTGGAGAGCTTTCCGTCCCGCATCTCTTCCGGCGAAGCGGAATGCCATCGGTGAGGATTCAATTCGATCATATTCAGCCCCCTCGACAACAATCCGAGCCTTCGCAATTGACAGCGGGCCTTGGAGCATCAAAACGTCCAAGAGGCCAAATACGGCCCAATCGACAAGCGGTAGGCCCTGGAGGTGTACTGGAATTTTATCGCCAACAATAACCTCCAGTTGCTCAGCGGGCTCGATCGAAAATTGGACCTTGACGAATTGGACCGCATAAACGAGATATGAGTTAAACTCGCCTTCCACCTTCAGATGGAAGGGGAATTTGCTCTGACTTAGCTCCTTCAGACCATCCGTCCACAATTGCAAAATGTTATCCACCACATCTCCCTATCGACCGCAATTTAGATTGAACCACTTAGATTCCTTCTCGATGACCTCTGGATGGTAAAGTTCCCTTTGATATCCAGGTTCGTTGGGGATCCCCTGTCTCGCTAGCGCACCTTGATGGGCGGCGTCATAGCTCATACCCTGATCCATCAGTTCCTTTTCGATCATTTCGTGCTCGTAGTAGTTCTGGTCCCACTTAGTCGTTTCGCCGTTCTGAAGGCGCTGAAGCATTTGCTGGTTGGGAGGCCAATCGACGGCTTTTCCGAATTGATCCAATTCTGGCCGGCTCAGGTGTTCAATTATATTTTGGATGCCTTCAGACGTAATAGGGCCCGCGTTGTGCACCAGCAACCCTTCGTCGCCGACGAAGTAGTCGTGGTCCTCCTCAACGGTGAAGTTGTAAACGATGGAGAGGCCCGGAATCGGAGTTACGGACTGGACGGCAACCCAGCGGCCATCCTGGGTTTCAATCTGCTCGCCTGCTACCAGGTCGCCGGCATTGATCCAGTGCGCCGCTTCGCTTGCGTTGCGCCGCGCGTAGAACGGGTGCACGGACGTGGCCCGCAGGGCGTTCTTCTCGCCCTCGATGCGCAGCTCAAGCAGCGTGTCGCGGTGCTGTGGAGCAACCGAGGTTACGGTTCGCAGCTCGTTGACACCGGTCTTCTCGTTATGCGCCCAGACCTTGTCGCCGACCTTGATGCGCTCGATTGGGACTGCACCGTTATCGGTATGCACCGGCGTGCCCGCCGCGAAGCATTCTCCACATCCAAACGCAGGCCCTGCCTCCCCTTCCGCGGCGTCGGCTAGCAGCCCGCCTAAGGCGTTGCCGGCGACCCCGATGCCATACCCAATCGCTGCCCCGGTTAGGAGCTGCGTGACGGTGACTTTGGCGCTGCAAGTCTTGAAGTTCGTCAAAAGATTGAGCACGTCCTGGCCGACGGTCTCGCCCACCAGCTCGACACGCGATGCAATGGCGAAGGTTGCGCAGCTGACTACTTCCGCCCCTGCG
>Ga0302267_10004561_pt1 | contig 15120 bp, 17 predicted proteins | sample III_Bog_E1_3_FD_194555 | JGI IMG/M metagenome (GOLD analysis project Ga0302267, IMG submission 194555) | Peat permafrost microbial communities from Stordalen Mire near Abisko, Sweden - III_Bog_E1_3 | ecosystem: Environmental > Terrestrial > Soil > Wetlands > Peat | place: Sweden: Abisko... | reverse complement strand
GTGACGGGATTTGGAGGGCTGGGCGGCGCCACGAATATGCCGCAGCAGCGCTTTGACAATACCTATCAATTCATCGATTCGCTCTCGTATATAAAGTTTCACCACGCGCTCAAGGTTGGCGTGGATCTTCGCAGAGCCGACTCGATTGATGCTACGGTTTACGACGGGCGCGGCTTGCTTTCATTCTCCGGAGGAAGCAGCGGCTACTCCTTCGCCGATCTTCTGATTGGGCTTCCACATTCAACCACAATTGAACCAGGCGCGCCGACGATGCGGCCTTACCACAACGACGTTTCCTTTTTTGCGCAGGATGACTGGCAATATCGTCCCTATTTGACCTTCAACCTTGGCTTGCGATGGGAGTACGATTCGCCGATACGGGACTATGCAAACAACCTCTCCGGGTTTGATGCGGCCAATGGCACCATTCTCTGGGCTGGTCATAATGGAGCCGCGGATGAATTGTACAACAAGGATTGGAACAACCTCGGCCCGCGAATCGGCTTCTCCTGGCAGCCAACCAAGAAGAATTCAACGGTTGTACGCGGCGGCTTCGGCATTTTTTACAATGTGCCAGTTCTGCTGCAACAGTTTGTGAATGTTCTGAGTCAATACCCGGTGCGCAATCCTCAAACCTTCACTGCGACAACAGCCAACCCGATCAATCTTGCCAACGCCTTCCCTGCGGCCAATGCGCCGGGCTCACGGACGAGCACGGGCATCGATCCAAATTACGCTACGCCCTATTTGGATGAGTGGAGCCTCGGAGTGCAACGGACTCTCTCGAAGACGGCCTTGCTTGAAGTAACGTATCTCGGATCGAAGGGAACGAAACTCCCCACGGAGATTAACATCAACCAGGCAGTCCTGGGGCCGGGCGGGACAGCGACCGAGAATGCTCGCCGTCCTTACCAGACGCCCTTTGCGTTTGGAACGAACACACCCATCACCTTCGGCAATGTGACATATTTGCAGACGCTAGGGAACTCCAGCTACAACTCGCTTCAGGCAAAACTGCAGCAGAATTATTCGAACGGGCTGTCCTATCTGGTGTCCTACACCTTCGGACGCTCAATCGACACAGGCGCCGGGGGAAGCGACTCCAGCAGCGATTCATCGAAGGCTCTTCCACAAAACTCCTATGCGCCGAAGAGCGAGCGCGGACTCTCTGATTTCGATGTTCGACATCGCCTGGTGATAAGCCCGGTCTACGACCTTCCATTTGGAAAGAGTAGAAAGTATCTGACCAAAGGATGGACGGCACGCGTGGCGGGCGGCTGGCAGATATCCGGCATCGCGCAGTGGCAGACGGGCCGTCCCTTCACCATCTATTACGGAACGGATAACAGCCAGACAGGTGAAAATGCAGACCGTCCGAATCTGGTCAGCAACCCAAACAAAAATGCTCCGCACTCCGTATCGCAGTGGTTCAATGTCTCTGCTTTCAGTTCCGCACCCTTGGGCACCTTCGGCAATGAGGGCCGGAATGCTGTTACGGGTCCGGGATACGTAGACGCGGATGTGTCAATTGGGAGGATCGTTCGAATAAGGGATGGCGTAAGCCTGAACTTGCGGGCAGATAGCTTCAACGTCGCCAATCACCCCAATTTCTATAACCCAAATCCGGGAACAGATACTTTCGGATCCGGGTCCTTCGGAAAGCTTTCACAAGCTAACGACCAACGCGAAGAGCAGTTTTCTTTGAAGCTGATCTTCTAACCAATTTCCCAGGAGGAAAAGAATGAAAATCATTACTCGCATTTCAATGATGATCTTGTTGCTTGCCGGCTTCGGCCTTGGCAATCTTCGCGCGCAGGCAGTCAACGGCGGCCCGCGCACCTCGCAAGCCTACTACAAAATCACGCTCGGGCATCAGGCGGAATGGGTCAGCCTTTACTCACACTACCATTACCCCATTCTGAAGGCGCTCCAGGAGCAGGGATTGATCAAGAGCATCACGCTGCTCAAACGCGATCGCCATCATCTGTCTCCCGCGTGGGATTACGAGTTGCAGATTGTGTGGCGCGATAAGTTTGCACAGGTCACCGGGGAATCCCCTGAGACCCTCCACAAGATCTTTCCAGACTGGGCGGACTATCAGAAGAACGAAGCCCGCCGCTGGGAGATAACCGCAGAACATTGGGATGAAGATCTTTCGCCTGTTCCCGTGGAGTAGCGGCGGGGGGATGCTCGCCTTGTCCCAGACGGCCTGCCTACTGCTTCGCAGTAGGCAGGCCGGATGCTGTGCGGTTACTTACCGGTTGACTTGATAGGATGGCAACGTTGGCCCCTCGGGTACCCCCACCCATACTTTGGACGCAAAATCCTTGTTTTCTTGAGGTTACAGGGAGGGTTGCGCTGTAAAATCTTCATAACAAAGAAGTTCCCTGCAAAATCTTCCAGGATAAGGAGTTACGGGCCGTTTTGGCTTCTGTCGGCCGCTTCCAGCTGATAAGCGGCGCGAATTGGATGTGCCGGGATGATGATTGGAAGAAAGACTTCTGAGAATCATTATGCACGAAGTGGGGAAATAATCTGCAAGGGACTGGCCCCTTCGACTTCGCTCAGGGCAGGCTGTCCAGGCGGGTGACGCATGCACGCCATGAGGTTCCTGGGTTTCCAGGTATTAAGAGTGAGATGCTTCGGCGGCCTTGCGAACAGCCTCCGCATCCGCAATGTCTTGCGGCCTGCCGGCGGCCAACTTCGACGCGATAAGGTCGGGCGCAGAGATGAAAAACGCCTTGAGTCCGCTTGCCGGATCGATTACGCCTTCAACGCGCCTCTCCCATGCCGACTCAAAATCAACGCCAGGAATATCGGGAAGAATATCGAAGCCGTGCGGATCGTGTCCGAAGCGAAAGAAAGTGCCGCGTTCGGCAAAATCCTCTGGTCGAATGCCTTGGAGCGGCGCGCCGAATGCAGCGAGTGCAGCGTAGATCGCTTGCGCGTTCGCGGGGTCTGCTTTGATGAAAAGGTCGATGTCCTTCGTAAAGCGGGGCTGTGCGTGATAGATGACCGCATATGCCCCCACAACAAGGTATCTAACGCCATGGGCATGAAAGGCGGACAAAAGGTCTTTGTAATCTTGGTACATCCGGCTTGACCTCCCAACCTTTAATCGCGTAGGCGGTCTGAATCATCTCCTCGACCGCGTCCATCCGCTCATGCACGGGCCGGCTCTGCCAATAGCGGTACTCATCAGCCTTCATCTCATCGAAGCTCGTGTACTTGCGCAGGGTCGATTCCATATCTCTATTTTAGCGCTTGGTTAGACGGTTTGCGTGATTCCAGGGCCGAAAATCTGGAGCTGGGCCGTACACCTCACTACGCGCTTTTGACTGGTCTCCGGCTTCCTGCTTGGTATCTTTCGATATGTCCTTCTACAAGCTGAACACGATAAAGTCTCCGATCTAAAACATACAAAAACTTCAGTTCATAACCCGCCTGAGGACGAATACGATCTCGATCAATTTCCACTTCAGCACCACATTCATTACAGGCTGCAATAAGCCTTTCCTTCGATACATCATTAGCTTCATTTTCGCTACAAATTGACGCCAGTGCTTTAGCTGCTCGTGTATGAGTGGAAACATACGTTGAAATCGATGTAAAATCGACAAATGGCAAATGTTCTTGAAGACGTGCAATGTTCTGTGGAACAGCTTTCATAACTATTTCTTCAATCCTAGAAAGAACAACAAATCCAGTTGCGCGCAGTATGTGTAAGTTTTCATCATCAATGAGAACATCATAATCATTGTCTAGCTTGAATGTCCGTTCTTCAATGATCTTTAATGCATCGTTGATTTCTCGAAGTAATCTACTTTTCAAAATTCCTTTAAATTGTATGGCCCGCCGTACGCACGTAAGGCGCCGCTTATTTCGATCCGAGAGCCGAGCAAAGTAACAGAAGATATGCTCCGGTTCGTTCAATGCATTTGCGACTATCGGTATCATTTCCGCTTTATGTAAATTTGCCAGAATTCCAGCATATTCTCCATTCGTAGCTGTGACGACATTTTCTTCTGAGTCATACTTCTCTGCCGGAGCAAACGTGACTTCCTCGTGTTCTGAAATTGCCGCCAATGTTTGCGAAGCCATTTCACAAAGCGCCGTTTTTATGAGCTCATCCGTAGGGATCAATACAAACTCAGTATCCTCATCCGTTTCGCGTCCGACACCAAATTCTACATGCTGAATTGCATTGAAATTGAAGTTGATCGGCATTATTCGACCTCCAAGTACACACTATTGCTGATGCGGCACGGGAGAATCCGCTCGCCTGGGAAGATAGTAGCCCTCCGCGTTATCAGTACAACGCTCTCTCTACCTGACTGTGGGTTGCCATCGTCGGGAGGACAGATTGTGAAGATTCTGTAGCCGAAAAAAGCAAACAACACGTTCATGTAATGGAGATTGCAATTACAGAAAAGAAAGACAATAAAGCACACGGCCATGAGTGTAGCCGAGAACTCACGCCAGCTTGCGAGATTGCTCGCGTAGAAAGGTAGGAGCATTGCAAACAAATAAACCAGCAAATGGTCCCGATGATCTTCTGCTTTACCAACAACGACTTCGCGTGTTTCTCGGTGTTTCTGTGCTGTTCTGAGTCTCCAGAGCAGTACGAGATTGGGCACAACAATGAAAATGACGCAACCTATCAGAAAAGCATGGTTCGGAAGAAGACAGGTTTCTTTTGGAGCCTGGCTGGGCACGCCTGAAAGCTGGCATGATGCGGTGAAGGGTTGACAAGTACCACGGATTGCCCAAAGAACAAACAACGGAGAAAGACTCGCCAAAACCATGATGAAGCGAAGCCATCCTAACCCCTCACGCCTTCGAACGATACTCATTGGTGACCTTCTCTTACTTGAAATCATCCAAGTTGTATGCCCAGATCCTACATTTGGACCTGGGAGTTTAGCTGGATGCGGAATTCCCTGCTCCTCTGCGCGGGCGCACAGCTTCCTTGGCTTCGGCGGGGCCGGTGGCGGGGACTTCGGGGACCTCGGCCTTGAAGGCGCCGATGTTCAGCTTCTTGCGCAGCTCGCCGTCCATCTTGGCGAAGATCTCCTTGTTGTCTTTGAGGTAGGAGCGGGTGTTTTCGCGGCCCTGGCCGATGCGCTCGCCGGAGTAGCTGTACCATGCGCCGGATTTCTCTACGATATTGTTGGCTACGGCCAGGTCGAGGACGTCGCCTTCGCGGCTGATGCCCTCGCCATAGATGATGTCGAACTCCGCCTCGCGGAAGGGCGCGGCCACCTTGTTCTTGACGATCTTGACCTTGGTGCGGTTGCCGGTGACGACATCGCCGTCCTTGATGGCGGTGATGCGGCGAATGTCCACGCGCATCGAGGAGTAAAACTTCAGCGCGCGGCCTCCGGTGGTGGTCTCCGGGTTGCCGAACATGACGCCGATCTTCTCGCGAATTTGATTGATGAAAATCAGCGAGGTACGAGATTTGGAGACGACACTGGTGAGCTTACGCATAGCCTTCGACATCAGCCGGGCATGCAGACCAACCTGCATTTCACCCATCTCGCCGTCGAGTTCAGCTTGGGGCACCAGCGCGGCGACGGAATCGACGACCAGCACGTCGATGGCGCCGGAATGGACCAGGGCCTCGGTGATTTCCAGGGCCTGCTCGCCGCTGTCGGGCTGCGAGACCAGCAGGTTGTCGATGTCCACGCCCAGCTTTTTGGCGTAGGCAGGGTCGAGGGCGTGCTCGGCATCGACAAAGGCCGCCAGGCCGCCGGCCTTCTGAGCCTCGGCAATAATCTGCAGGCAGATCGTGGTCTTGCCGGAAGACTCGGGGCCGAAGACCTCGGTGACGCGGCCGCGGGGGATTCCGCCTACGCCCGTTGCTGCGTCAAAGCTGATGGAGCCGGTGGAGATGACGGCAATGGGGACGAGAGCTTCTTTGGAGCCGAGACGGACAATCGACCCTTTTCCAAACTGTTTTTCGATCTGCGCAAGGGCAAGTTCTACGGCTTTGCTGCGGTCATCGGCGATTGCCATGGGAGGCTCCTTAAATTGGTGCTCACCGGAGCCGGTTCTTGCTTACCTGGGCGGGGAAGCGGCGCGGCGGCATGGAATTCATTCCGAAGGGATTGTAGCAGGGCACGACAGACAAGGCCAGAAAAAAATAGCGAAGAAACGGTGAAGGGTTGAATCAGACGGCCAAATCCAGCAAACTGAATCAATCTCGAAAAGTGCATCAATTTATATTTTGATGTAGCATGGAATTATGAGAACCACGATCACATTGAAGAATGAGACCCATACTTTTGCCAGCTATTACGCTTCTGCGCGGGGGCTCACGCTCAGTGCGGCTATCGACGAGCTGATCCGCAAGGGACAGGAGGCGCCAGCGTCCAAGCCGGAGATTTGCTTTTCTCCCATGAGCGGTTTACCCATGTTTCCTCCCAGGGGTGGAACGATCACCGCGGAGATGGTAAAGGAGATCGAGGAGGAGGAGTTTGACCCGCAATTATTTACTTGATCTGAACGTCTTGATCGCGCTGGTGGACTCCGGCCACCAGCATTTCCAAACAGCGCAGGATTGGTTCATCTCTTCCGGTAAAGACCACGTTGGACTTTGCCCACTCACAGAAGCGGGATTCCTCCGTATTACAACGAATCCTGCCTACCGGCCGGCGCCGCGCACGATAGAAGAAGCAATCGCTATCTTGCAGGTTCTCAAGGGGCACCCGCGCTTTGGTTATTGGGAGATAAAAGAAAGCTGGGTTGATTTGACCGCACGTTTTGCCGTGCGCATCCGCGGCCATCAACAGGTGACCGATGCTTATCTTTTAGGACTTGCGATCAAAGAGAACGGTGTACTGGTCACCTTCGACAAGGGCATCCAGTACATGGCGGGCGCTGAGTTTAACAAGAACGTTCTACTCCTACAGTAAAGAGAACGGGCCGCTCAGACGGTGTAAGCGCCGACGCGGATTTCGCGGCTGGTCAGATCGTCGCAGGCGCGATCCAGGGTTTCGTACTCCCGGTCATGGTCTTTGCGGAAGGCGCGGAAGGCTTCTTCACTGGCCCAGCGGTCGATGGTGAGATAGTTGCCGGGGATGTAGGCGTCGCGGAGCAGCTCCGTGCCGCGGTACTCGGGCGAGGCGCCAAAGAGTTGCGCCCATGTGCCCTGGGAAGAATAAGCGGCCTCGAAGGCGGCAATCTTATCCTCTGCAATTTCGAATTGCCAGACAACGACAAACATATGCGAATCCAATCTTAGCTTTATGGTAGCGCAGGGAGGAGTGTGTTGGCGAAAGCGGGAGAGAAATCGACGCCCCAGGTCTTGACCTCGAGACTTGGGGCACATTGTTTTTGTGGTAAACGAATGGTCTAAACTTTTCTCAGATTGGCAAACTTTTCCATCAATTTTTTAACGCCGTGGCTGTTGAAGAGGATGGTGAGCTTGGCGGCTTCTCCATCGCCTTCGCGCAAAAGGATGGTGCCTTCGCCGTACTTTGCGTGGCGGACGTGCTGACCCTTTTTCAGGTTGACCGCGCCGCTGGATGCGGGCAGGTCCATGGCGGGAGCTGACCCTGCCGGACGTGGAAGCGAGCCGGGTTTGCCGTGTCCTGCCTTGCCGCCGAAGAAACGGGCGATGTTGTCGATGGAGCCCTCCGGGCTTTTACCCTTTGAACTGGATTCCTGACTGGTCGAGGGCGCCTTGACAGTCATCCAGGATGCGACAAAGGGCTTGGAGGAAGAACTGTTTGCGCCCAGGCCGCTGCTCTTGATGCCGCTGGCCGCGATGCCTCGTGTGGGTGAACGCGGGGCTTCCTGGTTTTCGTCCTCGTAGTTGTAGTGCCGGTCGGCGAAGTCGCTCGCTGCGCCGGTGCGGCGGCTATAACTTCTGGGGTAGCCGGGGGTGGACCAGGCAGAGGATTGGGCAGTTGGCCGGCTGCCGAGATTCTCAATCAACCGGCTGGGAACTTCTTCAAGAAAGCGGGAGGGGATGCTCATCTCCGGGGCGTCGTTGCCGTAGCGGCGGCGATAATGCGCGCGGGTGAGGACAAGCGTGTTCATGGCGCGGGTCATGCCGACATAGCAGAGGCGGCGTTCTTCTTCAAGCTCGTCGGGGTTGTTGAGGGTGCGGGAGTGGGGAAAGAGTCCCTCTTCGAGGCCGGCGAGAAAGACCAGCGGAAACTCAAGACCTTTGGCGGCGTGGAGGGTCATGAGGGTGACGCGGGCGTCCGGGTCGAATTGGTCAGTGTCAGAGGCCAGGGCGGCGTGGTCTAGGAAGTCGCCCAGGGTCTCGCCGCGAACCTCGGCGTCGTGCGCGGCGTTGGCCAATTCCTTCAGGTTTTCAATGCGGCTGAAGGCTTCCGGCGAGCCTTCGGTTTCCAGAGCCTTGATGTAGCCGGTGCGGTCGAGGAGAAAACGGATCAGCTCGGGCAGGGTGGCCGCGTCGCCGGGTTTGCGAAATGCGCTTCCGTTCTCTTTTTCGTCGGCTGCGACTCTTTTGAGATTTGATTCAGAATCGGGGTCGGATGGGACTGAAATCTCAGGCACCCGAGGTTTGGAATGAGCGGCAAAGGGCGAAAAGCTGCTGGCGTCGAGCTGGGGCAGGTCGTTGACTTCCGTGCTGGCTGTGTCGGCCGTGGACGCGCCGAACTCGAATCCGGTATCGGCGTTGTCCGTCTCTGTTGCGGCAACATCTTCGGCGAGCTTGCCGGCGAAGTCGGGGTCCATCATGGCCTGGGCATCGAGGATGAGAAGGCGGAAGGACTCGATGGCCATCAGCGCGCGGCTGGGAATGAGGCGGTTGGAGATGGCAGCGGCCAAAGCGTCCCAGGTAGAGGCGCCGGTTTCGAGAGCCAGCCGCTCCAGGGTTTCGAGGGTGGTTTTGCCAATGCCACGGGCCGGTGTGTTGATGACCCTCTGCAGGGCCATCGAATCGTGGGGATTGCGGATGAGACGCAGATAGCCGAGCAGGTCCTTGATTTCGGCGCGCTCGTAAAAGCTGAAACCGCCGACCATGGTGTAGGAGATGTTGTAGCGGCGCAGCGCCTCCTCAAACAATCGGGATTGGGCGTTGGTGCGGTAGAGGATGGCGGCCCTTCCGGGCTCTTGTGTTTCGGACGAGTTCGTTGCACGAAGAAATTGCTGAATGCGGTCGGCGACAAACAGAGCTTCGTTTTCGCCGTCAGGGGCCTCGTAGTAGCCGATCAGCGAGCCGCCCTGGCGATCGGTCCAGAGCTTCTTGCCCTTGCGCTGGAGGTTGTTGGCGACTACGGCTCCGGCGGCTTCCAGAATATTCTGCGTGGAGCGATAGTTCTGCTCCAGGCGAACGATGCGGGCGTTGGGAAAATCCTTTTCAAACTCAAGAATGTTGCGGATGTCGGCGCCGCGCCACGAATAAATGCTCTGGTCCTCGTCGCCCACCGCGCAGACGTTCTTTCGCTCACCGGCCAGCATCTTCATCAACTCGTACTGAGGGCGGTTGGTGTCCTGGTACTCGTCGACCAGCAGATAACGGTAGCGGCGCTGGTAACGCTCGCGGGCTTCCGTGGAGACTTTGAGCAGGCGGACGGCTTCCAGCAGCAGGTCGTCGAAATCGAGGGCGTTGCACTTGCGCAGTTCGGCTTTATAGCTCTGGTAAATGTGGGCGATGCGTTCGCCGTTGGGGTCCTTGGAGGAGAGGTAATACTCCTGAGGATCGACCATATGATTCTTGGCCCAGGAGATGCGTCCGAGCACGGTGCGCGGGGTAAGCTGCTTGGTGTCCAGGCCCATGCGCTTCATAATCTGCTTGACGATGGCCTGCTGGTCGTTCTCGTCGTAAATCGCGAAGGAACGGGTGAGGCCCTCGCCGCCCACCTTCAGGGCCTCGATGTCGCGGCGCAAAATGCGAACGCAGAAGGAGTGAAAGGTGCAGAGCAACGGTTTGGTGAGCGAAGAATGGCCCAGCAGCCGGTCGACGCGTTCGCCCATCTCGCTGGCGGCCTTGTTGGTGAAGGTGACGGCCAGAATGGAGTCCGGAGCGACGCCCTTTTCACGGATAAGCCATGCGATACGGCTGGTGATGACGCGGGTCTTGCCAGAGCCGGCCCCGGCGAGAATCAGCAACGGGCCATCAACAGCCTCGACGGCGGCGCGCTGTTCGGGATTCAGGTTGTCGGCGAGTTGCTGCAAAGGGCAAGTCCGGGCGGGAAGGTTCCTTGGTCTAGTGTACCGTTCCGGGGGGCGAGAGAGCATTGTGCTCGCCCAGCAGTGCCCGTCGCGTGCGCCGGCGGTTTCATGTTACATCGACTGTTGGCGAGAGAGTAAATGCCGAGTGGGCGGTGATACGGGACCTCGGGAGAATTTCGCTTTCATTGAGACACAAATGCCGGTCGAATAGACTGGGAGTGTCAAATTTTGGGGTTGCGGAGAATGACTGTATGCGGCTCCAACATGCAATGCCCGTGAGTCTGTTCCAGTCTCTCAAAACCTTGCGGATGGCGACGAGTTCATTTCCAATCTCTGCACGGCAACATATCCAAAGCAGAATAGGAGGACAGCAAAGCCCAGCGGGTCCAGGATCTCGGGCGGACTCGGGAGCCTCAGCGGAAGCGACAAGTTGCCATAAACCGCCTCCAAAGCGAAAAGAAGGATGCCTATAGAAAGGACAGTGCGGTTGGGCAGGACGAGGAATCTCCGAGAGAGTTTTGGAACAGCAACGATGATTGCCAGGACCGTGAGCGAAATGGCTGCCAGGAGATGATTGTATGGCATGACTTTGAACGAAGAGCCGGTAAATAAGAAAAGGGCAATGCCTGCTACAGCAATCGCGAGCCCCGCTACAATCGCTCCTTGAAGAAAGAGCCGCAGTTTGTCCCGGCTTAGGTCGAGAAAGGCAAGCAAAGCAATCACCACGACCAAAAACGACAAAACATTGCCCACGTATGGAAGACTGGCCAAAAGCCAATTCGGCAAAAGTCTGAGGTCAGCCAACGAACCAAACAGGTATTCGGTTCCCTCAATCGCACTCCAGATTCCGAGCCAAATGACGAATTGTCTCACGCTCCGGCGGCGCATCACGGCGATGCCGCAAACACACAACCCGATAAACAGGAAAACTGTACCAAACAGAATGTATGGGATTCGATCGCGAAGTACCTCAACAACTTGATCTGTCATGGCAACACCTTCGCCAGCCACATTAACCTGTGCCCGCATTCGCTTTCAGTGCGCAGCATCACGGTGAATGAGATGCACCTTGTGAACATGCAACTTGAGGTAAAGAAGGACGAGGCAATCGAGTAAGAGAACAAGTGCGGGAAAATCGCCCAGATTGGAGTGCACTGTTTCATGTCCGGAATGTCGAGCGCATTTCCTTGCATGCCATTGAAGAGCAGTTCTGGTTGGTTTGTCGCCAAGCCGGAGATTACCACTCGAGAAACAACGAGAGACAGCCGGTCGGGCTACAGGGGTTCCCGATCCTTCTTACGATCAGTATTTTAGGGGCAGGATATTGTACAAATTGACTATTTTAGACAAATTGTACATTTTCTGTTATTCTGTTCTTATGCCGACCGTCTCCGCCACCTACGCCAAACAGAACTTCGCCGCCATACTCGACTTGTCTCAAAGGGAGCCGGTACAGATTCGCCGTCATGAGCGCGATATTGCTGTGCTGGTATCCGCCGAGGAATACGAGAAAATCCACAAGATGCGTGTGGAGGAATTGATTCGGCTGAGCGAAGAAAATGGCCGTTATGCCGAGTCGCAGGGTATGACTGACGAACTGCTCGAGCAACTGCTGGCTGATGAGTAATGAGCCGACGGATAGTCATTGATACCAACGTCTATGTGAGCCGCTTCATTCGGCCTGCCTCGGTTCCTGGCCTGGCGGTGGTTAAGGCGGTCCGGCAGGATCAGACGTTGATTTCCATGCCAATCTGGATGGAACTTCGCACGGTTCTTCAACGTCCAAAGTTTGCCCGATTTATTGTGCCGGGCTTGCTGGACCCGTTCTTGGACGATGTGTGGATGGCGGCTCAACCCGTTGTTATTTCGACCCGCATCCGCGCCTGCCGTGATCCGCGCGACGACAAATTTCTGGAAGTCGCCGTGCATGGCCACGCTGATCTGATCGTGACCGGCGACGCAGACCTGTTGGCGCTGAATCCGTTCCAAGGGATTGCGATTCTGACGCCGGCCGAATATCTGGAGCGCGCATAGAATCGGGCGCCGAGCGTTTATTCTGTAGAGACTATGACATCTTCTCATCAACCAGTTCGCCGCGTGGCGGTTTTCTGCGGTGCGGCGGTCGGAACCAATCCCGCATTTGCAGCCGAGGCTCGCGCGCTGGGCGAATCAATTGCCGCCGCCGGGCTGGGGCTGGTGTATGGCGGAGCCTGCGTGGGGCTGATGGGCACGGTGGCTGATGCTGCGCTTGCCGGCGGGGCGGAGGTCATTGGAGTGCTGCCCGCGGTGCTGACCGGCCGCGAGCTCGAACACACCAGGCTGACCAGGCTGGAACTGGTGCCATCCATGCATGTGCGCAAGGCGCGCCAGGTGGAGCTGGCCGATGCGTTTCTGGTTTTGCCCGGCGGCTACGGCACCATGGACGAGATGATCGAGGTGGTGACCTGGGCGCAACTTGGGCTTCATGCAAAACCCTGCATCCTCATCAACACCGCCGGATACTGGGACGGCCTGCTGACATTTCTTGACACTGCGGTGGCAGCGGGGTTTGTGAAGGCGCAGAACCGGGAGCTGGTGCAAGTGGCGGCCAACGCGAAAGAGGCGGTGAGGATGGCGGTTGGGAGTTAGCCACCTGCCGCGCATGTATTTTCCTGCTGACGCGCATGGTTAGTTGACGCGGTTTCCGCAGTCTTCCTCGTATACTCGTCTCAGAGTATGACTACAGCCCTCGACAAAATTCTGGCGACGACGCGAGCCACAGTGGCAGCGGCCAAGGCGCGTGTCTCGTTGGCGGAACTGGAGCGGCTGTCCGCTCAGCACCAGCCACGCGGATGGGCCAAGGCTCTGCGCCAGAAGGCTGCAACAGGTGCGGCGGTGATTGCCGAGATCAAGAAAGCTTCGCCTTCGAAAGGGTTGATTCGCGCGGATTTCGACGCGGCGTGGCTGGCCCAGCGCTACTTTACGGGCGGTGCGGCGGCGCTTTCGGTGTTGACGGACGAGCCGTATTTTCAGGGCAGCCTGCGTAATTTGGAGCGGGCTTCGGCGGCGGTTTCGTTGCCGTGCCTGCGCAAGGACTTCACGGTGGACGAGTACCAGATCGTGGAGGCTCGCGCACACCATGGGGACGCGATTTTGTTGATTGTTGCCGCGCTCAGCGACGGCGAACTCGCGCGTTTTGCCCAGGCAGCGCACGGCCTTTCACTGGACGTGCTGGTTGAGGTGCATACGCCGGAGGAGCTTGACCGCGCTCTCAATGCGCTGGGGGAGACAGGCGCGGACGCTATTGGCGTGAACAATCGCGATCTGAAAACATTCGAGGTGCGCCTGGAAACCTCGCTTGAACTAGCGGATAGAATTCCGTCCACTGTGGTGCGCGTGGCGGAGAGCGGCATCGCGACGCCGGAAGACCTGGCGCGGTTGCGCGTGGCGGGCTTTGACGCGTTTCTGATCGGCGAGAGCCTGATGCGCCAACCCGACCCCGGCGCTGCGCTGGCGAAATTGCTGGCGCAAGCCGCCAAAACAGGTGCAGCCTGATGAGCCTCTGGATCAAAATCTGCGGCAACACTTCGCTCGGGGACGCACTGGTGGCTGCTGAAGCCGGAGCCGATGCGGTGGGATTTGTCTTTGCGCCCAGCCCGCGCCAGGTGACGGCAGCCGAAGTGGCTGCAATCACGCCGCATTTGCCGGCAACGGTGGAGAAGATCGGTGTCTTTGTCGATGCGACATTGGAGGAGATTGTCTCCACGGTTCAAGCCTGCGGCCTGACGGGCGTGCAACTGCACTTTGACGCGGACCGCGAGCTGCCGGCCAGACTCCATGAGAGACTCGGGCCGGAAGTGCGCATCTTGCGCGTGATCCACTTTTCTCCGGAAAGAGCCTCGCTTTGTGCCGCCAAGATTGCTGATTGTGCCCGGAACGAGCATGTGTACGCGGTGCTCGTGGATTCAAGCACGGTTACAGCCGCCGGCGGCACGGGGAAAATCTTCGACTGGAAAGCAGCACACAAAACCCTTTTCCAAAACGCCGGAACGCAACAGCGCCTGGTAGCCGCGGGCGGGCTGAATCCGGCCAACGTGGCTGAAGCCATTGCCACGCTGCGTCCCTGGGGCGTGGATGCAGTCTCCGGCGTTGAAGCCGCGCCGGGCCGCAAGGATGCTACCAAGGTGCGCGAGTTTATTCACCGCGGGAGAACGGCAACAGCCGTATAGTGAATTTCCCCTGCGTTGTTGACACGCGGTCGCTGGTTTCCGCGTCTTGCTATGATCGGGATGAGTGAAAGGCAGGTTGCAATTGGGCGGAAAGCGAGAGTTGCTGGCGCGCGGTTTGTACTGGAGCGGCATCTCCTTCCTGCTCTCGCAACTTCCAGCGCGAGATTCTCTCCTGGTTTTGAACTATCATCGCATCGGAAACTCGGATGACGATCTGTTTGACCCCGGAGTATTTTCGGCGACCGCCGATCAGTTTAACGATCAAATTTCCTATCTGAAGAGCCACGATTTGCTGGTAACTCTCGATGAAGCATTGGCCTTTATCGAAGGCGCGAGCAAAGAAAAGAATCGCAGCCGCGTGTTCATCACGTTCGACGACGGCTACCTGGATAACTACAAAACTGCTTATCCTATTCTGCGCTCGAATGGAGTGCAAGGCGTTTTCTTTCTTACTACGAGCATGGTTGGTTCCTGCAATGTGCCGTGGTGGGATCACATTGCCTACCTGGTGAAGACGGCACGCAGGCGCGGCTTCTCTCTCCGCTACCCGGCAGATCTGGCGGTCGACATTGATAAAAATGGTCTGGCAAAAAGCTTGCGAGCGGTTCTAGGGCTATATAAGCAGCCGGGCAACTCCGACCCTGAACGGTTCATTCAGGAGTTGAAAGAAGAGACCAAGGGCGAAGAGCCACCCACTACTTTGCGGCGATTCCTGAACTGGGATGAGGCTAGAGAAATGAGCGGAGGCGGCATGGCGATA
>Ga0302267_10004557_pt1 | contig 15127 bp, 13 predicted proteins | sample III_Bog_E1_3_FD_194555 | JGI IMG/M metagenome (GOLD analysis project Ga0302267, IMG submission 194555) | Peat permafrost microbial communities from Stordalen Mire near Abisko, Sweden - III_Bog_E1_3 | ecosystem: Environmental > Terrestrial > Soil > Wetlands > Peat | place: Sweden: Abisko... | reverse complement strand
CCGGAAGTCCCGGTAAGTTCGATGAGTTTGTAGACGGGATCTTTCATATGATGACCTTCCGGTGTTCAATAAAAGTGTCTGCTTACTTGCCGCCGGCTGCCGAGTATTCCTTGATGGTGCTTTCAACCACCTCACGGGTTTCGCCTGTGAGCTTTTGAATCCGGCCCACTAATTCGTCCTGCTTGCCCTCGGAATAACAGAGATCGTTGTCGGTAAGCTTCGCCCATTTTTGTTTCAACTTGCCTTTGGTGATGTTCCAGTCGCCCTTTATTTCAAGTGTGTTCATTTTTTTATTTGTGTTTTTTGCCCGTCAATAGGACGGAAAATTACTGCCGATTTAATTCATGGAGACCACGTTGATAAACTATATTTCCCATCATTAAGGCGAGCGCGATGAATGCGCCGGCCAGCAGACAAATCGCCACGGCTAATTCAATCAGTCCTGTTTTAAGATCCATGACCAATAGTCTCGGCAATATTCGGCGCGACGGCTATGGGGTGTTTACCCCAGCCACTGGTTTTTCAAGCGCGCGCGTAAAATCACGGTCGTCTTTCAAAACCACCGCCGTTCGGGTCGAAAAATGCATGATTTAATTATCAACCTTCAGAGAAACCGAGGCGACGACCGATCAATCCGGCACCCGCGCCGGCGCCCGTCCAAACGGCGCGCCGGCGAGATGACCACCAAACGCACGAGCGCAGGCGGATTCGACAGGGAAAACGTTGCGGTTGTTCGGACAAGTGCGCGGTTGGGTTTTTCAAAATCACATTACCATGTTCACCCAGGTAGTATCATTTCTCAGACGCAGCGCTCAAGACGCCTTCATCCGGCACGAGCGTCCAATTGCTGTCCGGATTGTATTCCTTCATCGCCGCCGCAATCCGGGAAGTCTTGTCGCCTAAGTTGCGTTGATAGACTTTGCCGTCTTGATTCACGATGAAAGTCATGATGCCCGATTGATCCCAATGTTCCGGATAAGCCACCAGTGCGAATCCGCCGGTCAAATTACCTTCGCGCAAGTAATTCATTTTCCCGCCGGGCGCGGCTTCGCCCTGCCGGGTCAAAATTTTGAAATAATATCCATGAAACGGATGCGGGCCGGCGTTTTTACGTGTGACATAACCTTCGGCGTGAGCTTCGGCCACCAAAGGTCCGAACGGGCTTGCCGCCTCGCCCTCTGTCACCGGCCAGTAGAGGCCGTCCTTCTTGCCGGGCGTGCTCTTGAAGTGCTGCGCATAACTTACAACTTCACTGCTGGCAGGATTCGCGCTGGCATACTGCCGTTGCGCGGTAACATAAGTCCGACAGACGCCGATGGCGCAGAGTTCGTCCTTGCCGATGTGGCGATTGATCATCTCATCCTTGCCCGCGGCCGTGTCGAAATGCCATTGCCCAGCCGCCCTCACCAACGGAATCGGATAGGGCCAGTTGTTCGTGCCAACTTCCAGGATAATTTGATCATCCCCTTCTTTCACCTGATTGCAGCCTTGCGCCATGGCCGCGGCGAACCGTTGCGCATTATTCGCATCCTGCATCTTGTCGCCCGTTAACAGCTCGGAAAACTCCGGGCCAAAAATTGACTGCAAGGCCGCTTGATTTTTGGCTTCGGCGGCGGCTTGCAACGCCTTCACGGCCTCGTCCGGTGAGGCGAACAATTGTTCGGTGATGGCCGACGATGACGTGGTGAATTCCGAGTCCGCCGCGTGGAGTCTTGCGGATGAAATCCCCGAGGCCAGCGTCAATAGTGCGAAGGTAAGTAGTTTTGAAATCTTCATAGAAAGTATTTAATCAATTTTGAGCCACCAATTTGGTGGTTCACCGCCGGCCACCGCCGCCCGCATGACCGCCGCCACCGTGCGCCGCTGCACGGCTTGCCGCTCCGCGGGCGCTGTAACCATGGACATCATGTCCACGATCATAACCACGACCACCGCCGCCCCACCAACCACCGTCATCCCGCCACCAGCCGCCACCGCCATAATCTCCGCCGTCGCCCACGAAACCAACGCATCCCGTCAAAGCGGTCACCATGGCAACGGCCAACCCGATTTTGATGCGGTCACCCAGAACATTCATTTTATTTCTACGGGCCAGTGAGAGCCGGCACGGGGCCATTGTGAAACTGCCAAACGTCAACTCAGTTTTCTGTTTGATTTTCATATCCTTAAAATACGGTCGTAATTATTTCCATTGCTATGGGGTATTGTCCCCATCGTGACTGCTCAATGGTAATTTCACCTCTCGTGCAAGAGATCATTCTAGTCAAGCGCAAACCACAAACTCTCCTCCCTGCACACTTGGCAATTGGAACAATCGGCTGTGTTTGGGCATGAATGGTCCGGCGAGATAGTTGGCCGCGCGCCAGCAGGCATCAATTTTTGGAGCAATTCCGGCGCAAGTGTTTTGCATGGTTCAATTTCTTTCGTCCGCCGCGCCGTTTTTTAAAAGGCTGGCATTGGTCGAAATCATCACCACATTTTTTGCGCGCCTTGGCCATTTTGATGCCAAGAAAATTTAATTTCTCACAACAATACAAATTTGGCCTGATTCTGATGCTGGAGTCATTTTACATTGCCGCCGACGGCGATGGTTTGCCCATGTTTAAATCTTGCTTGGGAATGGACTTGGCGAATTGTTAGTTGATGATCAAGTGCGTCCTAAAGTCACATCTTAGTGACGAATGCGGATCTCGCGCTTGCCGCCACCTCCGCAGGTTCGAACAGGCCCATTGGCCAAAGGCTTTGACGAGTTTTCAGATCGGAATAATTTTGGCGGCAAACTGAAGGTGTGTGGCCGGTTAATGGCGGTGGCTCCGGCAGGAACTCCTTATAGTTTCGGCGATGTCAAAAACAAATTCCGTTTCATTCTTCAAAGTCGTCGTCCTGGCGACGCTTTGTCTGATAAATGCCGTTGTTCAGCTCCGAGCAGCCACTTTTAATTTTACTTACGGCGATGTTTTAATTGGTTTTCGCAAAGTCCTGCAAAGTCCTTTGGGCGGCGATGGCGGTGGGACTAATCTGGTGGTGGACGCAGGGGCGATTTCTTATTTCACCAATCTGGCACCGAACACGAAGGTGACCATCGGCACGTTTACGGGCGCCCAGTTGAGCCAGGTAGGCACGAAAAACATTGGGTGGTCAGCCTTCGCCTACTTTGATGGCGCGCCGGCGGCTAATACCATTTTCCTCACATCGCCGCGCGCATCCTTGAGCACCCAGTCGGCGAGCAATACATGTCCGACAGGCTCGGCCAACAGTTATACCATTGGTCAGATGAGCGCCATACTTCAAGGTGCCGTGGATAATGGCTCGTTTTCCGCCTTAAACAGCAGTAGTGCCATTTTGGAGGCCGATGGTTACACGTATGCTTTGGGAGCAGATGTCAGTTACTATTTGGGAGTAGGCCCGAACTTGGATTTTAATGGGACTTTTCAGTATAATTTCGAAAAATATACTCCGGCAAATTTTATCGCGGCAGGCAACCCCGTCCGCGCGGATTTCTATTGGTATTATCCCGCTGCCATTCACACGACGCCGACGGCTTTTTATCTCGGATATTTCGAGCTCGGCACAAATGGCGTGATGACATATACGGCCTTTCCTTCAGGCGGCACGGTGACAACGCCAGTGATTACCTCGTTTTCACGCACCAACACCACTTGTTACGTCAAATTCACCACCGGCAGTTCGGGCACATATACGTTGCGCGGCACCAACAGCGCTGGTCTAGCTACTGTTCGCACTAACTGGCCGGCAATCGCCTCGGTCGGTGGCAATGGCTCAGTCAACACATTGACCGACTCCACAACTAGTTCGAACAAATTCTACGTTATCACCGCGCAATAATTTTAGTCTCCCAATCCTCATCGTCCTTAATCCAATAACAACCATGAAAAAAAACCTACTAGCTTCCGTCCTGATTGTTGCCGCACTTGGCGAGTTGGCGGCCCAGGCGCAAACCTTCACATACACCCCCGGTGATTTACTGGCGGCGTTTCGCCAGACTGGTAAACCTGATCTGATTGTAGATTTGGGTTCGATTTCGAACTATCAAGTGCCGTATCAGAATTCGAGCTTCACCCTCGGCACGGATTTGACTTCCGCCTTTGGCAGCACGAGCGGTATCTATTGGTCGGTGTTCACGTTTGACGGCAACGGCACTTACGCACCGGTGAACACCCTGTTCATGTCGGCGCCGCGCGGAAACACCAGTATTCAGTCGGCACCTTTGGTCACGGGCACTTCATCTGCGCAAAACCTGGTCACCGGTCAATTAGGTGCCATCGCGGATGCTCTGAGTTCGACCTATGGCACTATCATTGCCAACCAAGTCATCCAATTGCCTGCTGCGCTGGGCGCCGCCAACGGTGGTGATCCCGCCTCTTACACGACTGCGCTGGGTTCGGGTTTGGATTTCAACGGCACGTTCGGTCAAAGCTTTGAGAATCTGAGTTCGTCATCGGCGACCGTTTCGGATTTGTATCAACTCAATCCGACGTTGCCCCACAATTCAGCCAACGGTGCTCTGCTGGGCAACTTCACGCTCTCGGCGGACGGCACCACCTTGAGTTTTACCGCTGTTCCTGAACCTGCTACCTGGGCCATGGTGGGCACCGGCCTGATGAGCTTGATCGCCTTTCGGCGCCTGGTAAAACGCAATTAATCCTTACGCAACCAAAAAAATTAAGTCCCCCTAAATCATAAACAAAATAAAACAAAATGAAAAAATCCTATCTAATCGCTGTCTTCGGCAGCGCCCTTGCCTCCACGCAGTTGATGGCGGCCAACTATGATCTTTGGATCACGGGTTCGACGGCTTTCCGCCCGAACGTGTTTGCGGCCTGCCAAAAAATGTTTGATGGCGGTTCGCCGGCGAATTCAATCAACAGTTCCGGCGCGACGCCCGGCAGTGGTGATAATAACTGGGCGATGTCCGGTCCTTGCGCGATTGCGGGTATCACCAGTCCCGACACGCTGACCATCCACGGCTTCTTCACCGGTTCGGTGCAAGGTTTGCATGCGATTCAGAACAATGACTTGCTGGGCTTTGTCGGCAGCGCCACTGCGAGCACGATTGTTTCAAACTACGCCACCGTTGCGTTTTCGGATGTCTTTTCCAAGCCGACGATCTCGCCGTTGGGAAGCGGCTTCAAAGAGGCCAATGTCGCGGTTCAGCCGTTTGTGTTCGTAAAGAGCACGGCTCCGGTGGGGATTGCGAATGTTCAGGGTGTCACCTTCCAACAAATTCAATCCATGTATACTTCTGACAAGTGCCCGTTGTCCTACTTGGATGGAAATTTCAACGACTATGGCACCAACGTCTATCTCTTGCACCGTTCTTTGGACTCGGGCACGCGGGTGACCACGGTTCAAGAAACCAAGTGCAGCGGCACAATCAAGGTCACTTATTGGGATGCCTTAGGTCGCCAATTCACCAACGCGGGCACGCTGGGACCGACACTTTACGGCCCCGGCTATGTCGGCGGCAGCAACGTGCGTGCGGCTCTGCAAGGTTATGACCCGCTCAACCAATCCATCGCCTATCTCTCTTTCGCGGATGCGCAAACCATCACGACCACCAACTGGTCGAATATCCTAAAATACAATGGGGCTTATCCGATCGCCAACTGGACGCCGGCCAATACTCCGGCGGGCGGCAGCGGCCAGGTGGGTTCCGGCACGGCGACCACGAATGACTTCTCGCCGGTCTGCAACGGCACTTACAGTTTCTGGGCCATTGAAATTCTGGCCTATCCTTTGAGCACCCAATGGGCTTCCCAATCGGGCCAGGATCTTGATTACACCAGCCAGTTCACCCCGCTCGTGAACCGCTTGTTGGGAACTTACACTGGCACAGCGCTCCCGGGTGCCATTGACTATGAAATCCAATTGTCCAAGACCATTCCGCCCTATGCCACGGCAGTTCGTTTGAATGATTGGAATGTTAGCCGGTCGGCGGTCGGCGGCACCATCGCGCCGTAAAAAACGTGATTGATTACTAGGCCGGTGCGACGTCAGTCGCACCGGCTTTTTCTCCTCTCAGAAAACCATGCGCCGCTTCCTTCCCATATGTATCGCTGTGCTGAGCTTGTCCTTAACCCGCTGGTTTTTGGTCGAGGCGGCGGAAAATTCCGGTTCAACCCTGCCGGTGATTTTGAACGGAGTCACTTCGATTTTTGGTGAACCCAGTGCTTTGCTTCAAGTCACTCCAGCAGGCCAGCCGACGGCGAACATTCTGTTGGACGTTGGCCAACAATCTTACGGCGTGAAACTGTTGGCTGTGAATGTGTCGGCGGCTTCGGTGCGGATTGAAAATGGCGGGCAGATCCAAACCCTAAAAATCTGTTCGGCGCCGGCGCTCGACGCGGCCCCGGCAAATACTGCGACGAGTGCTGACGCGGCAAGCATAGTTCATTCACCGGCGGAAACTATGCCGCGCGGGTTGGATGGTCAAATCGTCAGCAATGTCCCTTTACCAAATAATTTGACTGCCGGAGCAGTCTTGACGGGTGGTGAGGCGGTGAATGCCAGTTCCAAGAGTTCAACTGCCGCCGGGTCTGACAAAGTTTCGAATGCTTCGAATGCGGACTCAGCCGCCGCGAACTCCACTGGCAGCGCCGGGACCGATGCGCCCAAAACGCATGTCTATTATTGGTGGATGGCCGATGCGCAGCAGATTGAGCAAACCCGGCAGGCCACGGTGCAGCAGGTTTTGGCCGGGGAATTGCAGCCACAACCACTCACGCCGCTGACGCCGGCGGGCACATCGGCCAGTCTTATCGCCGATTATAGTGTGTATATGGAACATGGCCGCGGCATGGTGGTCAGCAATTGATTCGAAACGAGCCGCTCAAAGTTTCGTTCGTTTAACTGCGGCCGGTCTATTTTTTGTGGTCATACATCATTCGGATCATTTCCGCCGTGATGAATCCCAAAACCAGAGCGAAGGTTACTGTGAAGACCAGAATCTTGGCGTGCTGGCGCTGCCGCCAATCTTGCTGCTGCGGGAAGAGCAGCCGGCCTAGGAAATCGTAGAAGCGGTGCATCGCATTTTCTGGGCGGTAAAAATTATTATTCCGGGGACGCCGAAACCGGGATATGATTTTCATTCGGGAAGGTCATCGACCGTGCGGCCGTATAATCATCCACAAAGCCGACGTCCGCCGCTTCAAACTGTTCGATCAGTTCGTCCAGTTCCATCGTCAAGATCCGCTCCGCCACTTCGAGTTCCACGCGAAGGCTTTCAGTCACCGGGCTGAAAACGCCATTGGCCGGCTGCAGGTGAATGATGTTTTCGATGCAGGTGCAAAAATCCGCGTAGGCATCCGCAAACGCCTCGGCGCTTTGCCACGCGGTCGGCTTGGCCTCGCACACCGTTTTTACGGCCAGCAACATTGTCAGTTGGTTGTGAACATGATCTTCCATGGGTTTACTTTAAAACGGCGGACTCGAATGACCAGCGACGTTTATGTGAAAATCCGGCGTCGTTTTCGCGGAGCAAACCCCGAATAATTCGTTGCCGGATTGTTTCCGCAGCGACTTTTGATCGCTACAGAAAAGTGTTGAAATGGCGAGGTTGATGTTGGTTGATTTCCTAGTTCCTCACATGCCGCCGGGTTGTGGCTGGCAGCCTTCCCACACGCGCAGGCTGCAGGCTTGCGCGTGCTTCATTTTACTTTCAGCCGGTCGACGTTACGCATCGGCGCGGGATGGGCAGAAAATGGACGGGCGAAATGAAAATTAGAACCCCTGACACTTTCCGGCCAGCGGTTTCGGCGCATTGTTGCTGAATCGTGACGCGACAGAAACACGCCGGACGCATTACGACTGCATCCTTTGCGCTTCAATGGTTGGCGAACATCACCTGATCCTTCACGAATTATCCTTGCGTCCCTCGGGCGAGTGGACGCCGGAAAGCCATGCTTGGACGGGACTGCGCGTGGTGGAAGGTGCGGGCTATTGCTTGCAAGCCGGCGCTGCGCGCGAATTGAATGCCGGCGATACTTTGATAGTCGGCCCAAATAACATCGCCGTCATCCGCGCAAGCCAGCTCGGTATTTTGAAACTGGAATTTTTTCTCGTGCTGCCACAATACCTGAACGGCGTGCTGACCGTGGCCGAATGGCACCAGTTGGAACGGCTCGGCCGCCTGCAGCCGGCGCGCGCGTTGCATTTCGGCGCGAACGAACTGACCGCGCAAAAATTCATGCGGCTGGTCGCGCAACCGCAACGCGACGGTGTGGCCAATCGCCTGGCGATGCTGCAACTTTGGGCCGCCGCCATCGCCGGCATGCTGGCGGAGGCGGAAACGCCCGCGCCGAGCAACAAACTCAGCGAACGTTTCCGGCAGTTCGTCGGCCAGATTTCCGAGGCGGAACTCGCGAGCAGTTCGCTGCCCGATCTTGCCGCGCAGTTGCATTGCAGCGAACGCCATTTCAGCCGGTTGTTTCACAGTGAATTTGGCGTGCCATTGCGCGCGCACCAAACCGAGCTGCGGCTGCAGCGCGCGTTGCAGCTGCTCGCCGACGCCGACGCCAAAATCATCAATGTCGCCTACGAAAGCGGCTATCGGCACCTGGGCCTTTTCAACGCGATGTTCAAAAAACGTTTCGGCGTGACCCCCAGCGAATGGCGCCGGCAAAATCTCCTCGCACCGCCGAAAAAATTTTTAAGACGCAGCGTCTCGGTCTTGGTGATGCTGTGGCTGCTCATGCAAGTGCGGCTGACCACCGCCGCCGTCGCCACAACGGACACGCCGTCGCAGGCACAAGCGCGCGCCGCAGTTTTGCAAAAACTATCCGAGGCCGATTCGCCGGAAAACATGGGTGTCAAAACTCTGCCGGCGGCGATTTCCAAGCCGGCGGCGCTCGCCGGCCACGTCAACACCAACGCCGGGCCGCAATTCAAAGTGGAAAAGTATCTCGTGTCCGGCAACTCGGTTTTGAAGCCGGAAAAGCTCGGTGAAATTTTCACCAATGTTCCCAATGCTTTTGGCACGAATGTGACTTTCACGGACATCCGGGCGGCGCTGGGGGATTTGCAGATGGCCTATCGCGAGCGCGGATTCGTCACCGTGTCCGTCAGCCTGCCGCCGCAGAAACTGACGAATGCCGAGGTGAAAATAAAAGTGACCGAAGGCCGGCTCGCGGCGATCAACGTGAAGGGCAACAACCATTACAGCACGGAAAATGTGCTGCGCGCACTGCCGAGTCTGCACACGAACATGCTGCTGAATTCGCATGTCTTTCAACGCGAGTTGGACTTGGCCAACGCGAATCGCGACCGGCAGATTTATCCGGTCATCGGTCCCGGTTTGGAACCGGGCACGAGCGAATTGACGTTGAAAGTGAAGGACCGTTTTCCGTTGCACGCGCGCGTGGAAATCAACAATCAGGCCACGCCGGGCACGCCGGATTCGCGGGTGAACTTCAGCGCGCAATACGGCAACTTGTGGGATTTGGAACATCAGGTGGGCGTGCAATATTCGTTCACGCCGGTGAATTTCAGCGGGGCGAATAATTATTATTTCACGCCGTTGGACACGCCGTTGATCGCCAACTACAGCGCGTATTATCGGCTGCCATTGGGCCGGGTGGAATCGGTGCAAAAGCAAATCGACAATAGCGGCGGGCATTTTGGCTACAATGAAGTGACGCATCAATTTCAAATACCGCCGGCGTCGGGCCGGCCAGAGTTGACGATTTACGCGAGCCGTTCCGTCACGGACACCGGCGTGCAGAAAGGGCCTAACGGCGTGCTCGCGCGCTCGGTATTTGTGACCAACGCGGTCGGCACAGTTTATGGGCCTTTAAATATCACCACCAACAGCGCCGGCCAGAATCTCACCCTGAATGAAGGCCTTGGATTCAAATTATCTTTGCCATTGCCGCAGTTGAAAAATATTTCATCCACGATAACGTTTGGCGCGGACTTCAAGCGTTATCGCGCGGTAAGTTTCAATACCAACGAAAACTATTTCATCCTGCAACAACCCGATAGCAGCGCACCCGGCGGCATTGTCACATCGATTTCGCCGGCACCCCAAAATCAACCGCCGCGGGTAAGCGGCGTGGATTATTTGCCCGTCAATTTGGGATGGAATGCGTCCATGCCAGACAACTACGGATTCAATTCTTTCAATGCACAAGCGAATTTCAATCTGGCGGCTTTTAATGGCTTCACGCAGTCGGACACAAATGTGACGCATGGCGGCATGTCGCAAGTAGCCTATTCGCCCAAAGCAAAGGACAACTATTTGACCATCCAAGCGGGTGCCAGCCGTGAACAGCGGCTTTACAAAGATTGGACAATGTTGATTCGCGCCGACGGCCAGTGGGCGAGCACGCCGCTCTTCAGCAACGAGCAATACGGCATGGGCGGCGTGGCGGGCGTGCGCGGCTACACCGATGGCGAAGCTTATGGCGACACCGGCTGGCGCGTGATGCTCGAGCCGCGCACGCCGCTGATCAACATCGGCATGGTCGATGGGGATTTGCCTTTCTGGCTGCGCGTTTCGGTGTTCATGGATTATGGACAAATTCACACGCTCGAAAGCCATGTCGCCGCTTTTGTGAGGCAGGCCAACAATTTCTGGGGCGCCGGCAGCAGCCTGACGGCCAACATCGGCAGCCATCTGGATGCGCGGCTGACGGTTGCGTTCCCCTTGCTGTCCGCCGCCAATACCAGTGCCGGCGACCTGCATGTTTATTTCGGCGTCGGCGCCCAATTCTAACCGCATGAAAACAAAAAAATTTCCGCATAAAATTTTCTTCGCACTGGGCCGCGTGGTGCCGGGTGTTTTATTGTTGTTGCCCACGCGCAACGTGCTGGCAAACCCGACGGGCTTGACCGTGGTGTCCGGCTCGGCCACGACGCAGACGAGCGGCGCGCAGTTGAACATCACCACGTCGCAAAATGCCTTTCTGAACTGGCAGAGTTTCAACATCGGCGCGGGCGAACGCACGGTGTTCAACCAACCGAACAATTATTCGGTCGTCGTGAACCGCATCAACGGCCAGAGCGCGTCGCAGATTTACGGCAGCCTGCAGGCGAACGGCATCGTCATCCTGATGAACTCGTCGGGATTTTATTTCGGCCCGAATTCGTTCGTCAGCGCCGCCGGCTTGGTCGTGTCCACGGCCAATGTTGTGCCGCCGCAAAATTTCGGGGGTGCGTGGGAATTCAACGGACCGCCGCCGCTCGCGAGCATCGTCAATTTCGGATCGATCAAAGTCGGCAATGGCGGCAGCGCGTTCCTGATTGCGGACAAAATTGAAAATCACGGCGACATCGAAGCGCCCGGCGGCAGCATCGGACTCGCGGCGGGACAAACGGTGACGTTGAGCGAAAGTCCGGACGGTCGCGGCATGAGCATGAAGGTTTTGTTGCCACAAGGTTCGGTGGACAACTACGGCAACTTGATTGCGGACGCGGGAACGATCGCGCTGAACGCCAAAGTGGTGAACCAAAACGGACTCGTGCAGGCGAACTCGGTGCAAAATAATAATGGCGTCATCGAACTGGTCGCGGAGGATTCCTTGAACCTCGGAGCGGATTCAAAAATTCTGGCGAATGGTGATGCTTCCGCGGGCGGCAGCGCGGGCGGCAACGTCACTTTGCAATCGCAAAATAATTTTAGCGACGCGACGAGCAGTGAAATTTCCGTGACCGGCGGTTCGCAGGGCGGCAACGGCGGCACGTTGGAAATCAGCGCGGCGAATTTTTCCGGTTTGAAATCGAGTCTGGATGGCCGCGCGCAAACGGGTTGGACGGCAGGAAAATTATTGCTCGATCCCGACTATATCATTTTGGACACGACCGGCGGCGACAGCGCGGGCGGCGGCACCGTTTTGAACACCGACAATCCCGGCAGCACGCTGGATTTGAATGTGAACAGCGCGTTCCAGAATTTTTCCCAGATCATTTTGCAGGCGAAGTATGACATCACGCTGGCCAACGGCACGGTGTGGGATTTGAGCGGCAGCACCGGACAGAGCAGCGGGCAACTCACCCTGCAGGCGGGCGGCAACATTATTTTTGCGAGCGATAACACGGGCAGCGACAACACTTCGATCACCGATGAGGGGCATTGGGCAGTGACGTTGCAGGCCGGTTATAATTTTGCCACGCAATCAGTGAACTACGGTCAAGGCAGCATTTATCTTGGGGGCGATCCGAGCACGGACATGACCGGCAATGGCGAGATCCAAACGGCGTTCGGCAACATTAATCTGGAGGCGGGCCAGGACATTTTGGTCGGCTCCGGTTTTGTGCGGACGACCGGTGACGGCAGCAGCACGCCCGGCGGCAACGTTACGGCGTGGGCGCATGCGGGAAATATCAACACGGGCACTTACGACGCGGGCTACACTTACAACAAAGCCAGTTCCAGCGGCGACATTTTTTATCAGGTGGATCAAAACCTGGGCGTCGGCGGCATCAGCACCGAGGCGGGCGGCAATGTGAATCTCACGGCCGGCGGCAATGTGACGAGCTTGTTGCCGACGCAAACGGACACGACCGATGCGGGCACGGGCGCGTTTGGTCCGCAGCCGGGCAATGTGACTGTCGTGGCGGGCGGTGATGTGACGGGACATTTTGTGGTGGCCAACGGCGCGGGGACAATTTTTGCAGGCGCAAAAATGGATGCGAATGGCAATCCACTCGACGCGAATGGAAACATCATTCCATCCGGCGGCAGCGGTTTTGTGACGGATGCAAATTTCTCCGGCAGCGCGGGCACAAGCGACAACCAACTGGCTTTGAGTTTGATGAGCGGCGGCTGGAGCGTGAACGCGGCGAACAATATTGATTTGCAGGAAGTGCGGAATCCGAACGGGATGTTCAACAACAACGGCGGAAAAATCGTGCCGCCGTCGTATCACTATTTTGATTATTCGGCGGACGCGTTTGTCAATTTGAATGCCGGCAACGGGGTCACCGTGGCGGCCGATGCGTCCACGTTGCCGCGCAACGACGACTTGCCGCTGATTTTTCCCGGTATTTTGAACATTGTTGCCGGCAAGGGTGGTGTTTCGCTTTCAGGAAATTCCGACACGCTCGGGCAGTTGATCTTGTTTCCTTCGGCGTTGGGCAGTCTGAATATCACGAGTGCCGGGGCGTTGACGGGCACCGCGCCGTCCGGCATTTACAACCTCATCGTTTCCGATAGCGGCTACCACCAATATTACAATGTCAATGCCAGCCTGTTTGGCCTTAGTGATCACGCTGGCACGCCCATTCATTTGAATAGTCCCACGACCGTCTCGCTAAACATTGCTGGCGACATGGACAACCTCCTGTTGAGTTCGCCGGAAGCGGCACAAATCTTCGTGGGCGGCAATATGATCAGCAGCCGGTTTGCGGGAATGAATCTGCATCCGAACGATGTCACGAGCATCCATGTGATCGGCGCCATTGAGAATGAAAGTGAATTTACCACGGCCAATGCGGATCAGGCGCCCGCGTTGCAATACCTTTCCGAGTTGCCGCCGGATTCGCCGGACGCGCAGCTCGCGGCCAACTTGTCCCAGCAGATTTCCTACACGGTGAATCCCACGACGCAAGTGGGCACGATTGTCGTCCAAGGCTTGACCCCGCATATCTTGTCGCTGTTGCAGTCGGTCACGGTGTTGGTTTATCAAGATGGAATTCCGCAGTTGAATCCCGATGGAACTTTTCAGACCAAAACGGTTTCAATCATTGATGCCACCACGGCGGCCAATCTGCAGAGCGCGCTGACCGCGCAAAATCAAAAATTCGGCGCGGCCATCGCCAGCAATGCTTCCGGCTACATTTTGGGTGGCGGCGGACATTTTGACATCACCGCCCAGAGCATTGATTTGGGGACGACGCTGGGCATTCAGTCGGAAGGGGTGACTTACGACATCGCCTACCCGACCGGAAAAAATTATCAGCCGATTTACGATGCCAATGGCAATCCGGAATTTAATTATCCGCTGGCGCAATATTTCACGGGCGGCGCGGACATCAAGGTGACCACCACCACCGGTGATTTGAACATGTTCTCCACGGCGATTTCATCGCAGAATGGCGGAGCGATTTTCGTCAATGTCGGCGGCCAGATCAGCGTCGGTTCGGATTTTTTCACCGACAAGACCAGCCAGCCGCGCGGCATCTTTACCACGGGTGGTTCGGACATCACGGTGATTGCCGGCAGCGATATTAATGTCAACGGCTCACGCATCGCGGCCTACGATGGCGGCAATGTGACGGTAGAATCGCTGAATGGAAACATCAATGCCGGCACCGGCGCTTCGTCCATCATCACCGTCGCCGAATTTTATGTGGACCCGCTCACGCGCCAGGTTTACGGCTACGCGCCACAAATTCCGTTCAGCGGCATCTTGGCGCTGACGTTTCCCACGCGCCGCGTGAATTTTCCCGCGCCCACCGCGACCCTCGGCAACATATTGGTGGAAGCGCCGAACGGCAACGTCAATGCCGATGCGGCCGGCATTTTGCAGCTCCCGTTGAATCAACTCAGTTATAACAACGTCACGACCACGGTGCTCGCCGGCTATGAATTGCGCGACAACAATAATCAGCCGGTTTACGCCGCCGACTTGGCGGCGGGAACCCCGGTGTTCGTTTCCGATGATCACAACATTTATGCCAGCGGCTCGGGCGTCATCGCCAGTAACGCCAAGCTGGACGCGAGCGGCAGCATTTATGGTCTGATTTTTGCGCGCAACAACATTGACATCACCGCGCAGCAAAATGTGAACGTCACCGCGCTCGCGCAAGGCACGGTGAATGTCGGCGCGGGCGGAAATATTTCCGGCACCATCATCGGCGTCGGCGGCGTCAGCGCGAGCGGCGGCAGCATTGATGCCGCGTTGATTTCCGCCAACGTGTCCGGCGGCGGCACGAGCGGGCAAAGCGGTCTTGGTCAAGGCACCGCCGCCAACGCCACGGCCAGTGCGGCTTCGGCCAGCGATGATTCCGCCAAGGCCGCCAAGCAATCCGACACTTCGAGCACTGATGACGATCCCTTGAAGAAGAAGCGGGGGATTGCGTTGGCGGCGAAGGTGAGCCGGGTGACGGTGTTGTTGCCGGGGAAGAACTGAAGCGAGTTAAAAATTGAAGATGTAAAATTAAAAATGGC
>Ga0302267_10004538_pt1 | contig 15168 bp, 12 predicted proteins | sample III_Bog_E1_3_FD_194555 | JGI IMG/M metagenome (GOLD analysis project Ga0302267, IMG submission 194555) | Peat permafrost microbial communities from Stordalen Mire near Abisko, Sweden - III_Bog_E1_3 | ecosystem: Environmental > Terrestrial > Soil > Wetlands > Peat | place: Sweden: Abisko... | reverse complement strand
AGCTGGGCACCGGCGAGCTGGTCGTCTTCGACCCCGACTTCGAGCAGAGCGACGAGCGCCGGCGCTGGCAGCGCTTCCGCAGGCTCGAGAAGCGCGGCTTCGTGCGGGTGGAGTCGACCAATGCCGACCGGATCCGCGTGCGCACGCTGGGCTGCTTCCTCCGGGTGGTGGGCGAGGGAGACGCGGCGCGGGTGAGGCTCGGGACCGGGCCGACGGGCGACGATCTCGTGCCCACCGAGGCCGAGGCCGAGCGCGCCGCCAAGGAAGAGGAGCGGGCCGCCAAGGAAGAGGAGCGCGCCGCCAAGGAGGAGGCGCTGCGCCAAGTGGTGCGGCTCGAGGCGCTGCTGGCCCACCGCGACGGACGAGGCTGAGGGATTCCGAGGCGGCCGGGGGGGCCGGTCTCGCCCTGGGCGCTCCCTGCTGCACGCCCGCCGACCCTCGCGCTATGCTGCCCGGCGTGCCGGACGAGACGCAGCTCGGGCCCTTCGTCATCGAGCGCGAGCTCGGCCGCGGCGGCGCGGGCGTGGTCTATGCCGCGCGGCATCAGGGACGCCGCGTCGCGCTGAAGGTCTCCATCGACGAGCTGCCCGAGCGCGACAAGCAGCACTTCCTCCAGGAGGCCGAGCTCCTGGCGCGCGTCTCGCACCCGGCCGTGATCGAGATCCTCGACAGCGGCACCCTTCCGGACGGGCGCCCCTTCCTGGTGATGCCGCTCCTCGAGGGCGAGACGCTGGGCGCGCGCATCGCCCGGGGCCGGCTCGCGCCGGATCTCTCGGTGCGGCTCTTCACCCAGCTCGTCGCGGCGGTGACGGCCCTCCACGACGCGGGAATCGTCCACCGCGACATCAAGCCCGAGAACGTCATGTACCTCGAGGCCGAGGAGCAGCTCGTCCTCCTCGACTTCGGCATCGCCCGCGAGCTCGAGCGCTCGACCTCGACGACCACGCGGCTCAACCTGGTGCGCGGCACGCCCGGGTGCATGGCGCCGGAGCGCTTCTTCGGGGTGCGCGCCAGCGCCTCCAGCGACGTCTACGAGCTGGGCGTGGTGCTCTACGCCATGCTGGTCGGGCACCTCCCCTGGGACGATCCCACCGACCCCGAGGCCCGCCTGCGCCCCCGTCCCCCCGCCGAGCTCGGCATCGAGCTGCCGGTGGGGCTCGGACCGCTGCTCCTCGAGGCGCTCTCCACCCGCCCCGATCGGCGCCCCACCCTCCGCGATCTGACGGCGCGACTGCGCGAGATCGACACCGACGTGCTCGTCGCTCGGGAGCCGGGCGCGGTCCCGCGCGCCACCGCGCCGCTGCCGCCCTTCGTCCCGATGGAGTCGCCGCCGCCGCGCGCCCTGTCGGTGGCTCCGCCCGCCACCGGATCCCGCGGGCGGGAGGGGCCGAGTCTCTTCTGGACCGTCGCGGCCCTGGGGGTCACGGCGCTCGCCGTGGGCGGCTCGCTGTGGGCGCGCGCGCACCGGGCAGGACCGCCGCTCTACGCCCGCTCGGGCGTGAACGCGGCGGCGCGCACCCTGGACGCGAACCTGCGCTCGGAGCCCTCCGCGCGCGTGGTGGCTACCGCGGAGATCCCTCCACCCCCGATCCCGGAGCCGACGGCCGAGGTGGTGCGGGCCCCCGCGCCGGGCGCGGTGCCGGCGCGAGCGCCGGTGGTGACGACTGCGCCGGATCCCGTGGGGATGGCGCCCCCCGGACCGCCGCCCGCTCCGGGTGCGCCCCCTCGGTCCAAGGTCGTGGGGAACGAGGACCTGCGCTGGTGCAAGCGCGTGGTGGATGTCTATTGCAGCCCCGAGGTGAAGAACAGCTACGGCGGAGAAGGGCTCTGCGCGCAGGGGCGCAATGCGTGGGGCCCGCGGCTCGCCGCGTACCCGCCGGACCAGCGCATCGCGCAGGACGCGACCTGTGCGCAGGTCTTGCCCGCGGCGACCGCGGCGATGAAGCAGCACGTGGCGACGATGGGCCCCGGGACGGCAGCGAGCGCGCGCCTGAGCGGGGCGGCGAATCCGCCGGTGGGCGCGAAGCCCTGAGGTCGCGACCACGGGCCTTTGCCCGTCCCCGGCCTCGCCGGCCCTCTTGCTTGGCGCCCGCGCCCGCTCCATGAAGGACGACCCATGAGCCACCCCACCACCCGCGTCGACCTGTCCGCACCCTGTGACCACCTTCAGGAGGCCCCCCTCCGCAAGGTCGAGCGCCCGGCCGCGGGCTGCGAGGACTGCCTGAAGATCGGCGGCCGCTGGGTCCACCTGCGCGCCTGCCTCACCTGCGGCCACGTCGGCTGTTGCGACTCGTCGCCGCACAAGCACGCCACCGGGCACTTCCACGCGACGAAGCACCCGATCATGTCGTCGGCGGAGCCGGGCGAGACCTGGTGCTGGTGCTACCTGGACGAGCGAATGCTCGGCTGAGATCGTGCCGCGCTGCGTCTGCTCCCCTCCGCCGTGGATCGTGCCGGACGCGTAGCCGCCGCGCCGGTCGGCGCTACGCTGCGAGGATGAACCAACACGCCCTCGGCCTCACGCTCGCCGTCGACGAGCGCGGCCTCCACCCGGGGACCAAGGTGCGCGTGCACCTGGTCGCCGAGGTCATTGCCACCGCCCCCGGGATCGAGCGGGCGCGCCCGCCGCTCTCGGTGGTCCTCGCGGTCGACACCTCCGGCTCGATGGCGGGACCGCCGCTCGAGCACGTGGTGCTCTCGATCGACCGACTGGTCGCGCTGCTGTCGCCCACCGACCGCATCGGCGTCGTCGCCTTCGCCAACGACGCCGCCGAGGTCACCGCGCTCCTCCCCGCCGACGCCGAGACGCGGCGGCTGGTCTCCTCCCGGGTCCACCGCCTCCTCGCCGAGGGGGGCACCAACATCGAGGCCGGGCTCACCCACGCCGCGGCGCTGCTGCCGCCGCGCGGGGTCCACGAGCGGCAGGTGATCCTCCTCCTCAGCGACGGCGCGCCCAACGTCGGGCGCGCCGGCCCCATCGAGCTCGCGGCGGTGGCGCGCAAGCTGCGGCCCGACGTCGGCGTCTCCACGCTGGGGTACGGCGCCCAGCACAACGAGGACGTGCTCCGCGCCATCAGCGACGCGGGCGCGGGGCGCTACCATTTCATCGCGGACCCGCGCGTGTGCGAGATGGAGTTCGCGCAGGCCATCAGCGCGCAGGGCGACGTGGTCGCCGAGGCCATCGAGATCGCCCTCTTCCCCGAGCAGGGGGTGGAGATCGTGCGCCTCCTGGGGAGCCCGCAGGTGCGCTTCGGGGCGGCCGGGCTCAAGATCGGCGTCCCCGACCTGCTCGACGGGTCGCGCTACCTGATCGCCGCCGAGCTTTCCGTCACCCCCCCGCGCGAGCCGGGCCCGTGGACGCTCCTCCGCGCCTCGGTCGGCTACCGCCGCGCGGGCGAGCGCGAGCCCCAGACCCTTCAGCAGACGCTCGAGAGCGACGTCGGCGAGGGCGCCCGCCGCGTCGAGCCTCCGGTCCGCGCCCGCGTCCTCCGCGCCCGCGCCGACGAGGTCCGCGCCGAGGCCCGGGCCCTCGCCGACCGCGGCCAGTTCGACGGCGCGGCGGCGGTGCTGCGCCGGCACATCGCGGCGATCCAGGCCGAGCCCTGGTTCGTGAGCAACGACGGCTCGCCCGTCGCGGAGGCGCTCGAGCAGCTCGTCGACGAGGCCACCACCATGGAGCGCAAGCCCAGCCAGGAGGTCTACCGCACCTACCGCAAGTCGATGCTGGGCACGATCCTCTCCTCCGAGGCGCCCTCGGGCTACGGCGCCGCGCCGCACAGTCGGCTCGCCCAGGCCACCCTCGCGGGCAAGCTCCCGGTGGCGCGGCTGGTCGGCCTGACCGGGGACACCAAGGGCAAGATCTTCCCGCTGGCGCAGCCCCGGATCGTCCTCGGCCGCACCTCCGCCGCAGACATCGCGCTCGACGACGCCAACGTGTCGCGGCAGCACCTGGTCATCGCCGGTCAGAACGGACGGTTCCTCGCCATCGATCTCGGTAGCACCAACACCAGCCTGGTGAACGGCCGGCGCCTCACGCGGCCGCAGGTGCTCGCGCCGGGCGACGTGATCCAGCTCGGCGACATCGAGATGCGATACGAAGAAGAGACCCTCTGAGATCGCGCTCGCCGGCGCCGCCGTCCTGGCGCTCGCGAGCTGTTCGCCCACCGCGCCGCCGACCCCGCCACGGATCTGCGCCGCCGTCCTCGCCGTCGAGCCGGCGGCGCCGGGATGGCGGGCCGAGGGCTTCGTCCGCGCCGCCGAGGGGTGCACGACGACGTGGCGGTGCGACTGCGCCGGCGCCGCGGTGGGCGCCGGCTGCCACGCCGTCCCCACGGAGGACGCCACCACCGACGGCGCCTGTGCATCGGACAGCGGTCCGGTGAACGGCTGCACGCGCTGCCTGGCCCTGCCGCCGGCGGCGGCGTGCGCGTGCCGCGTCGTCTGCCCCTGACCGATCGAGGAAATCGGCCGCGATGGAAAAGGAAGAGATCGAGCGCTACCTCGAGGCCTTCGACCGGACCCCGGCCGCGGTGCGGGACCGTCTCCCCCCCAAGCGTACGCCCGGGGGTGTCGAGATCGTGGGCGGGCTGACCGCCTTCGCCCCCGCGGCGATAGCCTCGGGCGGGTATGTGCTCCAGCGCGACGGCGTCCGGGCGAGAGTCCATGCGAGCGACGGCGGCGGCGTCGTCACCGTCGCCGATCTCGCCCGCGGGAAGGCGCCCATCAAGGCCCACGATCGCGCAGAGGATGTCGTCGACGTGCTCCGCTACGACCGGCCGGCCGAGATGGATGCGCAGAACCTCGCCGCGGCGGCGCTGACGGAGACGCCCTGGTCCGACAACTACTGGCCCGTCTACCTGGGTGTGCTCGGCAATCGCTACGCCGACACGGCCTTCCCCGGCTCGGACACCTGGAAGGAGAACCACGATTACGTCGTCGCCAGGCCGGCGTCTGCGATCGTGGCCACCGGCGCCGCGGCCGCCCTCGACGCGCTCGCCCCCGCGGAGAAGTACGACCTGCTCGTCGGGGACCGAGCCGGCACCCTCACCGCGGCGATGTGGGCCCAGGGCCAGGGCATCCTCGACGCCCACGGCAAGGTGGAGACCTGGATGGGCATCTGCCACGGCTGGTCGCCCGCGTCGTACATGCTGGGCCGCCCCCGGCGCGCGGTGGCGGTGGTCAGCCCGGACGGGGCCGTCGGTTTCCGCTTCTTCCCCTCGGACATCAAGGCCCTCGCCTCGCTCCTGTGGGCCAGCTCGGCCCCGGCGGTGCGCTTCATCGGCACGCGCTGCGACGACAAGGATCCCGCCAGGGACGAGAACGGCCGCACCCTCTCCGACGCCTGCTTCGACACCAACCCGGGGACCTGGCACCTCGCCGTGGTCAACCAGATCGGCGTGGCCAGGCGGGCCTTCGTCATGGACGCCACCTACGATTATCAGGTGTGGAATCAGCCCATCTGCGGGTACGAGTACCACTACTTCAATCCTCAGCAGATGACCTTCGCGCCCACCCTCGCCGAGGCGCTGGTGCCGCGGGCCGACTTCACCCGCGATCGCTTCACCAGGCACCGCAGCGCCGGCTACGCCGCGGTCGCCGGGGTGGCGATGCGCGTCCGCTACGTCGCGGAGACGCGCCCCTCGCACGCGGAGACCGACGATCCGGGCCGCGATCGCCTCGTGCTCGTCGACTACTTCTACGACCTCGAGCTCGACCGCGACGGCCGCATCGTCGGCGGCGAGTGGTACGTCAACCGGCACCCCGATTTCCTCTTCAGCCCCGCGCGAGGCGAGCGCGCGGTGTCCCCGGCCGACGCCTTCGCGACGGGGGCCTGGGGCGCAGGTCGCGGCGTGCCGGCGAGCTGGCAGGGGGCCGCGGTGCGCGCGTCGGCGGTGGGGATGCCGCTCGCGCGCGTGGTCGAGCGGTTGATCACGCTGGCCGGCGGCTGAGCCGTGCCGAGGGCGCTCGCGCTCTCCCTGGTGCTCGCGGCGTCCGCGTTCGCCTGCGCGCCGCTGCGGGCGTCGAAGGCATGGACCGTGCTCCTCTACATGGACGCGACCGCGAGCGATCTGGTCGCGCCGTCGGCCCGGGACCTGCGCTCGATGGAGGCGCCCTCCGCGGTGCCCTCGTGGAGCGCGGCCTCCACCGCGGAGGCCGATGTGGTCGTGCAGCTCCACCGGCGGGCTCCCCCGCGGGTGCGGCGGATGCGTCTGATCCAGGTCCCCTCGCCCCTGACCGATCCGGACGTGCAGTCCCCCGTCGTCGAGGCGCTCGACGAAGAGGGCGTCCCGCTCGAGGAGAGCCTGCGCCGCTTCGTCACCTGGGGCATCGATCGCTACCCGTCGGAGCGCTACGCGGTGATCGTGTGGGGCCACGGCCAGGGCTTCGGGGGGATCGCCGTCGGCGAGGGGCCGCGTGCCGTGCTCGACGTGCCGGGCCTCGGCCGCGCCCTCGCGTCGGTGTCACGCCGGCGCCTGGGCGGCCGCCCGTTCGATCTGTACGCGTCGGATGCGTGCCTGATGCAGTCGATCGAGGTGGCCGGGGAGCTCGTCTCGGTCGCGCGCTACGTGGTCGGCTCGGAGGCGATCGAGGAGGACTACGCCGGCCTGCCCTACCGGGCCTGGCTTCCCGTGCTCAACGGCTCCGCACCCGCGCCCAGGGAGGCGGCCTGCCCGCCCGCGGACGCCGCCTGCAACGCGGCCGCCGCGCTGGTGGGGAGAGGCGTCGGCGTCACCCTCTCCGCGCTGGACGAGCCGGCGCTCGCGACCGTGCTCCTCCCCTCGCTGGGCCGGCTCTCGGCGGCCATCGAGGGGTACCTGCGCGAGGACGATCTGCGCCGCATCGGGCTGCGGGTGCTGCTGGGGCCAGATCTCGGGGCGCTCGGCGGTACCCCGGATCTCGGGCTGGGGACGCGTGACCTGGGGCTCTTCCTGGCGAGGCTCTCCGCACAGGTGACGCGCGAGCCCGGGGCAGGGGGCACGGCCGGGCAGAGTGGCGTGCTTCGCGCGGTGGAGGAGGTGCGGACGGCGCTGGGCCGGTCCGTGGTGGCGGCGGTGTTCGGCGGCCGCCACGCGGCGAGCGACCACGAGGGGATGGCGGGAGTCTCGCTGTGGTTGCCGCACGACGGGGAGGAGTACCGCCTGCATGGCGCGGCGTTCGCGGCGGCGCTCTATCGGGGAGGGGAGGGAGGGGCTTCGTTTCGCGGGTTCCTCGATCGGGTGTTTGCGCCGCCGGATTGACCGGTCGCGGGGGTGGCCGCGCTCCGCGTAGGCTACCGGTGTGCGGCACTGGTCTTCCGCGACGGTCGTCCTCGGCCTGGTGTCGCTCGCCGCGGTCGCCGCGCTGGGGTTTGCGGTCCTCTCGCCCGACGGGCCGGTGCCGGGCTTGGAAGAGCCGCCTCCCACCGAGGTGGCGGACCGTGCAGCCGATGTCGAGCTGCCGCTCACGGCGCGCGAGCACGCTCGGCGAAGCGTCGCGTCGACCACGGTCGTCGTCTCCACGCGCGCGCTCTCGATCGGCGGCGACCCGATCCCCGTGGCGAAGCTCGACCGACCGCTCGCCGCCTTCGCGGCGAACGGAGCGCCGGCCGTGTACAAGCGCAACCCGGACGACCTCTTCCTCGCCGACCTCGCCGGCGGCCTCGCCCCGCGGGCGCACCGCGCCTGGGAGAGGTCGGGCGAGCCGCCCACCCTGGGCATCGTCGCCGACGCCGCGGCGCCCTATCGACTGATCGCGGACGTGCTCGCGACCGCGGCCGAGGCGGGCTTCCGGCACTACGAGCTCGCATCGCGCTCGCCCTCGGGGCGCGTGGGCTGGAGCCGCGCCGACGACCTCTACCGCGACGCGGAGGTGTTGCTCTACGTCGACGACGCCGGGCTCTCGGTGCGCTGGCTCGGCGGGGGCGGGCTCCACAACGTCGCTCCTGGCTGCGCCGCGGCGGGGCCGGGGGTGACGGTGCCGCGCGTCGCCGGCGCCCTCGATCACGAGGCGCTCGCGGCCTGCTTCGCGAGGTTGCGAGCGAGCGGCGGTCTGCTCCAGGGCACCACGCGCATCGCGCTGCACCCGAGCCGCACCACGGAGTGGGGGACGGTCGTGCACCTCGTCGACGATCTCGGGAGGGCCGATGACGCGGCGGGCTTCGAGGACGTCGGCTTCCTCGCGACGCTCTCGGGGCTCCCCTCGCTCTCCGACGACCCACGTGACCGGAGCACCTTCGGATGGCTCGAGCCCGAGCTGCCGCCTGCGCCCCCGAGCGCAGCGCGGCCCCCCGCGACGAGCAGGCCCCTCCCTGATGGGGAGGTTTCGATCGGCGGGCCGAGCGTCACCGGATCCTCGCTCCCCGGTGCGACGTCGACCGTGGCGGGGATGGCTGCCGGGTTTCGCCGCTGTTACCGCAAGCTCGGCCTGGCGCAGAAGCCGACGATGCGAGGGACCGCGCGCCTCGTGGCGACCATCGGCCCAGCGGGAGAGGTGCTCGCGGTGACCACCTCGGGCACCGGGCTCTCGCCGGAGGTCCTCTCGTGCCTGCAAGCACGCCTGCGGAGCGCGCAGTTCGAGGCGCCCGACGGAGGCGGTGCGACGATCGCCATCCCGGTCAGCTGTGTTCCGAGGGACGGCTGAAGGGATTCAGCTCGCGGGCGGATGACAAGGAGCCCGACGGACGCACGATCGCGTCACCCGCTCAGCGCTGGAGCTCCCCCGCGATCTCCGCCGCGAGCCCGGCAATGCGCTCCAGCGCGCCGAGCGGCTTGCGGAGCCGCCGCGCCAGATCCCGCATCGTCGCCAGGTGCAGCTCCGCGTCGTCCGTCGCGCCGCGGGCGAGGGCGAGCCGTCCGGCCAGCTCGGCGAGCTCGAGCGCGTGGCGGAGGACGCCCTGCGCGCGCAGCCGCTCGACGAAGTGGGTGAGCGTCGCTCCCACCTCCGGAGTGTTCTCGAGCTGGCCACCGCGGATCAGCAGATCGAGCGCGTCCGCGTAAGGGACGAAGAAGAGTGGCGTCGCCTCGACCTCGTCGATGCCAGGCAGCGACCGCGCCGCCTCGTCGAGGCGCCGCGCGCGCGCCAGCACGCGGGCGCGATCGATGCGCCGGAGCCTTTCGTGGTGAGCGTCCTGGTGGCCGTGGCGGTCGCCCTCGTCGAGAAACGCCAGCGCCTCGGGGAGGCGCCCGAGCTCGATGAGGGCCTCGAGGCGCTCGTCCGGCATGTCCTGCGCCGGATAGCGCTTGCCGGCGAGCGTCATGGTGGCGGTCTGGGCGTCGAGGAACGCGAGCGCCGCCGCCGGGCCGGCGCTGGAGCGGAGGGCGCCGGCCTTCTCGCCGCTGATGCAGGCGAAGCAACCCCAGGAGGGGTCGATGCGGGCGAGCGCCTCCTCGGCGACGGCGAGCCGCTCGGCCGCGAAGCCGGGGCCGTCCACGAAGCCGTAGCAGCCGGCGAGATCCTGCACGGCGCACACCGCCTGCGGGCAGCCCTGGGTCTCGGTGCGGTGCGCGAAGTCGACCAGGTCGACGCAGGCCTTGAGCGCGCTCTCGCCCTCCATGCGGTGGAAGACCCGGCTCTGGAGCTGCCAGTGGCGGAGGTAGACCTGGATCCAGGGGAGATCGAGCTCCGTCGCCAGGGCCACGCCCTCGGCGGCGAGGGCGTCGGCGCGGGTGTGCTCGTCGTCGCAGACCGTCTCCGGCAGGAGGCCGAGGATGTCGGCGAGGCGCGCGTGCCCCTGCTTGCGGAGGTCTCTGCGCGCCGCGAACACCCAGTCCCAGAGCAGGCTCATGCGGTCCTCAGCAGCGTGCAGATGGTGTCGCCGTACTCGGCAAGGGTGGTCAGCAGGTCGACGCGGCCGGCGCCCTCGCCGGCGCCGGTCATCAGGGCGCCGAGGGCGCGGAGCAGCTTGACCGCGGCGGTGACGTCGCGCCCCTGGGCGGCCAGCAGGGCGCGGATGGCCGGGGAGTCGAGGTTGACGTAGAGGTGCGCCGCGGCCCGGGCATCCAGCGATCCGGTGTAGAGCCGGGCGAGGCTGAGCGCGCCGGCGGCGATGCGCTTGTCGGCGGCGTCGCTCTCGATGCGGTGCTTGAGCTCGGCGTCGCGATCGGGGACGACCACCAGCGGCACCTCCGCGGGCGCGAAGCGCGCGGGCACCAGCTCCTGCCCGGGGCGCAGGAGCTCGCGAGCGAGGAAGGCGCGCGAGGGCGCATCGAGCTCGGCCCGGCGGAAGATCTGGCGGTCCCCGTCGCTGGTGCCGAGCTGGACCACCGTGCCGCCGTGGCGATCGCAGTAGCGCTGCGCCATCGGCACCACGCCGTAGCGGGTGCCCGCGGCGATGGGCACCTGGAGGGCGCGGAAGAGCATCTCCTCGAAGCCGCCGCGGCGGGCCAGGGTGACGTGGACCTTGCGATCGCTGCGATCGAGCACGGTGCGCACCGGGAGATCGCCCTCGCTGGTGGGGAGGGTGAGCTCGTCGGCGAGGAGCGTGAAGAGGCGATCGTCGCAGAGCGCTGCGCCGAGCAGCGCCTCGTTGTGGCGCGAGAGGACGCGCCGCCAGGCCTCCGGGCTCTGCCGGGCGATCTCGGCGAGGCCCTTCACCAGCGAGTCGACCAGGGCTCGCTGCACCGCGCGGAAGGCCTCGTCGCGCTGGAGATCCTCCCGGCTGGCGGTGGGGGTGAGCGCCGCGCTCTCGAGCACGCCGCCGACGAACCCCGCCCACGAGGGGAGCAGCTCGCGCGCGTCGTCGTCGAGGAGCATCCCCCGCACGAACACCGAGAGGTTGCGGTTGTCCGAGGTGCCGTAGGTGAGCCCGTCCTGGATCCAGAGCAGGCCCTGCGCGTCGCTGCCCGGGGTGGCCACGACGGGCACGGTGCAGATGGGCTCGAAGCGGCGCTCGAAGCGCGCGGCGAAGGCGAGGCAGCTCCTGTGATGGCGCACCGGGTGCGGATCGGGCTCGCGCCAGGGCGGCGGCGCGTCGTTCACGCGCTCGTCGCCGAGGTAGACCGGCAGCGGCAGGAGCGCGCAGTAGCGGGCGAGGATCGGGCGCAGCGCGTCGGGGTCGGCCAGCGCGTGGAACCGCTCCTTGAGCGTGAGCACGACCCGCGTCCCCACCGGGCGCGCGGCGCAGGGATCGAGGGTGTAGCGCTCGCCGTTGCGGCTCTGGTAGTGCCACCCCTCGGTCGGCGACTGGTACGACGTGGTGAAGAGCGAGGTGCGCTCGCTGACCACGAACGCCGAGAGGAAGCCGAGGCCGAAGAGGCCGATGAGCGACGGGTCCGCCGACGTCTCGCGCAGCTTCCGGGTGTAGCCCGCGCCGATGGTGGCCAGGTAGCGGATGATCTCGTCGCGCGTCAGGCCCGCGCCCGTATCCTCGATGGCCAGCGTGTGCGCCTGGGGGTCGGCGAGGACGGTGATGCGCGGCACGAAAGGGGCCGGGTCCTCGAGGCGGCGCCGCACGCAGGAGTCGTGCGCGTTCTGCACGAGCTCGCGCAGCGCCACCGTCGGCGTGGAGTAGAGGTGGTCGCCGAGGACCGTCATCAGCCCCTCGATGTCGACCCCGGTGGCGCGTACCTCGGCTTCGGTCATGGCGGGCGGATGGTAGCAAAGGCCGCGAGACCGGGGTGGCCGCGGATGGAAGAGGCGACGACGGCGCCCTCAGAGGAAGCCGCGGACGATGCCGGCGTCGAGCTGATCGGCGCCCAGGAGGACCAGCGCTCCGCTGCGCAGCCCATGATCGATGGCCTCGACGGCGTCGCGCGCCGGGACGCCCTTCCGGCCCAGCTCCTCGATCACCTCGGCGTGGCCGAGCGCGCCACCGCGCCGCCGCAGGTAGGACGCCGCCTCGAGGGAGAGGGCGTCCAGATAGGCCTCGTCGACCGTCGCTTCATCGTCGCCCTCCATGATCTCACTCCGCGGTCGCCTCGTCCGCCGCGGCGGCGGCGCCGATCAGGAGCTCCCAGGCCCGCGACCGGCGCTTGTCCCGGGCGCCGCTGCCCACCGTGAGGACGAGCCGATCCGTCTCCCAGCGAGCGTGGGCGGGCGACTCGGTCTTGGCCCACGCGCGGGAGAGCTCGTCGAGGAGGGGCCGGGTGAGCTCGAGGAGACCTGCGAGCGCGAGGTGGCCCTCCGGCGCGGAGGGATCGGCGACGGCGAGGCCACGCAGGGCCACCAGGGCCAGGGCGAGGCGCTCGGTGAAGGAGCGGGCCAGATCGTGGAGGCGGATCTCGCGGATCAGGTACGCGAAGATCGCCGCGGTGACGTGGATGTCCTCCACGGTGCGGAACGGCCGCACGTAGCGGGCGAAGCCGTCGCCGGGGTAGACGTCGCGCTCGGTGACGACGACGCCCTCGAGCTGGACCTCGGCGTGGGTGATCTCGGCGGTGAACGGGGGCGCGGGCATGGGGTGGAGGGTGACGCCGGGGGCCGTGCTCTCGACGCGGACCAGGCGCAGGCGGTTCTTGCCGGCCTCGTCGGTGCCGGTCGAGGCGGCGACGAGGAGGACCCCGGCGTCGCTGGAGAGCGTCGCCCAGCGCTTGCGTCCGGTGACGCGGAAGGTGTCCCCCGCGGGAGCCGCTTCGAGGCGGGTCTCGACGGCGCGGGGGTGTCCGCCGCCGCGCTCGGTCATGCAGAGGGAGGCGATGCGATCGGCAGGCAGGTCGGGGACCAGCGCCCGCAGCGCGGCCTGGTAGCCGGAAGCGAACGCGTAGCCGACGCGATCGGCCGCGAAGCCTCCGAGGATGGCCTGATCGATGGGCAGGGACGCGACGTCGGGCGACGACGGCCGCACCGCGGTCTGGTGGCGCCGCCACCAGGCGTCGATGGAGGCGATGGGCTCCAGGTCGGGCGGGGTGGCGAGGACCGCGTGGAGGGAGCTCATGCGGGGGATGCTCTCACGGGGCCCAGGGAGCGTCATCTCCGCGCCGCCGAGCGAGGGTGTCGCCTCGGACCGCTCACAGGCTGACCATGACCGGGGAGAAGCGAACCGGGGGGCCGGTCACGTTGAGCTTGGTCCAGACCGTTCCATCCCAGCTCCAGGTCTCGGTGCCGGTGGCGCCTCCGTAGAGGTAGATCTTGCCGTCGAGCGCGCCCATCAGGCCCCCGCCGCCGCCGGGCCCGGTCACCATGATCTGCGTCCAGCTCGTACCGTTCCACGCCCAGGTGTCCGCGAGCGCGACGTTGGCGCAGGTCCCGCCGCCGTAGAGGTAGAGCGTGCCGTTCAGCTCCGCCATGGCCACCCCGGCGCGGGCGCCGGGCCCGGTGGTCGCGACCTGGGTCCAGCTCGCGCCGTCCCACTGCCAGGTGTCGCCGACGCAGCCGGGCCCGCTGTCGAGCCCTCCGAAGAGGATGGCCTTGGTGCCGAAGGTGGCGAACCCGGCCTCCTCTCGCTTGCCGGGCTGAGCCCCCCCGAGCTGCGTCCACGCCGAGCCGGACCAGCTCCAGGTCTCCGCGAAGCTGGTGCCGGTGCCGTTGTCGCCGCCGAACATGATGATGGCCGAGCCCACCGCGGCGGCGGAGGCGGTGATGCGCTGGCTCGGTCCGGTGGTCGCGACCTGGCTCCAGCTCGTGCCGCTCCACTCCCAGGTGTCGGTGCGGTACGCGTCGTACCCGTTGGTGGAGTAGTCGCCCCCGAACACGATCGCCTTTCCCCCCAGCGCCGCGGCGGCGGCGTCCGCCCTCACCCCGGGCCCGGTGGTGGCCACCTCGGTCCAGCTCGATCCGTTCCACTTCCAGGTGTCGTTCAGGTACGTCGTCGAGTCGGGGATCACGCCGCCGAAGAGCAAGAGCCCACCGCCGGTGCTGCCGGAGCTGCTGGAGCTGGCTCCGGTGCTCGACCCCGACCCCGTGCCGGTGACGGCGCTGGAGCCGGGGCCGGAGCTGGTGGCCGAGCCGGGGCCGGAGCTGGTGGCCGAGCCCGCTGCCCCGCTCCCGCCGACCGACCCGTTCGAGCTGCTCGAGGCCACGTCGGACCCCGCTCCGCCGACGCCCGGGGCGCCGCCCGCGCCGCCCGTGCCGGCCAGCGTGTAGCCGCCGAAATCGGCGCCGAGGATGCTGGAGCACCCCGAGGCCAGCCACGTCAGCGGCGCCCCGACGAGGAGCGAGGTCATCGCCAGGAGGCGGAGTCGAGCTCCGGTGCGGAGGTGCGCGAGCATGGAGCGCGATCATAGGGCACGACCGCGGCGCCCGATTCTTTCTTTTCCGGGGTCACCACTCGGTGCGGAGGCTCACCATCGCGCCGGCCCGGGCCGCCGAGGCGCCGACCACCACGGGTGGGGCCGAGCCCCCCGAGGTGGTTGCGTGGTGCCACGCGTAGGGCACTGCGAACCCCACGGCCGACCCCACCAGGGCGCCGGTGAGCACGTCGGTGAAGTAGTGCTTGTCGGCCGCGATGCGCAGGTATCCCGTGGCCACCCCGAGCGCCAGCCCCTGCGCCCACACCCACGGTGCCAGGCGATACCCCCGCATCGTGGCCACCGTGCCGCCGGCGACCGCCAGCGAGAACGCGGCGGTGGTGTGGCCGGAGAAGAAGGAGAGGTCGTCGTCGCTGGGATCGCCCGAGCCGGTGTGGAAATGGACGAAGGGGCGCTGTCGCCCGACGGCGAACTTGGTCACCTGGTCGAGATCCATCGCCAGCACGCCCGCCTCGGCGATCACCAGCACGTCGGCCGGCGCCTGGTCGAGGTGCCCGTCGTGCGCCGCGGCGGCCAGGATGAGGGCGGCTGCGGACGCGGGCACCACCCCGAAGCCGACGACGTTGCCCGCGGTGTCGGCTTCGCCGATGCGGGAGGGGGACCAGACCAGCGCGCTTCGCACCGCGGCGTCGAGCGGGTCCACCGCGCACCAGCGGCAGGCGGCGGGCGCGAACGTGGGCTTGTTCACCTCCGAGACGATCCACAGGGTGGCCCCGGTGAGGGTGACGAAGAGGTCACGCGCGGGGTCGAGAGCGATCCCGTCTGCGAGCGCCGCGCTCGAGGAGAGCAGGGTCGCCAACGCCAGGCCCGCGGCGCCGAGGCCTCCCTTCTTCACGACAGCGCGCGTGCCCGGCTCGGGGGACTAATCACCGAGGGAGATTCTCGAACAGTGCGGGCATTGCCACCCGCACCGCGACCGTGAGGGAGCGGAGGCTCGGGAGGGCACCCAGGCTGGGTGCCACCGATGGCCTCCGCTCGCTGACGCGTCGCGGTGCGGGCTGCCGTT
>Ga0302267_10004537_pt1 | contig 15173 bp, 13 predicted proteins | sample III_Bog_E1_3_FD_194555 | JGI IMG/M metagenome (GOLD analysis project Ga0302267, IMG submission 194555) | Peat permafrost microbial communities from Stordalen Mire near Abisko, Sweden - III_Bog_E1_3 | ecosystem: Environmental > Terrestrial > Soil > Wetlands > Peat | place: Sweden: Abisko... | reverse complement strand
CGAGCGCCCCGTGAAGCTCCGTGACGTTCCGGCTCCCCGCCTTTCGATGAAGCCGATCCACGTTCTGCGTGATGACGTGGGTGACGACCCCAGCCCCCTCGAGGACGGCGAGCGCGCGGTGCCCGGCGTTCGGTTCCGCGCCCCTCATCCGCCCCCATCCGAGGGTCGATCGCGCCCAGTAGCGCCGTCGCACGACCTCCGAACGGACGAACTCTGGCCCCTGGATGGGGCGCCGCGGTCTCGCGAGTGCCTCCGGACTCCGGTAGTCGGGAATGCCAGACTCCGTGCTGAGCCCCGCGCCGGTCAGCGCAACGACGGTTCTTCCACGGACGAGAGCGCAAAGCGGGTCAATCACGGCGTCGTGGGAGCAGCTTAGCGCTGAGCGCGCGCAAGTCGCAGAACCTCCGAGGGGCTCGGCGATTCACCGTCGCGAACGTGGCGCGAACGCGACCCGCCCTGTCAGGGATCGATGCGAATGGCTTTCAGTGGAACGACGACGACACTCCCGTCCGTCAGCTCGAGCACGACCGGGACATCGCCTCGAATGCGCCGAAGATCGCGCGCGAGCTCCCGGGACACGCCGTCGAAGACGTGCCGGCGAAAGCGCGCGCCGGTGGAGATCTTGCCGAGGGGGCCGAAGCTCGCCCACAGGACGATGCGCTCGTGCTCGGCTGGTGGCCAGAGAGACAGAATCTCGTCGAGCGCGGTGCGCGCCCCGGCAACGACGAGGCGCTGCGCGTCTTCGAGCTGCTGCGGCGAGGAGCGGAGAGCCGCCGACGCATGCTTTCTCACGGCCCCGATACCGACGAAGCGTGTGCTTCCGGCGGAGACGGGAGCTCCCCGAGGATCACGGAGAACCGGGAAGGACCGCACGTCCGCGTGATGAGCGCGCGGCGCGAGGATCGGGCGGCGGACCTCTTCGCGATGTACATGGCGCCGTGGCTGTTCACCTGCGTGACGATGATCGCGAGATCGCACCGCTGCACGGTCGCTTCGAGCTCGCCGCTATGGCGCCCCCCCACGCGCCCACGATGGAACTCGACCGTGTGACCGAGCGCCCACGCGCGACGTTCGATCTCCGGCTCGTGACGCTCGAGACCGCCGATAACTGCGATTCTCATGACTCCACCCCCTCTTCCGTCGTGGACGAGGGGTGCGCCACCAGCGCCCGGACCTCCCGGACGCGCGGGCGCACGACGATGTCCTGGACGCGCGCGTCGGAGATCAGGCGCGCCACGAGCGACAGCAGATCGTGGCCGTGAACGACGAGCGGCGCGTCGTCGCGGCCAGCGTGGCCGTGCACGTGCACGGTCCAGTCGGGATCCCTCGAATCGATTGATACGGCAGAAGTCACGTGGCACCTCCGGGCTTGCGCGACGGCGCGGCATCGTGGGGTGCGCGAGCGCCCCTCGATGCCCACCGACAGCACCCGCACGTGCCCGACGAGAGGGGCGAGAGCCGGGCTCGGGGGCCCGTTCCGCTCAGCCGCTCCGTGGCATCACGCCGAATCATGTGTCCACTATAGCGAACAACGCGCGGAGTTCAAGGTGCCCGTCCGAGACGCCGTGGACCGGGCGTGCGACGAGATTCAGGAACACATCCGCGCCGAAGCACCTCCCGTTCTCCCCGCTCATCCGCGTCTCGCGGCTCGGCGAGCGACGTTCCCGCGCTACGCTTGGCTCGGTGAAGTTATCCAACCTTTCTTTCGTCTTCGTCGTGGCTACCGCGGCAGCCTTCGCCGCTTGCGGAAGCTCCGGAAGCGGTTCGTCGCCACGCGACGGCTCGGTGGGGAACGAGACGGACGGAGGCACGATTCAGCTCCTCGGCGGTCAGGACGGTTCGGACGTTCAAGGCAGCCTCGCGATCGCGCCACTCAACCCGGTCCTCGCCGTGGTCACGGGCTCGCCGCTCCCGACTCAAGTGTTCACGGCGACGCTGAACGGGGCACCTGCAAATGGGGTCGCGTGGTCGATCGACCGCGGTGAGCTGGGCACGATCAACTCCTCCGGCACGTTCACGCCGGCGGGCACGATCGGCGGCGTTGGCAACATCACGGCCTCGCTCAACGGCCAGACGGCCTCGACGACGATCACGATCAACATCCAGACCGTGAATCAAGGCGACCCGGGCTGGACGGCGACACCGGGCGACGCAGGCGCGGGTGGCTACGGAGGAGTCGGCGGCAATGGCCCCGGTGCACCACCCAACGGCACCCAGAACGGCACACTGAACGGCACGCCCGCGGCCGATCCGACCGTCTCCATCCTGTACCCGTACGACGGGACGGTCTGGCCACAGGGGCTCCTCGCACCGCTGCTCCAGTGGAACCCGGGCGCACACTCGTTCGACTCGGTCTACGTGCACATCTCCGAGAAGAACTTCGACTACAAAGGCTACTTCGCGTCGAACACGACCGGCGCCTTCATCAATGTCCCCATCCCCGAGGCCGCGTGGAGCACGATGGCGTACTCGAACGGGGGCGAGCCGGTCACGATCGCGCTCGTCTTCGCGCAAGGGGCGAACGCCTATGGTCCGTACACCGAGACGTGGACGATCGCGCAGGCCACGCTTCAGGGGACCATCTATTACAATTCCTACGGCACCGCGCTCGTGAAGAACTCGGACACCGTCGACTCGTACGGGAATCAGTACGGCGCCGGCACTCTCGCCATCAATCCCGGCGCGACGGCACCGACGCTCGTGGCGGGCGTGACGAGCGTCGGGTCGAGCGGAGACGGCACCGGATGCCGCGTCTGCCACACCGTGGCGGCGAACGGTCAGTCGCTGGTGACGCAGGCGTCGAACGTGAACGCGAGCGACTATTCGAACACGGTAGGCATCAACCTCGCGAGCGACCCGACGGGCGGCGCCGGCACGTCGCTTGCGACGACGAACCTCACGTTCCCGGCTCTCTACAAGGACGGGAGTCTCCTCCTGTCGGGGAACGGTGGCGTCAGCTACCCGGGCGCGGCGAATACGACGAGCCAGCTCTACGCGGTGCCCGCGGGGACCCCCGTCGCCGGGGTCACCGGGCTGCCATCGGGCTTCGAAGCAACGCTGCCGACGTTCTCGCCAGACGGCGCGCACGTCTCGTTCAACTACTGGGCGGGCTCGTTCGCCAGTGATGCCGGCGCGACGGTCTCGGGCGACCAGGCCTCGCTGGCGATGATGGACTTCAACGGCACCAACGCCTTCTCGAACCCGCGCCTTCTCTACACGCCTCCGACGGGCACGGCGGTCACCTACTCGTCGTTCTTTCCGAACGCCGCGGGCATCGTGTTCGAGGTCGAGCTGTCGGCCCCGTCCGGGAACTATGGCTACACGTGGAATGGCAACACCGGCGAGCTCTGGTGGCTCGACGTCGCCAGCGCGACGCCGTACCGCCTCGACGCGCTCAATGGGTACGGCCCCACCGGCGCCGTCTACCTGCCGAGCCCCGGGACGGCGGACGGGGGGGCCCCGGCGCACACGCCTGCGGTCGACGTGACGTTGAACTACGAGGCCACGGTGAATCCGATCGCGTCCGGCGGGTACGCCTGGGTCGTTTTCACCAGCCGTCGCATGTACGGCAACGTCGCGCAGATCGGTCCGTGGACGAGCGATCCGCGCAGCTACCCGTGGCTCGACGAAGTCACGGACAAGAAGCTCTGGGTCGCGGCCGTCGACCTGAACGCCAAGCCGGGCACCGATCCGAGCCATCCCGCCTTCTACCTGCCCGGGCAGGAGCTCCACGCCGGCAACGCGCGCGGTTACTGGACGGTGGAAGCGTGCCGCGGCAACGGCCAGGGGTGCGTGACCGGCGACCAGTGCTGCGGCGGCTACTGCCAGCCGGGCGGCGACGGTGGGGGGCTGCAATGCACGTCCGTAGCTCCGCCGTGCGCGGGCCAGTACGAGAAGTGCACGACCACAGCGGACTGCTGCGGGGGCACCGCCGGGATCCAGTGCGTCAACGGAGTGTGCACGCAGTCCGCGCCGAAGTGACCCGTCCGCGGGCGCGCGGGCGTGCCGCGAATCCGTGCGAAGGGAGCACGTGCTAGGGAGGGGGCAACGGCATGGTGTCGCTCCTCGCGATTCTCTTCCTGGGCTTCATCCTCGGTGTGCGTCACGCCACCGACGCGGATCACGTCGTGGCCGTCACGACGATCGTGAGCCAGCAGAAGAGCGTGCGCGCCGCGGGCCTCATCGGCGCGATGTGGGGCGTCGGTCATACGATCACGATCCTCGTCGTCGGAGGAGCCATCATCCTCTTCAGCCTCGTCATCCCCCCGCGCCTCGGGCTGGGCCTCGAGTTCTCCGTGGCGCTGATGCTCATCCTCCTCGGAGCGATCAACCTGACGGGCGCCGCGAAACTGGTGGAGGCCGTCGCCCACGCGCACGCGCACGGCGACGCGAAACCGGTCGCGCCCAAGCTGCCGCCACTTCAGCTCGCGAGGTCGCTGGCGATCGGCGTCGTGCACGGGCTCGCGGGCTCGGCGGCCGTCGCCTTGCTCGTGCTGACGACGATCCGTGACGCGCGCTGGGCGCTCCTCTACCTGGTGCTCTTCGGCGTCGGAACGGTCGCGGGGATGATGCTCCTCACGTCGCTCATCTCGATCCCGTTCGCCTACGCCGCCGATCGTTTCTCGCGGGTGAACCGTCGCATGGTTCAGGTCACCTCGCTCGTGAGCATCGGGCTCGGGCTCTTCCTGGCGTGGCGAATCGGGATCACCGACGGGCTGTTCTCGACTGCGCCGCGATGGACGCCGCAGTGAGCGACGACGCATCGGGTCGGAGCATCGTAGATTCCACACCGTGAACGACGACGCCTTCTACGTACGTACGGGCCCATCCACGTTCGACCCCACGCCGGCGACCGTCGGTCCCTGGGATCCCAAGCTCCAGCACGGCGGACCGGTCGCCGCGCTCCTCGTGTCGGCGTTCGAGTCGACGGCGCCGCGCCCCGGGACGCGCATCGCGCAGTTCGCGCTCGAGTTCCTGGGCCCCGTACCTCTGGGACCGATGACGGTGACCACCGAGATCGTGCGCCCCGGAAAGAAGATCGAGCTGCTCGCCGCCAGCGTCGCCATCGGCGATCGCCTGGCACTACGCGCGAGCGCGTGGCGCGTCGCCGTCGAGGCCGGGCGGAACCCCGCGGCGAACCTCGACGAGCCACCCCCTCCCCTGCCCGCGAACGCTGCCCCGACGCTCTTCCCCGGCATCCCGTCGTTCGGCTACGGCGAGGCGACCGAGTGGCGCTTCAACACCGGAGGCTTCGAGTCGCAGGGCGAGGCCACGGGGTGGTCGCGCATCAAGGTCGCCATCGTCCGCGGCGAGCCCTCGAGCGCGATCGCGCGAACCATGGCGATGGTCGACTCCGCGAACGGGATCAGCAACGAGCTCGACGTTCGCAAGTACCTGTTCGTACCGGTGAACCTCACCGTCTCGATCGCGCGCCATCCCGAGGGGGAGTGGATCGGCATGCGCGCGCGCACGTCGCTCGCCAGCGAGGGGGCCGGCACGACGTACGCGCGACTCTTCGACGCGCAGGGCTACTTCGGCGAGGCGCTGCAGACGCTGTTCGTCGAGCCGCGCCGCGCCTGACGGGACTCGCTGACTACTGGTCCGACCAGATCTCGACGGCGAACTTCCCCTGCCCGCTCGCGACGGCCGTGTTCACGTTCGCCGTGTCGTCCACTTTGAAGCAGATCGAGCCGTCCTCGAGCGCGATGGCGTCGTTGCCGTCGGTGCCGTCCTCGCCCGCGCTCTTGCCCGCCGAGTCCATGACGGCGATGTCGAAGTCGGCGACGCTCGAGTCGGCGAGACCGAAGATGCGGTAGCAGTGGTTCGCTTTCGCCTGGAGCGGGATGGTCGTGACCATCGACGACGTCGAGGCCTGACCCGTTCCGGTCGTAGCCGCGCCGAGCTGGTGCATCGTCGCGCCGACGCACGTCTTCGCCATGGCCGTGACGGCGGCGGTGTAGTCACCCACGGGCTTCGCCGTGTGGCAGTTCTTTGGGGTGGAATCCTTCTTCCACGTCACCTTGTCCGACTCGGGCGTACCGCTCGCCGTCGTCGGCGTCGGCGGGGGGGTCGGCGCCGCGGAGGCCGAGGGGGCGGGGGCAACGGCAGGGGTCTCCCCGCCGCACGCGACGAGGGAGGCGAGGATCACGGTCGACGAAAGACAGAGGAAGAGGGGTGATCGCATGGGGCGCGAGCATACTCGAACCTCGGGGAGCAGGGGTCGTTCTCGCGCGCCCCCGTCAGCCGCGGGGCATCCGCGTTTCCATCGAGCCGAAAAGCAGGCCGGTCTTCGTCCCCGCCATGCTCCGCACCATCTCCCGCCGCACGAACGGAATTCGCGAGGCCGGCCCCATCACGACGTCGCGCAGCGCGCCGAGCCAGTCCTGGTCACTCTGGAAGAAGGGGGTGAGCCAGCGCGTCGCGAGCTGGTAGTAGGCGAGGTGCTCGCGGCGCGCGGCGGTGTAACGCTCGAGCGCTTCGTCGACGTCGCGCGCGCCGGCGATCGCGTCGGAGAGCGCCGCCGCGTCGCACAGCGCGAGGTTGCACCCCTGGCCCAGCTGAGGGCTCGTCGCGTGGGCTGCATCGCCCAGGAGGACCACCCCTTGCGCGTGCCAGCGCGGCATCGTGACGTCCCAGTACGACGCGAACGTGAGCTGATCGAAGTCGTGGATCTGATCGAGCATCTGGTCGGCGATCGGCACGAGCCGCAGCACCTCGTCCTTCCACGCCCGGATGCCACGCTTCTTCACGTCGCCGATGCGATCGGCGCGGATGCTCGCGAAGAGGCTGACGAGAGGGACGTGGGCGCTCCCGGGGCCGAGCCCCGTCGGTAGGAAGCCGATCATCTCTCCCGCGCCGCGCACGATCTGGTGGAGGCGAGAAGCGTGACGACTGGAGCGGTCCTCTCCGATGAACCACAGGGCGCCCCACGGATAGGGGCGCACGTTCTTCGCCAGGGTGATCATCCCGTCGCGCAAGCGAGATCGCGCGCCGTCGCAGAGCACGACGAGGTCGAACGGGCCGCGTTCCTCTCCCGATGCGAGCACGAGCACGACTTCGCCGTTGCGAAGCGTGCGGACCCGGTCGATCTCGATGCCGCATACGAGCCGCGCGTCGCTGGTGCTCAGCGCGCCGAAGAGCGTCTCGAAGAGCACGCCGCGGTGGAGTCCGACGCCGTGCAGCTCCTCGCCGAGCGCCTCGTACCAGAGGTCGAGGACCGAGCGCCCGCGGCTGGTCTCGCAGACCAGGCGATCCACGTGAGCGCCGCGCGCGAGCACCCGTGTCTCCAGCCCCAGCTGCTCGAGGACGAGCAGCCCCGACGGCTGCATCATGATCCCGGCCCCCACGGGGAGTGGATCCGCGACGCGCTCGAAGACGACCACGTCGTGCCCGGCGCGCGAGAGGAAGAGCGCGGCCGCCGCCCCCGCGGTGCCGCACCCGACGACGGCGACGCGGAGCTGGTGGTTCATTCACGCATTCATCGCGGACTGGTCACGATCGCGCAACCGTCGGCGCCCCGGCGCGACTCCGCCCCACCGTCGTCATTCCGACGCCGCCCGGCGGACGAGGAATCCGCTTGGCGCGGGTTCCCGCCGAATCCGCGCAACATGATCGGACGACGTACCGATAGAGAACCTATGAGCACGCTCTTCTTCGTCTACATCCTCGCGAGTCCACATTTCCCGCGCCCGGTGCTCTACACGGGCATGACCAACGGCCTCGAGCGTCGCGTGGCGCAGCACCGCCTTGCGCCCAGCGGATTCACCGGTCGGTACTCCGTGACGAAGCTCGTCTACTTTGAATCGACCGCCTCTGTTCGGGAAGCCATCGTTCGCGAGAAGAGGATCAAGGGCTGGTCTCGCGCAAAGAAGGTCGCGCTCATCGAGGGCGCGAACCCCTACTGGCACGATCTGATGCTCCACCCAGGTCGAGGAGCGCCTACATGGATTCTTCGCGGCGCTTCGCGCCGCTCTGAATGACGATAAGAGCTGTTGCGAACGAATGGGCCCCCACGTGTGAAGCTGCCCGAAATCTGGTGAGATACGCGCCATGAGCTGTTGCCACGGCTACGCGCTCACAGAGGACGGCGCGCCCGAGACCGCGTTCACGATCGACGCATCTGCGATCACCTTCGGCCGCGGCGCGCTTCTCGAGGCGGGCGACCACGTGCGCGCCCTCGGCTGCAAGCGCGTCGCGCTCTTCACCGATCGCGATCTGGCGAAGCTCCCGCACGTCGCCGTCGTCGCGGGCGCGATCCGCGCGGCCGGCGTCGACGTCACGATCTTCGACGAGGTCCACGTCGAGCCCACCGACGCCTCGTTCCTTCACGCCGCCGCTTTCGCGCGCGACGGGCGCTTCGACGGCTACGTCTCGGTCGGCGGCGGCTCGGTCATCGACACCTGCAAGGCGGCGCTCCTGTACGCCACCTACCCCGCCGACTTCCCGGCCTACGTGAACAAGCCCCTCGGCGAAGCGCGCCCGGTGCCCGGTCCCCTCCCCCCGCACATCGCCTGCCCGACGACGTGCGGCACCGGGAGCGAGTGCACGGGCATCGCGGTGTTCGACTACGTGGCGCTCCGCGCCAAGACCGGGATCGTCTCGCGGCGCCTCCGCCCGACGCACGCGCTCGTCGATCCGTCGGTGACCGCCACGCTGCCGGCGATGGTCGTCGCGGCCAGCGGGTTCGACGTCCTCTGCCACGCGCTTGAGTCGTTCACGGCGCGCGCATTCACCTCGCGCGCGCGGCCCGTCCCCACGACGACGCGCCCGATGTCGCAAGGGCGGAACCCGTGGAGCGATCTCGGTTCGCGCGAGGCGCTGCGGCTGACCGGGAAGTACATCGAGCGCGCGGTGGCCGACGCGGGCGACGTGGAGGCGCGCGAGGCGATGGCGTGGGCCGCGTCCCTGGCGGGGATCGCGTTCGGGAACTCGGGCGTCCACTTGCCGCACGCGATGTCGTACTCGGTCGCCGGGCTCGTGCGCGGGTACCGATGCGCGGGGTACCCACAGCAGGAGCCGATGGTTCCGCACGGCATCTCGGTCGTCGTGAATGCGCCGAGCGTGTTCCGGGCGACCGCGAACGCATCACCGGAGAGGCACCTGGAGGGCGCGGTCGCGCTGGGGGCCGACGCGCGCGGTGGCGGAACGGAGGACGCGGCCGAGATCCTGGCGCGCGAGCTGGTGCGGCTGATGCGGGCGACGAAGGTTCCTCTCGGCATCGGCGCGCTCGGCTACCAAGTCGGCGATCTGGACGCGCTCGCGCGCGGCGCGATCGTGCAGACGCGCCTCGTGGACAACGCTCCCATCGCGGTCGACGAGCCCGCGATGCGCTCCCTCTTCGAGCGCGCCCTCTCGTACGATTGACCGCATGTCGGAGCCTACGAAAGACGACGCGCCCCAGACGCGCGCGAGCTACACGCACTTCGCCCCCATTCCGACGCGGTGGATGGACAACGACGTCTACGGGCACGTGAACAACGTCGTCTACTACGCGTACTTCGACACCGTCATCAATCGGTACCTCATCGCCGAGGGGAAGCTCGACATCGCGCGCGGCGCCGTCATCGGGCTCTGCGTGGAGTCGCGGTGCAGGTACCGGAGAGCGGTCGCGTTCCCGGAGGACATCGACGCCGGGCTGCGCGTGGCGAAGCTCGGTCGGTCGAGCGTCACCTACGAGATCGGGATCTTCGGGAGGGGGGAGGAGACGGCGGCGGCCGAGGGGTCGTTCGTGCACGTGTTCGTCGATCGGGAGACGCGGAGGTCGGCGCCGATTCCGGATGCGATTAGGAGTGCGCTCGCGCGGATTGCCGTCGCGGCGGACGCGTAGGGTCGGGGTCGGCGGTCGAGGTCGGGGTCGAGGGTCGGGGTCGAGGGTCGGGGTCGAGGGTCGGGATCGAGGTCGGGGGTTCCCCATGGTGGAAGAGCGCAGCGAGAACGCGGGACGAGCGTCGATGGTGGGGCGGCTGCGCATCGAAGCGCTCGCGAGCGGCTTCGTCGCGATGCTCGCGCTGATTCTCTCCGCCTATACGGTCTACATCCAGCGGCAGCAGCTCAAGGTCCAGGCGTGGCCGCGTCTCGCGGTCGAAACCGATACGCAGCACGGCAGCTCCCCCGACGAGCTCCACGTGACGCTTACGCTCAAGAACCGGGGGGTCGCGCCGGCGGAGATCCGCTCGGTACGCGTCGGGTACGCCGGTGATGACGTCTCCAACTGGCCGGACTGGCTGGCGCACATCGCGCGAAAGCACGGCGTCGCAGGGGCCGTCCATTTGACGAAAGCGGGTAACCCGGCAGGCGAGATCCTCGGGGTCGGTGAGGAGTACGTCCTGATGGCCACCGACTCGGCGCGGACGGCCGCGCTCCTGACGCTGGACGACGATCCGAACATGTCCTTCTGCTACTGCTCGGTCCTCGACGACTGCTGGGTCCTGGACCTGCCACGGGGGAGCGCGCCCGTGACGACGACCCCCGTCGCGCGCTGTCCGACCTATCCGACGGGTTTCACGGCCTGGCCGCGGGACGAGAGCCGGAAGTGGGGCGAAGCGATCCTCGACGCAGGCGCCGCCACGGACGCCGCGCCGTAGAGGCGCTCACGCTCCGCGCGTGACCCCATCGCCGAACCCGGGCGCCATCATCGCGACCATCCGCGCCGGCGCGACCACGCCTTCGTCGCGCATCCACGTCTCGGACGCGCTCGCGAACGCGAGCCCTTCCGCGCCCCCGATAAGCACGCCCAGGCGCGCCCGCGCCGCGGCGGCGTGAAGAGCCATATCGCTCTTCTCGAACCCCTCGAGCGCGAACCGCAGGAGAGTCACGGCGCGCTCTCCGTCTCCCTGGGCGTGCGCGCACGACGCGAGGATCAGCTCGGACACCGGGCGGGACCACTCCATCTTCTCGCGCGCAATCGCCCTCGCGTCGGTCGCCGCACGGCGCAGCAGCGGCGCGCCGGCCGCGGCCCCGCGCCCGACCGCCTCCGCGATGCAGACGCGGGCGCGCATGTAGCGGAGGAGAATCCGCACCGATTGCACGCGGAAGAGCAGAGCGCCTTCGAGCGCTCCCCAGCGCGCGTCGATCAGATCGTGCCCCGCCTTCCCCTCGCCGGAGTAGAGCGCGACGTTCGCGCGCGCGAGCACCTCGTAGAAGTGCTCCAGGTGAACCCCCTTGTTCGACCACTCGCTCATCGCCGCGTCGATCTCGCCGCGCGCCTCGTCGACGCGGTCTTGGACCAACCAGCGGAGGTTGGCGTAGCCGACGCGCAGGTTCACCGTGCCGTACCGATCGCCGCGCTCGACTGTCTCGCGCAGGTACCGCGGGACGCGCACGCACAGGTCGCGCAGCCGGCCGAGCTGCGCCAGCGTGTTCACGGTGAAGAGCTTCACCGTGTCGAGCTCCCACGTCGCGCCCGGAGTCTCGCGCCAGTAGAGGTCGGCCTGCTCGAGCTTCGGGAGCGCGTTGCGGAAGTGGCCGTTCGTATAGTGCGCGATCCCATGCGCGCCGTGCGCCCAACCGATGGCGTGCGGGGAGCGCGACTCGTTGGCCAACTCGTGCGCCAGCATCAGCAGCTTCTCGGCGCGCGGCCACGCCCGCCCTCCGCCGCGCGACGCCGTATGCCCCGCGTGCAGCGCCATCGCGCGCGCGACGCGGTAAAGCTCGCCGGCGCGGAGCGACAGGGCGAGCGTGCGGAGCTGGAACGTCGCGCCGCGCAACGGATCGGTGATCGACAGACCGAAGGCGACCGACCAGCACGTGTCGATGCGCGCGAGCTCGTGAGGCGCGATCTCACTCGGGTCGCGGCGCTGGAAGCCGTTGCCCCGAATGCGGAGACGCACGAGCCAGTAGAGGAACATGAGGAGCGTGGCGAACGGCGTCGGCGGGACCTTCATCCCGATCGCCGCGAGGACGCCCCCCATCGCGGCGAGCCCCTCGTCGATGTGACCGGCGCGCAGGAGCTGATCGGCCGCGCGTCGCTCGAGCTCGAGCGCGCGCGTCGGGTTCGCCTTCTTCGCGGCCTTCCGGTAGGCGGACGCTGCGGGCGCGCCGCGACCGGCGTTGGCCATCGCGTCGCCCAGGCGCTCGTACAGCCCCGCGCGATCCTCGTCGGTGCCCGCCTTGAGACAGAGGGCCCAATCGTAGAGCGTCGCGGCGCGATCGAAGGCGAGCGCCTGCATCGCTTGCTCGGCCGCCATGGTCCCGTAGCGCGCGGCCTGCTGCCTGTCGCCAGCGCCGTACCAGTGCGCGGCGAGCGCGGGGGCGTCGCGGCTTCCCGACGACTCGAGGGCGGTGGCCAGCCGCTGGTGCAGCCCCTGTCGCCGCGCGCGCTCGACCTTCTGCTTCACCGCGACGCGGATCCGGTCGTGGTAGAGCTCGACGGTATCGGAGCCGCGAACGCCGTTGGTCGTGACGAGCAGCGACGCACGGAGCTGCGCGATCGTCCGCGCGAACGAGTCGGGGTCGAGCTCGGCGGCGATGGCCAGCACGTCCTGCCCGACCTGCGCGCTCGACATCGCCAGCAGCTCGAGGATGCGGCGCTCCGCCGGCTCGAGGCGCGCGATGGGCGCGGCCAGCGCGTCGTCGAGACGCACCGCGACTCGGTCGCCCCCCGCGTGCAGCACGCTGTAGCGCGCGAGCGCGTCGATGAAGAGCGGATGCCCGTCGGCCTCCTCGGCGATCCACGCCGCGCTCGCCGAGCCGCTCCCCCCTGATCGATCGAGCACGGACTGCGCGAGCACGCGCGCTTCGGCGTACGGGAGGCGCCCCAGGCGGACCACCCGCACCTCACCCGGGATCGCCTTCGGCAGATCGTGCGGCTGCGCGTCGAGCTTCGACGTGCCGGCGTGCGTACCGTGCGTCGGCCCCGCCGACGTGCGCTCGGTCCCGACGAACAGCAGCGGCGGCGCCTCCGGCGGGCGGAGCACTTCGCTCAGCAACGCAATGCTATCGGCGTCGGCCCACTGCACGTCGTCGATCGCGATGACCAGGGTCTGCTGCGCGGTCATCCGCGTGAGCAGCTCGCGCAGCGCGGAGAAGGCGCGATCGCGGAGCTCCTGCGGATCCATGGGGGGGAGCGGCTGCGTCGTGAGCTGGGCGATGGCGGCGACCCGCCGGAGCACCGGGAAGACCTGCACGAGCGGCGCGGGCTTCGTCGGCAAGAACGAGCGAACGTCGGCGATCGGCGCGTGAAGGAGGTAGCGCGTGAGCGAGTCCACGACGCCGTCGAACGCCTTGTACGGCACCGCTTCGCGCTCGTAGCAGCGCCCCGTGAGCACGCACACCGAGCCGTCCTGCGCGAGCGCCTCCAGGAACTGCTTCACGAGCGAGCTCTTGCCGACGCCCGACTCCCCCTGCACCAGCACGGTCAACGCGCCGCCGATGCGCACGTCCGCCAGCGCCGTGTTCAGCTCGGCCAGCTCGCCCCCTCTCCCGACGAACGGCGCGTGCGCCGGCGGCGGAGCGGGGCGCGTGGAGCGGCGGTCGGACAGCGGCCCGAGCATCCGAACCACCTGCGCCGCGGTCGGCCGCATCCCCGGCTCGCGACGGAGGAGGCGCGTGCACAGATCGTCGAGATCCGCCGGGACGCCGGTGACCTCTTTCGCCGGGCGCGGCGCGACGTCGTTCTGCTTCGCGAGCAGGATCTCCAGCCCCGTCCCTTCGAACGGCGGGCCGCCGGTCAGCGCTTCGAAGAGGAGCACCCCCATCGCGTACAGGTCGGCCTCGGGCCCGACGCTCGCGCGGGCCATCGCCTGCTCAGGCGCCATGTAGACCGGCGTGCCGACGATCGCGTGCCCCGTGGAGCCGGTCCCATCGAGCTCGGTCACGAGACCGAAGTCGAGCAGCACCACGCGGCCGCATGCCTCGACGCGAATGTTGCTCGGCTTCACGTCGCGGTGAACCATCCCCGCGTCGTGCAGCGCCGCGAGACCGAGCGCGAGCTGGCGCATGCACGAACGGAGGCGCTCTTCGTCGAAGCGATGCGCGACCGGTTCTCCGTCGTAGGAAGGGCGCGAAGCGCGGGGTGAGACGACTGCGCTCGCGGGGGGCTCGCTCGCGCCGGGGCGCGACGAGATCGGGACGACGTTCTTACCGGGCCGCAGCTCGCCGGGGCGGACGTACGAGCGGAAGTCGGCCCCCTCCACGAGCTCCATCGTGAAGAACCACTCGTCCCCTTCGGCGATGAGCTCGCCGAGCTGCACGAGGTTCGGGTGGTGCACGTCCTGGAGCGCGCGGAACTCCCGCTTGAAGCGCGCGAGCGAGTCGGGAGTGAGCTGGAGCAAGGTCTTGATGGCGACGCGCGCGTGGCGCTCGATGTCGAACGCCTCGTAGACGACCCCCATCCCGCCGCTGCCGAGCTCGCGCACGATACGGAAGCGCCGACGCGACGCAGGGCCGTGCATCGAGACGGGGACCCGGAGCGACGTCCTCGGAGCGGGACTCTCCTCGATGAGAGGAGTGCCGACGAGACGCAATGGGCTGGGGGTGCTCGTTTCGCTGGGCAAGTCGATCGATCAGTGTGACGGACGGGGCGGGCTTTGCTCGTGACAGAACGCGTCACGGAGAAAGGAGAGAGGAGGATTTCCCACAAGAGGGGCATGTGGAGGAGGCAGGCGACAAGTCGCTCCCTCCGCTCCGAGTCGCGCGCGCGGAGCCGTCGGCGGCGTGCTGCTCGGTCTCGTCGCCTTCGTCCGGCGCTGGCGCCCGCGCGCTTGAGCGAGAGACCCGCGGCAAGCGGGTTCGGTTTGGGACGCCCAGGTCAGCGAACGCGGGTCCTTTGTGTCGTTTTTTGTAACGATTGCGGGTGGATAGAATGAGCCTCGGAACGACATTCACGACCCGTGCTCTACTACTGCGAGCGACGTGAGCACAGACGGGCTCTATCTTGTGGTCGCCCGCGGGAAGGACGCGGGGAGCCGCGTTCGCCTCGAGGAGGAACCTCGCCTCGTAGGGCGCGGGCGCAGCGCCGACCTCGTTCTGCTCGATCGCCGCATCTCGCGCACGCACCTGCGCGTGCGACGCGACGGGACGGGCGCGCACGTTGAGACCTGCGAGGGAGCGACCCCGTTCATGCTGTCGGGGAGCCCGAAGGCTGCCGCACACCTCGACGTGGGCGACACGATCCTGCTCGGCGACACGGCACTTGTCGTCACGCGCATCACGGAGGCGAGCGAAGAGGCCCGCTC
>Ga0302267_10004534_pt1 | contig 15183 bp, 12 predicted proteins | sample III_Bog_E1_3_FD_194555 | JGI IMG/M metagenome (GOLD analysis project Ga0302267, IMG submission 194555) | Peat permafrost microbial communities from Stordalen Mire near Abisko, Sweden - III_Bog_E1_3 | ecosystem: Environmental > Terrestrial > Soil > Wetlands > Peat | place: Sweden: Abisko... | reverse complement strand
GTCGGCTTGCCCGAGAAGCCATACCCGGGGATGGCGGGGATCACGACGTCGAAGGCGTCTTGCGCGCGCCCGCCGTAGGCAACGGGGTCGGTGAGCGGGCCTATCACCTTCAAGTACTCCAGCGGCGAGCCGGGCCAGCCGTGGGTGAGGATCAGCGGTAGCGCATTCGGTTCACGCGAACGCACGTGGATGAATTGGATATCCACGCCGTCGATTGTGGTCACGTACTCCGGCAGAGCATTCAACTTCGCTTCTATGTTGCGCCAGTTGTAGCCGTTGCCCCAGTACTGCACAAGCGCCTGCACCTCCGCCAACCGGATGCCCTGGGATTCGTCATTGACCGTTTCCTTGTCAGGCCAGCGTGTCGCTGCGATACGATGCCGGAGTTCAACGATTTGCTCGTCCGGAATGTTGATGTGGAACGGGCGGATTGCGCTGTCATCGGGCGCAGCGGGCAGGCTCGTAGGAGGCAAGCTGTTGGCGGAAGCGTCGGCAGTTGCAACGGGCTGGATGTTGCGCGAAGCGGAGCTTCTGCCTGTATCCGGTGGAAAATGACTGAACAACTTCTCCACGCCTTTATTGAGATTCTTGATGTTCTTTTCAGACTTGTCCGATAAAACGTCGCTCAGCGATCCCCGCCAAATTAGATTCTTTGTGTTCGAGTCAAACAAGTCGACGACCAGCGTTCCGACTCGATACGTATCCTGGGTTGTCGTGGATTCACCGAATCCATTTCCCCCTCCGCCAAATCTTCTTCCCCATCCCCAACCACCGCCGAAGCTGTCGTAGTAGGTGTTGAGAGTCTGGTGACTCTGCGTCATCTCCATCGCCATGATGGAAACATTCCCACCAGATTCAGCCTGAGTCCAACCTTTCGCTGCCAGCGCCGAATTTACAGCCGTCTTGATTCGATCGACCCACAGGAGGTTTTGTGTGTTGACGTTTTCCCAGGAGTAGCTCTTGTACTGACTGAAGTCTGTGCTGCGATCGTAGTCAGTCTTGACCTGCTGTGCGAATGATGCTGTCGTAAACAGAAGTGCGATTCCGATGAAAAAGGAAATCCTGCGCTGCATGTTCATGCTCTTCTCCTTGAACCGTTCGAGTTCCGGCAAGATCGGCAACATAAACAGAAATCAGTTAGCTTTCACTGGGCGATTCTGAATTTGCCGTCCTGCCGTTCATGAAGTGCACGTAGAATGCCAATCAAATGTCAGACCTCGATTTGACCTATAGCTAGCAAACTGAAACAGTTGGGCAGATCCTTGAACACAAGGCAAATGTTTCTTAACTCTCGAAGTGTTGTTCAGGCGTCTTCATGTCGGTCCACCGACGTGGAATTCAGAGTTACCGGGCCGCCGCAGAGATCGCCAGGACGCGATTCGAGAGCCAAGCACTCCCACTGTAGTCATCCTTACTAATGCAGCCTAGCCGCACATCCAATGTTGACCTCCCTGGCGCAGATTGACTTCGATTCGTTCTCCGCGACACCCGTCCGTAACCAATCTGATTCCGCAGAGCCTACCTGTAGTCGCGAAGAGCCGACTCGCGCGACACCAAACTCGTGATCGGTGGCTTTTGAAATCGTTGCCGTGCGCTCGTCACCCGTCCATGCACCGACAGAGTGTCGCCTGAAAGACAGGAATTCCAATCGACATGAAGCAGGGTGTGAACAAAAGCTTGCGTTTACAGGCCAGCCGCGTTTGGAGACTCGCATGCATGAATGGTGACGCACGAGCAAATCACTGCTCGTGACATCCAGAACCAAAATCAACAAGGGAGAAAACATGGAGACTCAAGAGAAAAGCAAGTGCGCTCATATCCCATGCACATGTCACGTCCAACCCGGTCAGAAGTATTGCGGAGAGGCCTGCCGGAATGCGGGGAGCGAAGAAGTTGAGATCGCGTGCCAGTGCGATCACACGGCCTGCCCTCTGACTTTATAGAGGGAGAGTGTTCTCTCGATCGCAGCAGTCGAATTGGCATGCTGTGAACTGAAAATAATGATGATGTGTGGAGGCCAAGGATATGGGAACAACGGCAGCAGTGATCGGTACAACGCATCGGGTTGATTTCAGATCCCACGAAAGCAACAGCCGAGAAATGAGTGCAGCGCTATCTAGTCACTTACCTTCTCTTCATCGACGAGCCTATCGGTACCTGGGGAATGCCGCCGATGCTGAAGACGCGGTCCAGGACGCGCTGTTGTCCGCTTACAAACACCTCGGACAGTTCAGGGGGCAGGCGCAGATGTCTACATGGTTGACCGCAATCTTGATTAACTCAGCGCGGACGCAGTTGCGCAGGCGGCCACGCCAAATGCACGTTTCGTTAGACGAGCAACCCGGACGAGCTGACAGTTACGCATTGTTGGGTTGCCTGTCAGACCGCGGACCAAGCCCGGAAGAGGCGTTCCGAGGATCGGAACTCAAAGAGCATCTTTCGCAGCTGGCACGACAGCTGCCGCCGATCTTGCGTAGAGCGTTTCAGCTTCGCGACTTGGATGGCTTGACCATCCGAGAAATGACAGACCGTCTGGGCGTGACAGAAGGTGCCGTGAAGGCTCAGATCTTTCGTGCACGCGTTAAGCTAAGAGGTCTCATGCAGAAGAAACTCGCTGTTTAGCCGCACGGCGCTATGAGTTCAGAGCCGAAATAGACCCCGATGCCGAGAGGGTGCGAAAAGGAATGGCGTGAGGCTTTTGAATGACGAGTTTATCGCGTAATTTGAGTGATCAGATTATCGAGATCATCATTCGCGGCTTTGCGAACTGGGGTAGTGCTCTCTGCGGTGCATGTTGTGCTCAGAACACTCCTCCCACTGAATCGCTAATGGCACCCGGCGGGGAAATCTCGAGTATTTCGTAGCGAAACAACCAAATGCGGGAGATGTCCGGCTACAGGTCCTCAAACCAGGAAAAAATAGTAAAAGCAGAGAAGTCTCCGCTGTGATCGACATGAAAATGGCTGAAAAGAAAAACGTCCACCTGGGACATTTGCGCTCCACACTCCCCAAAGCGGAGAGCACTGCCACCTCCTGCGTCAACGATCACACGCGCACGACCATGATCCCATATCAGGTAACTGGTCGACGCGCGTTTATCCTGTAACTCCGGGCCGCCGGAGCCGAGTACCTGTACAGCCAATCCCGTGGCGCCGCACGATTGCGCCGCTACGGGAGAGGCTTGATACGCAAATAAGAGCAACACAAAAATGAGAAGATCTCTTGCGGACGACCTTAGCCAGTACATATTGGAACCTCAAATATTCTCTTACGCCGTGTGAACTCCTTCGCCCCCTTCTGGTCAGCCGATCCAGGATTCTCGAATCGCAACCGTGCTACGCATAGGACTGCTCGGCTGGCACTGTTACGAGGGGTTGATCCGAAGGCGCTGCTTGCTGTCCCAATGTCACACGGAAGATTCCGTGCCGCTGCATCATGGTAATGAGAGTCGTCCTGGCCAGCCCAAGTCTTGCAGCAGCACCATGCCTTCCGCCAACAACCCAATTGGTTTCACGAAGCGTCGCCATGATGTGCGCCCGTTCAGCGTCGGCAAGTGTCCTGACCGCCGCGCCCCCAAAATTCTGCATCCTAAGTTCCGTCGTCCGCAGGTCCAGCACGGGGCCCGTCGCCATGATCACGGCGCGCTCGATGACATTTTGCAGTTCTCGGATATTGCCCGGCCAATCATGACGTTTCAAAACCTCCATCACCTCATCTGGGACGCAGTGAATCGACTTGCCTTGTCGCGTGGCAAACTTACGAACGAAGTGCTCGATTAGCAGCGGGATATCGTCTTTTCGTTCTCGCAATGGCGGCAGCATGATCGGGAAGACATTCAGCCGAAAGTAGAGATCGGCGCGGAACTTCCGCTCCTGCACCATGCGCCACAGGTCCTGGTTGGTCGCCGCGATGACCCGCACGTCAACTTGAATCGTGCGGCCGCTGCCCAAGCGTTCGATCTGCATTTCCTGAAGAACGCGGAGAAGCTTTGGCTGCAGTTCTAGAGGAAGATCCCCAATTTCATCCAGAAACAGCGTTCCGCGATCAGCCGATTGGAAGCGTCCTATGGTCTGGGCCACCGCGCCAGTGAAGGCGCCTCGTTCATGTCCGAAGAGTTCGCTCTCAAGCAATGCACTGGGAATCGCTGCGCAATTCAAGGCCACAAAGCGATTCTGGCGCCGCGGTCCGGCCTCATGAATTGCTTGCGCGATTACCTCTTTGCCGGTGCCTGTTTCCCCTTGAACCAAGACAGCGGAGTCTACCGGCGCGACCATGTTTATCTGGTCGAGCACAGCGCGAAATCTCTCACTCGATCCAATTAAGTCGAAAGCGGCCATAGCTTACCTCCTCGCCGGGTTGCTCCGGAAAGCACCCCTTACAACTCCCGAGCGTTGATTAGAGCCGACTGGATCACTTCGAGCAGATCTGCGGCGTCGAACGGTTTATACAGAAAATCAAGAGCGCCTTCACCGAGTGCTGTCTGCCGAATTTCATCACCGTTATAGGCAGAAATAAAGATGACCGGCAAACTCGGACGCTCAAGCCTGATGCGACGCTGCAACTCGATGCCACCCATTCCAGGCATTCGGACGTCTGTAATCAGACAAGACGCCGCGGCTAGCGCGCCCGAGTCAAGAAACTCCTCCGCGGACGAGAAAATTAAGGGCGCGTATCCGGCTGATTCCACCAGGCTTTTTATGGCCTCTCGAATTCGAAAATCGTCGTCTACGGCTACGACAAATTGTCTTGTAACGTTGGCCATCGCGAAGCCATCTCCAGACACGTTTCGATGGTAACGGCAAACGGGAAGGCTGCCTATTATAGGTTTATTCAGACAGGTCCGGCGAGGCGTGGAATTCCGAGAGTGTCGGCCATCCTAACAAGCTCCGCGAGCGCTTTAGCGCCCATCTTTCGCATAATCTGGCCCCGGTGAACCCCGATCGTGATCTCGCTAGTGCCCAGATCAGCGGCAGTGACCTTGTTGGCGAAGCCTGCGACCACGAAGGGAAGAACTTCCCGTTCGCGAGGTGTGAGATGCTCGTAATGCCTCTGCAGATCGGCAAGTTCCAATCTCTTTTGGCGCGCAACGCGATCGCGAGCAATGGCGTCGTCAATCGCATCTAGCAACTCCCGCTCGCCAATCGGTTTCGACAGGAACTCAATCGCCCCGGCCTTCATGGCGCGCACCGAGGAGGGGATATCTCCGTGTCCGGAGATGAAGACAATCGGGGGCGCATCTGCGGCTGCCAACTGCTGCTGGAGGTCGAGGCCGCTGGTCCCCGGAAGTTGCAAATCCAAAATCAGACATGCGGGAGCATCTGGCTTTTCGGATTCCAGGAATTCCGCGGCCGAGCTGAAGACAGCCACTCGAATCCCCGCCGAGGAGATGAGGCTGGAGAGCGCTTCACGCACACGAAAATCGTCATCCACCAGGAAGACAATGGGGCTATCGGAATTCATGATGCCACACTCGGCTGGACCGGAAGAGCAAAAGAAAATGTGGAACCTGCTCCATCGCCAGATTGGGCCCACAACCGGCCGTGATGTGCATCGACGATAGAGCGACAAACCGCCAATCCCATGCCCATTCCGTTTTCTTTCGTGGTGAAGAAAGCTTCGAAGGCTTTTTCCGAATTCTCCAAACCGACGCCAAAATCCCGTATTTCGACAAGAATGGTTTTCGGGCTGTCCACTTTCGTTCGGATGATGAGTTTCTTGGAACGGTCAGGAACCAATTCCATCGCCTCAATCCCGTTGAGGAGCAGGTTGAGAACCAGTTGCTGCAACTGCACGCGATCGCCCTCTACGAGGGCCAGGTCCTTATCCAGGTCCGTCTCCACGACTATGTGCCTCTTCATAGTCTCGCCGGCCAAAAGACGGAGCACCTCACCGATGACCTCGTTCAGGTTGAGCTCCACTCTCTCGATGAGTGTCCGTTTGAAGAGAGCGCGGAGGCGCCGCACCACTTCTCCAGCTTCCTTTCCGTCGCGAACAATCCTTTCGGCAGCCTCGTATACCTTGGCCAGGCCTGGAGGCTCGGTCGAAAGCCAGCGCAGGCAGGCGTGACCGTTCGCTACCACGGCGGCTAGAGGCTGGTTGATTTCATGGGCAATTGAGGCAGATAATTCAGCGACCGCCGCAATCTGTGTAGCGCGCAAGAGACGCGTCTCATTGCTTCGCAGAGCCTCTTCCATATTCCGCCGGTCATCAATATCGATGAGTAAGCCGTACCAGCGAATAACTCCGCCTTCATTGTCACGCGCGGGTTGGCCGAGCACCTGAAACCATCGATAGGCGCCATCGGACCGCCTGAGTCGGCATTGGATTTCGTAAGGGGCGCCTGTTGCGACAGCTCGCGACCATCCGCGCATGGTCGGCTCAACGTCGTCCGGATGGAAGAAATTGGTCCAGCCGAACTGCGCCCAGTCGCCAGCGGCTGTGCCAGTGTAGTCCAGCATGCGCCGATTCAAGTAGTTGAGTTCTCCGTCAGGAGCCGCGCACCACACTAGACCGGGAATCGTCTCGATGATCAAGCTTAGATCCTGCTCTCTGGCCCGCAGGGCTTCCTCGGCACGTCTTCGGTCTTCAATGTCCGCGTTCGTTCCGTACCACTTGACGACTTTTCCCGATTCGTCGTGCACAGGATTGACGCGGAATAGGAACCAGCGATATTCCCCGTCGAATCGGCGGAGGCGCGCTTCCATCGCACCCGGCTTGCCTGAATCCAGAACGGCTCGCCGGAAATCAGTCACGCTATCTTGGTCGTCTGGATGAAGCGAAACCGTCCAGCCCCAGTCGATTGCCTGTTCTGCGGAGAGGCCTGCATAGTCCAGGTAGAGCTGGTTGAAGAAATCGACGGAACCATCTGGGCGAGCAGACCATACGAACGCGGGGATCGTATTGATTAACGCCCGCAGTTGATCTTCAGACCTCCTTATTTCGTTGAATGCCTTCTGCAGTTCGGTTCTGACTTGGTGCTGCTCCGTGACATCGACGCAGGTACCAATGAACTCGTTCGGTTCGCCCGCCGCATCGTACACGGTGTGCGCCACAATGCGAATCATTCGGTTGGAACCGTCCGGTAAGACGGCGGGGAACTCGCCGTCGGCGATCTTGAAGCGGCGTGCCGTTTCGTACAGTTCCATGATGCGCGGCCAGTTCTCTGGACCAGCAGCTGTGAAGACCCTGCCGGCCTCCTCCGTGGTAGGCGGAACGTCTCCCGGGGGAAATCCCAATATCCGAAACATTTCCGCGGAAAAGTGCAGGTTCTCCGGTGGATGCTTACGGGCGCTGGACGCCCAACTGCCAATACGGCCCAATCTCTCCGCTTCGGCCAGGTAATATTCGCTTTTCTTTGCCTGGGCGGCGATTTGCCGGAGGGATGCCTCACTTTGTCGAAGGGCCGCAGCCTGCACATGTGCACGTTGCGCCAAATAGACCGTCAACCCGAAGATCAGTGCCATCAGGCACCCGCTGCCGAGTAGGACAGCGGGTAGGAGAGCGAACGGTGCAAATCGCGCTGCGATGAGCGCTTGCCACAAGCCTACAGTGGCCGTGGCGATTCCGATTGCAACGCTGATCGGCAACCAGCGTGGACTGCCGGCCGGATCTGTCTCGACGTGCCAGGCCAGCGCAAGCATGCCGACCCCGAAGACTAAGAGGCCGACTGAAGTATGGAACGCCTCACGTGTGACGGTACCCCAGCCGAATGCGTCGCTCGACCCCAGCGCAAATCCTATGCTGCTTGCTATCCCAACCGCCGCGATGATAGACCCGTTCAGGCCTATCCACAGCGCGGACCGCTTCGACAGGGTCCTGGGCACCAGCAACAGCCCAATCGAACCCAAGGTGAAACAAACCGCCGCCACGGGCGCCATGCGCCCCGGGCTCGAAAGCTTGACTGTGATATAGGACGGCCCCAGGAGTTCGTCGATTCCGGCATTGATGCGGAATATGTATTCGACGATCGTGAGGACACTCACGGCGCTGACTATACCCGCGCACACGACGACGAACCGGCGTTGGCCCCTGAGAGCTTCCGTCAGCAAGGCGAGACCACACAGCATGAAACATGCGGCCGCGTTGCGCGTCATGGCAGGCAGGTCTGGCAGGAACTGAATCAGTAGGGCGACGTGAGAGAACCAGCCGGCCAGGACAGTCAGGCCTAGCGCGATGATGAATACAGCCGAAGCCACCGCCAAGCGCGTCGGCCAAGGTCTTACGCGGAAGGTTTCAGTCACGTCATACATCCCTTCGCGGCGCCTCTGATCGCGCGTTGAAGACTCCGATTCGCTCAGTTCCCGAACGACGGCCGCCTTCGCCGCATCACAGTCCTCTAACGTCCCGTGAAATCGATGGCCCTCGCCGAACTGGCAACGATCAAGAAAAAGCTGGATCAGCTGGACGCAGACCGGGCGCCTCTATGTTCGTTGCCTCTGTGCTGGAATTGTACCCAATTTTCACAGATTCTCGTTAAATAGGGCTACTCCAGCACCAGACCGAGTCATTCACCCATTAAGCGGGACAACAATGTGCACACGGCTCAAGAGACCGGAAATGGAATGCAACCCACACCTATTTTCCGGTGCTGGGAAATCGTCGCCAGATCACAACGACCAAATCAAGTTTTGGGGTTGAGAGCGAATCTCTACCAGCTCGAGCAATTATCCTTATCGACCGCTGCACAACCCGAACGTCGGCCCCTTAAATGTTGCCACAGCTCCGTTCGACTCGGGTCGAAGGATTATTCAGGGGGACACCTTGATAGGAGGAAACCCGATCTCGAACGCAAGCGGGAATACGTCGTCGTAATTGCAAGCCTCCTCTTGGCTGCCGTGCTACCCATAGGACTGCCCGCTCGGCACTGTTGCTAGGGATCGATCCAATAGTCCTGCCTGCTGTCCCAATGTCTCACGGAAAATTCCGTGTCGGCGCATCATCGTAATTAGGGTCGTCCTTGGCAGGCCGAGTCGATCCGCAGCTCCACGCCGTCCGCCAACAACCCAATTGGTTTCGTGAAGCGCTGCCGTAATGTGCGCCCGCTCGGCATCGGCAAGCGTCCTAACTGGCGCAGAACCCCCATTCTGTGTCCTACACTCCCTCATCGGCAAGCCAAGCACAGGGCCCGTTGTCATAATCACGGCACACTCAATGACATTCTGCAGTTCTCGGATATTGCCCGGCCAATCATGACGTTTCAAAACCTCCATCACCTCATCCGGGACGCAATGAATCGATTTGCCCTGGCGCTTGGCAAACTTACAAACGAAGTGCTCGATTAGCAGCGGGATATCGTCCTTCCGTTCTCGCAATGGCGGTAACGTGATTGGAAAGACGTTCAGCCTGTAATAGAGATCCGCGCGAAATTTCCGCTCTTGTACCATGCGCCAGAGGTCCTGATTGGTAGCTGCGATGACCCGTACGTCAATCTGAATCGTGCGGCCACTGCCCAAGCGTTCGATCTGCATTTCCTGAAGAACGCGGAGAAGCTTTGGCTGCAGCTCAAGCGGGAGATCGCCAATTTCATCCAGAAACAGTGTTCCGCGGTCAGCCGATTGAAAGCGTCCCATGGTCTGAGCCACCGCACCAGTAAAGGCGCCTCGTTCATGGCCGAAGAGTTCGCTCTCAAGCAATGCGCTCGGAATCGCTGCGCAGTTGACGGCCACGAAAGGATTCTGGCGCCGCGGGCCGGCCTCGTGAATCGCTTGTGCGATTACCTCCTTGCCTGTGCCTGTTTCGCCTTGAACCAGGACCGCGGAGTCTACCGGCGCAACCATGTTTATTTGGTCAAGTACATTCCGGAATCTGGCACTAGAGCCAATCAAATCGAAAGTAGCCATCGCCTACCTCCACGCAAGGTCGTTAGGGGAAACACAACTTCCATTCCCCGATAGTTGGTTATGGTGCCCGGGATCACGTCGATTAGATCGACGGCAAGTTTCATCGGAAAATCTACGACGTTTCGTCGAAGCTTTCTGCGACATTTGGGAGCCATTATGGGCAGGCTAAAAGATAGACTGCAACTTCCGGACCGGCTGGCAGAATTGCAGGCTCGTGTCGATTGCAGACATGAGCTTCGTCAGATTGAAGGAATAGAGGCTCATGGAGGACCGTCCTTCGAGTAGACCGGTGTTAAGAAGGGAAGGTCCACTCTGCAATACATCATGGCAGTCGATCGGCGGGCGCGAATCCCCATTTCGAATAAGATCGAACTCTCAATTGGGATAGGGAGAATTTGCCGCCAGTCCGTCTTGGTGAGGGTTGGATCGGGGTGGGAAAGCGGTCTTTCTTCGATGGGAATTGGTCTGAAGGTTCAGAGTCATTCAGAATCGGGCCGGTGGCGCGATGGTACGGTCAGAAGCTTCCTCCCGAATATCCGTGCGTCAACCGAGTAGGCCCCAGGCCCCAATATTGCCAAAGCTGCGCTTATCAAGATGGAGATGACGAGGTGAAATATATCCTGTCCTCCGGTGACCGAAAGAGCGCAGAACTCCATGAGACAGCAAAGAGATGCGCAAAAAGGGGTCACGAGCCCAAGGCACACGCACGCGGCGGTTAGAACGACAGGGATGAGCGCCCAATGCGATGTCACGAGGGTCCAGTGAGCCGTTCCGTCGATGAGGAGTGTCGCAGCCACTGCAAGTCGCAAGACGAAAAGCGCAGCACCTGGCGCCCCCAACGGAAACATGGAGAACAGTCTTTGCACAGTCGAGAGCTTACGCCGAATGGGATGGCCGAACAATCTCGATTGAGTAGTGCTTGACTATACTTTGGAGAGTGCCTCTTACGATCGCCATGAAATATGCTTGACAGCCGGAGCACTCTGCAGTGAGGGAACGAGATGATCTACACCGTTCCAAACAGCTCGCTTCGCAAGATACTGCTCGTTAGCGTTGTCGGCCTTTCGCTAGCAGCGGCCTTCCTGTGCCCTGAGGCTGCGGCACTGGATCCTCACAGTCTAATGTCCCAGTATGGCCACACCGCCTGGAGAACGCAGGATGGCTTAGTGAATTTACCCGGTGCGATTACCCAGACTACGGATGGATATATCTGGATTGGAGTCAGCGGTGGCATCCTACGCTTCGATGGCGTGAAGTTTGCGCCGTGGTCCCCTCCTTCTGGGCAGTCTCTGCCAAGCAACGGGATCTCGTACCTCCTAGGAAGTCGCGACGGAAGTTTATGGATTGGCACATATGGAGGCCTGGCCCGATTCAAGGACGGCAAGTTATTCGATTACGCGAATCAACCTGGGGGGCCAGGAATATCCAGCATCATCGAGGACCACACCGGGAGAATCTGGGTAACACGTTATCGCGTGCGGGATGGGAAGGGATCGCTGTGTCAAGTTGCAGGCGACGACCTTCGGTGTTACGGCGAAAAAGACGGCAATCCCGGTAAGTACGGGATTGGCCTTACCGAGGACACCAATGGAGGCATCTGGTTTGCGTGTCAAATGCTTTGTCGGTGGGCCACGGGCGCTTTCAGCGTCTCTTTCAAGGAGCAATTGACAAAGCCTGCCGGCGACGGAGTGATCGAAGTCGTTGCCGGACCGTCCGCATCGCTGTGGGCAAGTCTGGATGGAACCGGGCCCGGACTAGGTGTGGTTTACTACTCCAACGGAAAATGGTCCAGCTATTCGGTCCCCGGGTTCAATGGCGATGCTGTTCGTTCGCATACTCTGTTTGTCGATCGCAATAAGACGCTGTGGGTTGGGACGGATTCCGAGGGTCTCTATCACATTCATGACGGCTTCGCCGACCACTATGGAAGTGCAGAAGGCCTCTCCGGAAACTCCGTTGCGAGTATTTACGAAGACAGCGAGGGCAATCTTTGGATCGCAACAGATAAGGGGTTGGATTTGTTTCGAGATAGCCCTGTCGTAACATTTTCTTCAAGTGAAGAGTTGGCTGGATCGGAGTTCACTTCTGTTCTTGCTCTGGAAAATGGGTCTGTCTGGGTTGGCAGTAAAGGAGCCCTGGATATTATTCGTGAAGGCCGCGTGACAGCAATCAAACCTGGACACGGCCTGCCGGGACAAAATATAGACTCGATGTTCGAAGATCATACCGGCCGAGTCTGGCTTGGGGTTGGCACCCGGCTGATGACCTACGATCATGAGCACTTCAATGAGGTCAGGAAGTCGGACGGTAGTCCTTTAGGAGACATAGGTGGTACTCCTGCGATCACCGAGGATACGGAGGGCAACATATGGGCAAACGTGGTTTCAAGCTCTCAACGCAGACTGCTTCGAATTAGAGATGAGCGCGTTCAGGAAGAGATTCCACTGGATCCCGTTGTCGCCGAGGTCGGGTACCTCGCAGCTGACCGGGATGCTGGTATTTGGTTAGGGGATAGATCCGATAAACTGGTCCGCTACCGTAAGAACGTCAGAGAAGTTATTTCATTGGCGCGCGGTGACAAATCATTTGGAACTCACAGCCTGGTCGTTGCTTCCGACAATGCCGTATGGGCCGCCACCAACAAAGGCCTGTATCGCTGGAAGGATGGCCGCCTGAGCTTACTGGATGCACGGAATGGTTTGCCTTGTTCTAATTTCCTTTCAGCGATCGTAGACAATTACGGGTCGTTGTGGCTCAATGCCAGTTGCGGCATCTTAAAGATCCCAGCGGCTGACTTCGCGAATTGGTTGAGACAACCTGATAGCAAAGTATCGGTCAGAGCCTTTGACCAGTTTGACGGGGCGCACGCTTCTGGCAATGCCCTTCAGCCGAATGCAGCGAAATCGCCAGATGGAAGGCTATGGTTCGTCGGCAGCCAATTTGTCCAGATGATTGACCCCAGCCGTTCATATGTCAACCCGATTCCGCCGCCTGTACACATCGAAGAGATCGTCGCCGATAAAAAAGACTACTCACCACAGGCGGATCTTCGTCTTGCTCCAGGCCCCCACGATATCGAGATTCGCTATACGGCATTGAGTTTCACGCTTCCGCAAAGAGTTCGATTCCGCTACATGCTGCAGGGGCAGGACAAAGGCTGGCAGGATCCTGGGACGCGCCGCGAGGCCTTCTATTCCAACCTCGCCCCGGGGCCGTATCGGTTTCACGTGATCGCGTGCAATAGCGACGGCGTATGGAACGAAACGGGAGCAGAATTGACCTTCGTTGTCTCTCCCGCCTACTACCAGACTTTGTGGTTCAGGGTTCTTTTCACCCTGGCGGTTGCTGCAACATTGTGGTGCCTGTACCTTCTCAGGCTTAGGCAGGCTACGGCTCAGATTCAAGCACGGTTGGGAGAGCGGATGGATGAACGGGAGCGCATCGCGCGCGAATTGCACGACACGCTCCTGCAGGGCTTTCAGGGCTTGATGCTTCGCTTCCAGGCGGTGATGGAGGAGATTCCGGATAACCAACCTGCCCGTCACAAGATGGAAAAGGTGTTGGAGCGTGCCGATGAGGTACTGCTGGAGGGTCGCGACCGCGTATCCAAACTCCGTGTGGAAGCGAAACAGGGAGAGGATCTGTCGCAGGCAATTACTTTATGCGGGGAAGAACTGGCGCGGGGGCATTCAGCGGAGTTCAGCATGGCCATCGTCGGTGTTCCGCAACCAGTGGATTCAGTCGTCTATGATGATGCATACCGCATCGGACGAGAAGCGCTTGTGAATGCTTTCGAGCACTCAAACGCGTCGAGAATCGAAGGCGAGATAACCTACGATGCTGTCAGGTTGCGCCTGAGCATTCGAGACAATGGTGATGGCATCGATCAAGAGATTCTTATGAGTGGGCGGTCAGGGCATTGGGGGATCTCCGGGATGCGCGAGCGTGCCCACAACATCGGCGGTCAATTGAACATCTGGAGCAACCACGGAGCGGGAACCGAGGTAGAGTTGGTCATATCCGCCCGCGTCGCATATCGACGCGATGCAAAACGGCTCCGTTGGACGTGGTTGAAGCGCATCGTAAGTGGGGGGAGGTGACCGCAATGGTGGTCGGAAACAAGATCCGGATTTTCATCGTAGACGACCATCCACTCCTGCGGGAAGGGATCGCTGCGGTAATTGAACGCCAAGATGACATGGTTCTAGTGGGTGAAGCTACTAACGGGCAAGAGGCCGTTGAAGGCTTCCGTACGCATCGGCCAGATGTTACGCTTATGGATTTGCAAATGCCAGAGATGGGTGGCATTGATGCGATTGTTGCAATCCGGCGCGAATTCTCCAACGCGCGGATCGTCGTCTTGACAACCTTTCAGGGGGATGCTCAAGCTCTGCGCGCTTTCAAAGCCGGGGCTTGTGGATACCTATTGAAGAACATGCTTCGCAAGGAATTGGTGGATACTATTCGGACCGTCCATGCCGGCCGGAGGCGCATTCCGCCGGAGGTTGCCGCGGAACTTGCTGAGCACTGTATCGAAGACGCGCTTACGGAACGAGAAATCGACATTTTGGCAAGAGTCGCGAAGGGGAATTCCAATAAAATCGTTGCATCGCAATTGCAAATCTCAGAGGCCACCGTCAAATACCATCTAAAGAGCATCCTTTCCAAGCTTGGCGCAAATGATCGAACCCACGCGGTGACCATAGCCCTGAAGCGTGGATTTATCGAAGGCTGAGTGCGAAGTTCCGTAGAGGCTAATGGAAGTCACTCAATTCCGTCCACATGACCAGTTGTCGATCCAAATTGTTCCGGGGACAAGCGGTTACGACGTTCCAGGTATTCGGTAGTTGGCACCTGCCTGGTCTTGACGCCAAATCTCTAAATCACGTGCGAAGTGACACGGGGCAATGTTCCGCCTGTGAATCGCGGGCGATCTCAAAGTATTTTGTAAGCAGCGCGGGAGGCGAAGGCAAAACGGCCGCTCTCTCTGACGCCCAAATGTTGCTCTAAAGTATATCGAGTGAGATTTGGCCGAGTAGTCGAGTTCATCGGTGAACTGTCCAGAGCGTACCGATGCCACTTCGCATTCCTTGCCCTCGGGGCCTGATTCATAGATCACAATTTCGCAGTCCAAGACTAGAAACAGGTCGACAGATCGGTCTCCTCTAGCGAAGATCAGCTCGTTTCCATGCACCCGCATCTCGCGCCCGAAAGATGTCGCGCTGCCGATCGCCTCTTTAGTAAGCACTGTCTTTTCTCTAAACAATGAATTGATTGTCAATGAGCTTCAGTCAAACATGCCACTGCTTCAGAGCAATCCCCATCATGCGATGGTTGTGTATAA
>Ga0302267_10004532_pt1 | contig 15188 bp, 12 predicted proteins | sample III_Bog_E1_3_FD_194555 | JGI IMG/M metagenome (GOLD analysis project Ga0302267, IMG submission 194555) | Peat permafrost microbial communities from Stordalen Mire near Abisko, Sweden - III_Bog_E1_3 | ecosystem: Environmental > Terrestrial > Soil > Wetlands > Peat | place: Sweden: Abisko... | reverse complement strand
GGACGGGGTGGCAGGGTTGGCGGCAGGGTTACGGGCTGGGCTTCGCATGGCGCCGCTCTCCAGAAGCGCTTCAAAATTTCGTCCTATTGGTAGTGTGCGCCAAGGGAGAGTAATTCTCTGCAAAATAGCCTTGAGAGAACCCCGGCTGGAACGCTCCATCCCCGGTCCCCAAAAGCTAGGGACCGGGGGCACCCTCCTTGAGAGAACCCCGGCTCGAACGCTCCATCCCCGGTCCCCAAAAGCGAGGGACCGGGGGCACCCTCGGCGGGGGTTGACATCGTCATCGGGACCGGGGGCACCCACCGGGGGGTGCCCTCAGGGAGGTTGGGATGGGTCACAGTGACCGGGGCTACCCGCCTCATGGACAAGCGCGGACGGGACGTCCGCGCAACAGCCGGCCGGGAGGCCGGCGCTACAGTCTGGCAATTACAGAATTACGCGGTCTCAGTGCTAGCGGCTTACTGCGGCGCGGGCAGATTTGCCGTCAGATCGCCGGGTTGCACGGCAGCCAGCACTTCCGTCGCGTCGGCCAGCGGGGTTGGCAGCGGGCTTTCCAGCGCCAGCGCCAGCACCTCGTCCATCTGGTCCACAAAGTGGAGTTTGATGGACTTCTTGATGTTATCCGGCAGCTCGGCCACGTCCTTTTCATTGGCGCGGGGCAGAATGACTTCAAAGATGCCTGCCCTGAGAGCGGCGAGCAGCTTCTCTTTCAGCCCGCCAATCGCCAGCACCTTGCCGCGCAGCGTGATTTCGCCGGTCATGGCGATGTCGCGGCGGACGGGGATCTTGGCCAGCGCGCTGGCCAGCGCCGTGGCCATGGTGATGCCTGCCGACGGGCCGTCCTTGGGAATCGCGCCCTCAGGCACGTGCAGGTGCAGGTCCACGTTGCGATAGAATTCGCGCGAAAGCCCCAGAACCTGCGCCTTGCCGCGAATGTAGCTGAGCGCGGCCTGCGCCGACTCCTGCATGACGTCGCCGAGCTGGCCGGTGATGGTGAGCTTGCCCTTGCCATCCAGCACCTGCACTTCCGTAGTGAGGATGCTGCCGCCCACTTCCGTCCAGGCCAGGCCGGTCACCAGGCCCACTTCGCTCTTTTCATGCACTTCGGAGTCGCGGTACCTGGCCACGCCGAGAAAATCGTGAATATTCGCGGCGGTCAGCTCTTCCTTGTGCTTTGCGCCGCTTTTGACCACCTTGCGGGCTACCTTGCGGCAGACGTTGCCGATCTCGCGCTCCAGGTTGCGAACGCCCGCCTCGCGGGTGTAGTAGCGGATGATCTCGAGGATCGCATCGTCGGCAAAGATAACGTTCTTTTCGCTCAGGCCGGTCTGCTCGCGCTGCTTCTTGACCAGGTATTGGCGCGCGATTTCCAGCTTTTCCTGCTCGGTGTAGCCTTGCAGGCGCAAAACCTCCATGCGGTCCTGAAGCGCCGCCGGCACGGTGTGCAGCACGTTGGCCGTGGCTACAAACAGCACCTGCGACAGGTCGTAATCCACGTCCAGATAGTGGTCCTGGAAGGTAGTGTTCTGCTCTGGGTCAAGCACCTCAAGCAGCGCCGAGGCGGGGTCGCCGCGGAAGTCCGAAGCCATCTTGTCCACTTCGTCGAGCAGGAAGACGGGATTGCGCGTGCCGGCCCGCTTCATGTGCTGGATGATCTGGCCCGGCAGCGCGCCGATGTAAGTACGGCGGTGGCCGCGAATCTCGGCCTCGTCGCGCACGCCGCCCAATGAGAGCCGTACAAATTTGCGGCCGGTGGCCTTGGCGATGGACATGCCCAGCGAAGTCTTGCCCACGCCGGGAGGCCCGGCGAAACAAAGGATCGATCCCTTGGGATTCTTGACCAACTGGCGGACAGCTAGAAACTCAAGAATCCGCTCCTTGATCTTCTCCAGTCCATAGTGATCGGTGTTGAGCACTTTCTCCGCGTATTCGATGGAGCGGGTTTCTTTTGAGCGCTTCTTCCACGGCACGGCCAGCAGCCAGTCAATGTAGTTGCGGCTCACGGTGGACTCGGCCGACATGGGTGGCATGGCTTCCAGTTTCTTCAGCTCCTGGATGGCCTTGTCGAGCACTTCCTTGGGCATTCCGGCGGCTTCGATCTTCTTGCGCAGCTCGTCGAACTCGCTCTTTTCGCCGCGGCCCAGTTCCTTTTGAATGGCCTTGATCTTTTCGTTGAGGTAGTACTCTTTTTGCGCGCGCTCCATCTGCCGCTTCACGCGGGATTGAATGTTGCGGTCGAGGTCGAGCTTCTCGATCTCGACGTCGAGCACGTCGGCGATGCGCGCCAGCCGCGTGGCAGGGTCGAAGATGGCCAGCAGTTCCTGCTTCTCCTCGATGCCGAGTTGCAGGTTGGCGGCGATGGTGTCGCTCATCTTGGCCGGCTCATCCATGCGCGCCGCAGCGATGATGGTCTCGTAGTTGAGCGACTGCTGGAGCTTGACGTATTGCTCGAAGAGGCCCGTGACGCGCGTCATCAACTGCCCGACCGCCGGAGTCATCTCAAAGTCGGTCTTGCCGGTGCGCACCGTGGCCACAAAGAAGCCGTCGCGGTCGTTCACTTCAGAGGACTTGGCGCGCTCCACGCCTTCCACCAGCACCTTGATATTGCCGTCGGGCATCTTGACGCTCTGCACAATGTTGCAGATGGAACCGACCTGGTAGATCTCCTTGGCCTTGGGCTCGTCCACCGAGGCGTCGTGCTGAGTGGCGAGAAAGATCTTGCGGTCGCCGTTGAGCGCCTCTTCCAAGGCGCGCACGCTCGACTCGCGGCCCACCACAAAGGGCGTCATCATGTAAGGAAAGATCACCATGTCCCGGATGGGCATCATGGGCAGCTTGCGGGACTCGGTCTTTTCGCGGTGTGCGGTCATTGTGCTCCCATTGGGATTGGATGCGAGGAACAAGCTCCGGTTGCGGAGCATTTTCTACTGCTCATGTTGGGATTGTACAGCGAAACAAGCTGTGGACGGGCCGTCAAGGGCGAGTTGTCAACGCCTCAAGAGCAAGGATGCCTTGGGCGTTTTGTTTCGCAGGACGGTTCGGCTTACAATTGATCCAGAAGGCCATCTCTGCAAAGTTGGCCTGCACGGAAGGGTGGATTGTCGATGATCCTGAGGGCTGAGGCATTATCTCCGGCGCAAAAATCGGTGATCGAGCAAATCCTGGGGCGACAGATCCTGGAGGCTGAAGCCATTAGCCTTCGTGCGTTCGAGCCAAAAGCACCCCCGGCGCCAGAGCGGCAGGCAGCGACAGAGAAGCTGCGCAGGTTTCTGGATGAGACCGATCGTCCGTGTTCAGGCGTCTCCGATGTGGAGCTTGAAGCCGCTCTCCTTGAAGCCATTCGAAGCGAGCGCCCGCATTACACACCGGTGTCGTGAGAATCGTTCTCGATAGCAACATTCTCATTCGTGCCTTTGCAAAGTCCCAAGGGCTTGCAAACGAACTATTGCTGGCGATTCTTGCCGGCGACCATACTCTGATCCTTTCAAATGAAATGCTCTTCGAATTGGCAAGGGTATTACGCTATCCTCGCCTGGCGGCGGTTCACGGTCAGAACGAAGAAGCCATCTACATCTTCACGGGTTGGCTGCGGGATGCGGCGGAGGTCATTGCGCTCAATCCTCTAACCGCTGCTCCAATCACGAGGATATGCGCATCCGCCGCATAGCCCAGCTTCTCGGCCACTGTCGTTGGCTTTACTGGTGACGCTTGCCGCGCCGCTCCCCACGCGCACATCCCCACGAGACACGCACCAACCAGACAGCCCCTCAACATTACTCTCATGCCTAGTGTCCCTTTCCATCACAACAGGTGTGCCCTAGCGCCTGCCCTGAACCTTGCCGAACGGGCCTGATTCCAGGGCCTCGGAACTTACAGTCTTCCCACTGCATGGTACGGAGACAATCGAAGACTCCCGGGATGGACGGTCGAAGTTCGAGTTATCCCAGGTCCGAAACTCCGGACCTGGGGCACCCAGATTTATTACTCATGGGACACGGGCCACCCGCCAGTGCCTCCAGGTCTCGGAATTCAAATCATGGGTGGCCGGCGGCGCTTCTACGCAATCACATCCGCCGCCGATGTCCACGACCGATTCTGGCTCTCGGCCACTCCTCGATGGGTCACTGCGCCTAGCCACGTATTCAGCCCCGCTGCCAGCCCCGCATCCTGCTTGAGCGCCTCGCGCGCGCCCAGGTTCGCCAGCCGCATCAGGTAGGGGAACGTCGCGTTGGTCAAAGCCAGTGTAGAGGTATGCGGAACGGCTCCGGGCATGTTGGTCACGCAGTAGTGCACCACGCCGTCGACCGTATAACTTGGATTTGAATGCGATGTGGGCCGCGCCGTCTCCACGCAACCGCCCTGGTCGATGGCCACGTCCACAATCACCGCGCCTTTCTTCATCCCGGCCACCATGGCGCGTGTCACCACCTTGGGCGCCGTTGCGCCGGGAATCAGCACCGCGCCGATCAGCAAATCCGCCTCCCTGGTAGCCTGGGCCAGGTTGTAGCTATTCGATGCGAGCGTGTAAAGCCGCCCGCCGAAGATCTCATCCAACTGGCGCAGCCGGTTCAGGTTCATGTCTACCACCGTGGCCCTGGCCCCCATGCCGAGAGCGATCTGAGCCGCGTTCGATCCGACCACGCCGCCGCCCACAATGCACACCTTCGCCGGCAGCACACCCGGCACGCCGGCCAGCAGAATTCCGCGCCCGCCGTGTTCCTTTTCCAGATATGCCGCGCCCACCTGAACGCTCATGCGCCCCGCCACCTCGCTCATCGGGGTCAGCAGCGGCAGTGTGCCCTGGCGGTCGCGCACCGTCTCATAGGCAATGGCGATCATCTTCGACGAGAGCAGCCGCTCGGTCAGCGCGGGCAGCGGCGCCAGGTGGAGATAGGTAAACAGCACCAGCCCCTCGCGAAAGAACACATATTCCTTTTCGACAGGCTCCTTGACCTTTACCACCAGGTCCGCTTTGCCCCACGCATACCCGGCTTCGCCGACGATCTCAGCGCCGGCATCCTGGTACTCGCTGTCTGCAAAGCCCGATCCAGCGCCTGCCTGGGTTTCCACCAGCACCGCGTGGCCCGATTCAACCAGCGCCATGGCGCCTGCCGGGGTCACCCCTACCCGGGCTTCATTGTCTTTCACTTCCTTGGGAACGCCGACGATCATGCGCCTTCCTCCCGTATGGGTTGGATGCGCGCCGGCGATCTTCGTTTGCAAATCTTGCGCTTGCCGAGCGGCTAGCGCCTGGAATCAAGACCAGGGCGCCTCCCGGCGGGTCAATCTTGCGCCTTGCGCCAAAACTGAAAGCCCCAGGCCTCGGAACCGAGACCCAGGGCAACCAGGCTTATTAGCTGCAACGCGAGAGCGGAGCGGTCAGCCCGCTTTTTCAAGCAAACAAAGCGAGAGATCGCGGCGCTCGACCATATCCTTGGTGATCTCGAGGTCGCGGACGCGCTTGTTATTGGGCAGGTGGTACATCAGGTCGAGCATCAGTTCTTCAAGGATCATGCGCAGGCCGCGGGCTCCGACCTTGCGCGCCAGGGCTTCGCGGGCGACGGCGCAGCAGGCTTCCTGGGTAAAATGCAGGCGGACGTTTTCGTACTCGAAGAGCCGCTGGTACTGCTTGAGGATGGCGTTGCGGGGCTTGGTGAGAATCTCGATCAGCGCCGCTTCGTCGAGCTCGTCGAGGACGCCCATGACGGGCAGGCGGCCGACAAACTCGGGGATCAGGCCGTATTTGATAAGGTCCTGAGGCTCGGTCTTGCGAAGCAGTTCAGTGTCGCGATGGGAACGCGCCGCGGACTCCAATTCAGTATCCGTAGCTTTGAAGCCCAGCGCCTTCTTGCCCACGCGGCGGCCCACCACGCGCTCGAGACCCACAAATGCTCCACCGCAGATAAAGAGGATGTTGGTGGTATCGACGGCGGTGAACTCCTGGTGGGGGTGCTTGCGCCCGCCCTGCGGCGGCACGTTGGCCACGGTGCCCTCGAGGATCTTGAGCAGGGCCTGCTGCACGCCCTCGCCCGAGACATCGCGGGTGATGGAGGGGTTCTCGTCCTTGCGGCCGATCTTGTCGATCTCGTCGATGTAGATGATGCCTTGCTGGGCGCGGGTCACATCGCCGTCGGCGGCCTGAAGCAGCTTGAGGATGATGTTTTCAACGTCCTCGCCGACGTAGCCGGCCTCGGTGAGCGTGGTGGCGTCAACAATGGCGAAGGGAACATCGAGCATCTTGGCCAGGGTGTGCGCAAGCAGCGTCTTGCCCGATCCGGTGGGGCCGATCAGCAGAATATTGCTCTTGGTGAGTTCGACCTCGTTGTTGCGCGCGCGGTTCATCTGGATGCGCTTGTAGTGGTTGTAGACGGCGACAGCGAGCTTCTTCTTGGTCTGGTCCTGGCCGATCACGTAATCGTCGAGGAAGTTCTTCACTTCCTGCGGTTTGGGCAGGTGGTCCTTCGTGGTGGCGGGAGCGGCATCGCCACGGTCGTCATCGAGGATGGAGTTGCAAACGGCTACGCACTCGTCGCAAATATATGCGCGCGGGTAGTCGCTGGGGGACGAGATCAGCTTGGCTACAGCGTCCTGAGATTTGTGACAGAACGAGCAGCGCAGTGCTTCTTCCGGACCCGTGCGCGTTTTCATTGAGGAGCTCCCTCTTGACGATGTTAGCGATGCTTGCGTTTTCAGCCGACTTGGCGGAGTTTGTGCCGCCAACCAGGGTTAGCCCGTTACGTGCGCGGCCGGTCGATGATTTCGTCGACGATGCCGTATTCCTTGGCTTGCTGCGAGTTCATGATAAAGTCCCGCTCCACGTCGCGCTCGATGCGGTCGAGGGGCTGGCCGGTGTGCTTGGCGATCAGGTTGTTGGTAATTTCGCGGATGCGCAGGATCTCGCGGGCGTGAATGTCGATGTCCGTTGCCTGGCCGCTAAGCCCGCCCATGGAGGGCTGATGAATGAGAATGCGTGAGTTGGGCAGGGCGAAGCGCTTGCCCTTGGTGCCGGCCAGCAGCAGAAACGCGCCCATGCTGGCCGCCTGGCCGATGCAATAGGTGACCACGTTGTTCTTGATAAACTGCATGGTGTCGTAGATGGCCAGGCCCGCGGTTATGGAGCCGCCGGGCGAGTTGATGTAGAGCTGCACATCCTTCTCGGGGTCTTCGCCAGAGAGGAAAAGCAACTGCGCAACGATGAGATTGGCCACCTGGTCGTCGATGGGCGTGCCAAGAAAGATGATGTTGTCGCGCAGCAGACGGGAGTAGATGTCGTAGGCGCGCTCGCCTCGGCTCGTCTGCTCAACTACCATGGGAACCAGTGCCATTGAGTGTTTTTCTCGCTCTCCGGTTGAGGGCCGATCGGGACCCGTTTGATTGAAGACCGCACGACTCCCAGCCCGTACGGCGCCTAAACTCCCCAAACCAAGCTACTTGCCTGCCTGACCTGGCAGCCGTTCATACAGCAAGCTTGCGGTCTTCTCTCGCCGCAATTGTTCCCGGATTCTAGCCAGTTCGCCTTCCTCCGTCAATCGCACTTTCAGGGCATCCACCGGTTCACGGGCTTGCAAGGCCGCCAATTGCAATTCATGGTCCAGCTCCTCGTCGCTGACGGAGATGTTCTCCGCTTGTGCGATGCGATCCAACAGGATGCCGGTCTTCACTTCGGCGGAGGCGCCGTCGCGCTGGGCGGCGCGCAGCCTGGCAAAGTCCAGCTTGCGCATCTGCTCGGTGTCCATGCCCTGGGCCGCCAAGGCGCGCAGGCCGCGATCCAGGCGCGCATCAATCTGCTCCTGCACCAGCGACTCGGGAACGGCGAACGGAAAACGCTGGGCAAAGGCCGCAAAGAGGCGGTTCTTGGTTTCGCCTTCCACGCCGCGGCGCTTGCGACTGGCCATGTGATCGCGGACGCGTGCATCCAGATCGGAATAGCTGCTGTAGTTGCCCAATTCCTTGGCAAAGTCGTCGTCCAGCTCCGGCAGGGTGCGCTTCTTGATGGCCTTGACTTCGATCTCGTAAACCAAAGTTCTGCCGGCCAGCTTGGACTCGGCGTAATCGGAAGGATAGAGAACCTGGGCCTTGAGTTGCTGTCCGGGCTTGGCGCCACGGAGGGCGGCCGAAAAAGCCTCGACCGTGTCCTTGCCGCCGATTTCGACCAGCGTGTCTTCATCTGTGATCGGGGCGGCCTCGGCATCGCCCTCAAACTGCCCGGTATAGGTGATCTGCGCCCAATCGCCATCGGTCAGGGCGCGGTCTTCTTCGACTGGCTCAATGGTGGCGCGCGACTCGCGCAGTTGCCCAATCTCGTGCTGGATCTCTTCTTCGGTAATCTCGACCGGCGGCTTGTCTACAACGACGCTTTGATAGCCCTCGATGGAGAAATCGGGAACGTATTCAAAGACGGCTTTGACGTGCAGGGGCGCGCCGTCTTCGACGGTCAGTTCGGTCACCTGCGGCTGGCCGACGGGCTTGACGCCGAGGTCGAGAACAGCCTTATTGAACCGCTCGGGCAGCAGGCTCTCAATCACGTCCTTGCGAATCTCGGCGGCAAAACGGCGCTTGAGGACCGTATCCGGCACCTTGCCGGCGCGGAAGCCGGGAATCTTGGCGTGTCTGCGATAGTTCCCCACCACGGTGCGATAGGCCTTGGAAACCTCATCGGCGGGAATGTCCAGCACCAGCTCGCGCGTGCAGTCCGGGTTCAGAACCGGGCCGTGCTGATGATTGTGACCTTCGTGGGCATGGTCGTGGCCTTCGTGATCGTGGCCTTCGTGATCGTGGCCTTCGTGGGCGTGGTCCTGCGCGGCATCGGCCGCTTCAGGGTTAGAGCTGTTTTCGAGGGTGTCGGTAGAACTCAACGTTTTGCCTTCCAGACGCGCGCTGCGCGCCGATAAAACTGCAATTTCTGGCCGCCAAATCGGGATGCCGCATTCAGGGGATTGCCAACTGGAAACTCCCCCTGCCTGACCGCCAGCCACCCGTTCTTGGTACAAACCACTGCCGTCGCCAACCACCCCGAGCAAGCTCGGCGGCGTGTAGCCGGGGAAACGACTCATCTCATGGTAAGAGGGTTTGCTGGAAGGGTCAAACCGGCAAGCTGGGTTGGCGCGCAAAGCGCACCGCGAAAGGCACGTTACTGCTCAGTGACCTGGGGCTTACGAACGTAAGGCAGGAAGCGGGGATGGGCCGCGCCGCAGTGAGCATAGTGCTCCCGGGCCTCATTCAGGCTGAGGGCTCCGTTGACGGTCAGGCGAACCTCGGCTGCGTCGTCGTCCTCCTGGCCGTCGTCCTCCCACCAGCAGACCGGGCACAACGCCAGTGCGCCGACGGTCTCAAGTGTTCTGCATCCGCAGCATGGACAGCGAAAGCGAAGCTCCACGGAATTCTTCACTGGTGCATAGACGAGAACGGGGGCCTGGAGGTTTACACCTGCCATTTTTTCTCGCCTTCAACGATTCTTTTTTGATCAGGCCGCAACTTAACCGCGCAAATGCTGTCTGAATAATTGGGAGCCGGTTGGGAAGACAAACCCGAAAGCCGGCAGGTGCTGAGAACGTTGAATCCCCGGTCCAGATTGAAAAGGACGGGGCAGCACAAGGAGAATGTCATGAAAAGATTTAGCCTCGTTCTGTATGCAATGCTTCTGGCTCTGCCGTTCGCGGCAACGGCAAAGGCCCAAGTGGCTGTGGGTGTCGGCGTCGGCCCCGCGGTCGTTGACGCTCCTTATGCCTACGGTCCTCCCGTCTGCGATTGGGGCTACTACTCTTATTACCCGTATGCTTGCGCTCCGTACGGCTATTACGGGCCAAACTGGTTCTCTGGCGGATTCTTCATCGGCGCCGGGCCTTGGTACGGCCGGGGCTGGGGGCGTGGCTGGGGCCGCGGCGGCTACGGGTACGGCGGATATGGACGCGGTGGATATGCGGCTCGCGGAGCTTACGGCGGCGCTTATCGCGGCGGATATGCCGGCGGGGCACGTGGTTACGTTGGCGGAGCACGCGGCTATGCAGGTGGTGCTGCTAGAGGCGCCGCTCCAGCGGCCCGTGGCGGATTCAGTGGCGGCGCACGCGGTGGATTTAGCGGCGGAGGCGGTCATGCCGGTGGCGGCTTTAGTGGCGGCCACGGCGGTGGCGGCGGCCATGGCGGCGGCGGACACCGCTAATTTCTGAGGCTTTCCCCAGAGAGGCCCGTTTGCTTCGGCAGGCGGGCCTCGCGTTTTGCTTGAAGCTCTGCAACACTCCTAACAGCCCGTGATGAAAGTCAAAACTGCCGGTAAACATTCCTCGGTGGCTAATGGAAAGCGTTTCTTATCAATCATTTACGGCACAGCTAAGAGCTTATCCGTGCATTGCGCATTTGAGAAGCGCCGCTCTCCATTGCGGCTGTACTGGCGGCATCCTCGCCGCCAGCATCGCAGCGCGGGCCAGGAGGCCCGCACGACAGCCGACCTGGAGGTCGGCGCTACCGATTTACGGATAGCTCCAAAGCCGCCCCCATTCAAAACCAGACTTTCACCAAGGGCTTCTAACACCCGGACCGGTTCTTACGACTGTACAGGTGTCTCACCAGCCAGCGTGGCCAACCGGTGGGCAATGCGCTCCACAGCGTCGGGATGAGCCTGGGTTCGCGCCGCACTCGACATGGCGGCCAGCCGCTCGGGGGCCGTCAGCAGCGCGGTCAGTTCCCCGAGAAGTTTGCCGGGTACGTCCAGATCCCATTCCTGAAGCATGACGGCAGCGCCGGCCTCTACCATGGCTTCCGCGTTTCGCTTCTGATGCTCGTCGGCTGCCGCGGCAAAGGGCACCAGCAGGCTGGGCTTGCCGGCGGCAGCCAGTTCCGCTACTGTGGACGCGCCGCTGCGCGCCATCACCAGGTGCGCGGCAGCAAATCGAGCGGGCATATCGTCGAAGAAGGGCCTAACCTGCCATCGCGAGGGATCTGCACCGCTGGCCAGATAAGCCGCCTGAGTCGAATCGGCATGGCGCACCCCGCTCTGATGCAGGACCGTCAAACCCGGAACCGCCTCCAGAAGCGCAACGATCACCTCGGGCAGATGTGTATTGAAGATGCGCGCCCCCTGCGATCCGCCAAAGACCAGCAGGTGCGGCGCCGCGCCCAGCAGCGGCTGAAGATGGAAGAACTCCGGACGCACCGGAATGCCCGTGACCTCGCAGTTGTGGAACCACTTCATGGCCGAAGGGAAGTTGACCGCCGCGGCCTGCACCTTCATGCCGACTAGCCGATTGGCCAGCCCCGGCATGGCGTTTGGCTCAAAGGCCATGGTGGGCACCTTAAGCCTGAGCGCCGCGGCCATGGCCGGGCCTGAGGCGTAGCCGCCCACTCCAAAGACGACCGAAGGCTTGAACTCGCGGATCAGCTTTTTGCAGTCGGAGATGCTGCGCGGCAGGCTCAGCATGGTGCGCAGCCGGGTCATCAGCGATACGTTCTTGAGCGGGCCAACATCGATGAGGCGCAGGTTGAAGCCGGCCTCGGGCACCAGGCGAATCTCCATGCCCCGCGCCGTGCCCACAAACAGCACCTCGGCCGCGTAGCGATCGACAAGCTCGTGAGCGACCGCCAGCGCCGGAATGATGTGCCCGCCGGTGCCGCCGCCGGCTATGAGAACGCGCAGGTTCGACAAATCTATTCCTTTCAAGTGCCAGGCTCAAACTACGATACAGTTCACAGCTTCGTAACTAAATAATTACCTGCAAGGTTTTGAAAATATAGAGGGGGGGTAGGGGGTGCGAGGCCTTTCCCGCGACCGCTCGACCGACTTCGGCGCTCGATCTATGCTTGTCATCCCCGTTCCTCGTGCTCTGTATAGATTGTGCGCCAAAAGATGTGAATTGGCTGCAAACGGTCATTCCGGCAAAGGGCATTGGTTGTCTCCCAGGTCTCAGAATCGAGATCTGCGGCACCCGGCTATTTCTGGTTAACGCAACTTGGATATGGCTCCCGCTCGCCAGGAACCAGTGGACAAATCTTGACGGGAATTAGCTTTTTCAATCTATCTTTCCACTTTGCCTCGTCGTAGGCAATGGGCTGACTTGAAGCAGTGCCGCGTTCAGCCCACTGAATGATGTAGTTATCATCCTTGCCCTGAATGGAAACAATAAGGGAAGACTCACTATGTGCGCCTCCGCCATACTTCACGCTCCCGCAACCTGCCCACTCAATGTAAGCATCGTGTCCGTTAACCTTTGCCAAGCTAATTTGCTTTGAAGAGTATGTGTCTGGACAAAGGGCCTTGAAGCCATCTGCTCTTAGTTGCGCGCCCTTGAGAGCGCTCATATTCGGGTAAGCGGAAAACCCTTTATTGCCTATTACCACTATCTTTTGAGAGTAAAGAGCCGATGGTTCGCCATCCGGCAACATTTCAATCAGGTATCTATCGTTTTTCGAACTCTCTGAGCCTTGGTAGAATCCACTCGGGTAAGAATAGCTTACTAGTTCGCTGAAAATCGGCTTGACCGTCGAGATCGATGTGACCGGCTTTTTGTCAGCGCAGCTCGGATAAGGCGCCGCCTCTCCGGGCACGAGGGGGCATATCTTGATTGGATTCAGCTTCTGTAACCGATCCCCCCACTTCGCACTATCGAAGACCAAGGGTTGGCTTGAAGCGGGACCACGTTCAGCCCACTGAACAGTATAGTAGTCGTTCGTGCCGTGAATCGAAACGATCAAGGCGGATTCGCTATGTGTGCTACCTTCTCCGCGCGGTCCGCTTCCGTCGGGTATCACGGTCCCGCAACCTACCCACGCAACATATGCATCGTGGCCGCTGATTTTCGTCGGGCCGATTGGCTGGGAAGAGAATGTGTCCGGACAAACGCCTTTGAAGCCGGATACCATTTGATAAGAAAACTTAATCTCGTCTAAATTAGGGTTGGAGGCAAGCCCCTTTTCGCCAGACACCGTAACCATTTGCGACCATTGATTCGCCGTTTCACCCTTCGGCACCAGCTCAATCATATAGTGGCCGCCACGTGTGTTTTCGTAATCTGAATGGAATCCGATCGGCCAGGAAAGATTCACGATTTCGCTCCACACCGGCATGGTCCAGCTAACGCTGCATCGACTCTCACTCGGGTTGCTGGCGGCGCTCTTGGTATCGCCATTACCCAATCCGAACTGCGCATCCGCCAACGCAGCATCGCATGGGTTGTTCGTGTTGCTCTTCGCATTGCCTTGAGCAGTCAAGAAAGAGCCGGCATAAGATGCCAAGCATAGAATCAAAATGACTTTCTTGCACATAAGTATCTCCCGACTAGCATTATATTTATGATCGATAACATTTTTACAAGTTGAAAAGAAATCAACCGTGGTTTTCTCACATCACTCCGCCTTCCTGGTGATGTTCAGCAGAACCCCGATGCTGGCCAGGGTGAAGAAGAGCGAGGTTCCGCCGGAGGAGATCAGCGGCAGCGGAATCCCTTTGGTGGGCACCAGCGACAGCACTACGCTGATATTGAAAAAGGCTTGCAGCAAAATCGTGGTAGTAATGCCGAAGGCAACCAGCCGCGCAAAGGGGTCCTGAGAGCGGAATGCCGCACGCAGGCCGCGCACGCCAAAGAAGGCGAATAGCAGAACAAATGCAATGGCCCCGATGAACCCCAACTCCTCGGCAATATTGGCGAAGATGAAGTCGGTGGACGCCTCGGGCAGGAAGAAGAGCTTCTGCATGCCTTCCATGTAGCCTCGGCCGGTGGTTCCGCCGGTGCCCACGGCAATCAACGACTGGCAAATGTGGTAGCCGGCGCCCCCGGCATCCTTGCCATCGCAATTCGGATGAAGAAAGAACAACATGCGCTGGCGGCGAAACGGGACCATGAAAAGCAGGGCCAGCAGGCCCGGCAATGTAGCCAGCACCCCCCCCAGCAGGTACCGCCATTGCATCCCGGCCAGGACCAGCATCATAGCCGTTACCCCGAGCAGCACCAGCGCCGTGCCCAGATCGGGCTGCTTCAAGATCAGAAGAACGAAGACCATCGGCATGACAATCGCTCGCAGCAGCGTGTGCTTCCAGTCGCGCATTTCGCCCAGCCGGGTGTGAAGAAACCAGGCCAGAAACAGCACCATGACCGGCTTGGCGATCTCAGAAGGCTGAAAGGTGAAGTGGCCGCCAAAGCGTATCCAGCGATGAACATTGTGCGAGCCGGGAAGAAGAAAAACGAGTACCAGGAGGAGGGTTGTGACACACAGGGCGGGATAGATAAACCGGGGAGACTTGTAAACGCTGTAGTCCACGTGCATGAGGAAGAGCATGGCCAGCACGCCCGCCAGCGCCCAGCCGGCCTGCCTGCCCAAATCGGCAAACTCGGAGTGAAAGCGCTCCTGCGCCACCACCGCCGAGGCGGAAAAGACCATCGCCAGCCCCACTACGGTAAGCAGCAGCGTGGTGAAGAATAGCCACTTGTCTACGCCTACCCGCGCTGCCATGTCTTCCATCCCCGCCGTTCGCTCACCAAATCCTTGAATACCCGGCCGCGGTGTTCGTAGTTTTCAAACTGGTCGAAGCTGGAGCAAGCCGGCGCCAGCAGCACCACCTCGCCCGGCCGCGCGGCAGCAGCAGCCGCGCTCACCGCGGTATCCAGCGTTTCGCAAGATTGGATTGAGACGATTCCACGCAGTTGCGACTCGATCTTGGCCGCCGCCGAGCCGATGGTGTAAACCGCGCGCACCCGCGCCCGCAGCAGTTGCGCCAGTTGGGTATAGTCCGACCCTTTGTCCTTGCCGCCCAGGATGAGGTGAATTCCCGAGTCGAAGGCGGCCACGGCCTTGGCAGTCGCATCCACATTGGTGGCCTTTGAGTCGTTGTAAAACTCGACGCCGTTGACCGAAGCCACGAACTCCAGCCGGTGCTCCACAGCTTGAAAGGCTTCGATGGCGCGGCGAATCGCCTCCGCCGGCGCGCCAGCCAACCGTGCCGCAACCACCGCGGCCAGCACATTCTCAACGTTGTGCGCGCCTTTGAGCGGGATGCCGCTCAGAGGCATTACATTCTCCGTCGCAGCATCCGGCGATGAGCGATAGACCACGGCCCCCTGCTCCAGCCATGCTCCCTGCATTACAGAATGCTCGATGGAGAACCAATAGACATTGGCGGCCGAGCGGGATGCGGCTTCGGCGGCGCGCGGATTGTCGGCGTTCAGCACCACGAAGTCGCATTTGTGCTGCGCGGCAAAGAT
>Ga0302267_10004528_pt1 | contig 15199 bp, 12 predicted proteins | sample III_Bog_E1_3_FD_194555 | JGI IMG/M metagenome (GOLD analysis project Ga0302267, IMG submission 194555) | Peat permafrost microbial communities from Stordalen Mire near Abisko, Sweden - III_Bog_E1_3 | ecosystem: Environmental > Terrestrial > Soil > Wetlands > Peat | place: Sweden: Abisko... | reverse complement strand
CCTCGTTCGCCCGCAGGCCGGCCAACGCTGCCACCACGGGCGACGACTCCAGGCCGACGGTCGATACATTGACAAAGTCGACGGAATAACTCACAGGTGGCGAGTCTATGTGGCGACACATTTTCAACCGTTGATTGAGATGGATCAACGCTTTGAAGTGTCTCGACGAGACATGACCACCTCGCGAGGCGCCGGAACCTGACTCAGTCGCCGTAGCGAGACACGAGGCCGTCCATGGCGGTCCGGTACGCGAGGCTCATCTCCTCGAACGAGCCGTGGAGGTCGACGGCCCGCCCGCGGGACCGTCGAGCCAAGCTGAATTGCAGGGCCTTCGCCGTGGTGGCCACTGTGCGGAACGCATCGGCGACGACCACCAGATCGTCTGACCCTGTGACCGCCGGATCGTGCTCGGCCAGCCAGTCGACGAACGATGCCGCGAGTTCGGCCGTCGCGCCGCACTGGCGGCACGTCCCGAAGGCATAGAGATGAAAGGTCTCGATGTCCTGGGTTCCCAGCCAGGCGGCGTCGTGCTCGAGTCGTTGCTCGAAGCGAACCATGGGATCGTCCACGGGACGTCGAGCCAAGTGCGCCCTCGTCAACGCCAGCGCGCCGGCGACCAGCCCGTCGGGGTCGCGGCGGATCCGGTCGAGACGGACGGTCTCCACATAGGGCGGCAGGACACTCAGGTCGGTGTCACGTCCGGACCGGAAAACGCCATCGAAGTCGTCGCCTTCCAGCTCGAAGTACCCCGCGTTATGGAAGTAGCCGAGATGGCGTCGGTCCCGGTCGATGCGATGAGGGACCATTGACGTTTTGACGTGGGCGATCCGGTAGGAGACACCCTGGGTGTCGGGAAGGAACCACGCGTCCGTGTCCATGATCATCAACCGACCGAGCTTCAGCTGCTCCTCGGCATGGTCGAGGAGCGGTCGCCAGACATTGAACTCGGCCACCTCGAGGCCGAACAGCGCCCGAAGGTCCTCAGGCGGGAACTTGAAGAAGGTCCATTGATCTCCTTCGAAGTCCGTGCTGAGGGTGAAGGCGGCGGCGGCAAGAGGGTCGAGACCCAACGCATGGAGAAGCTCGATCCACAGATCGACGTAGCAGTTGGTCTCGGTCCAGGTCCGCTCGCCGGCGTGCAGTGGATGCGGGCGATAGCTCGCGGTATCGATCGCCACCAGCCCCGGTCGGGTCGCCGGACTCACGGCCAGAGTCGGCCCCGAGCAGCAGCGGGCCAGTCTGCCAAGCAGAACCCATGGGTCCGCAACAAGGCCAGGGTGATGCGGTCCAGGCCGAACCCGAAGCAACACGAATGGGCCACTGCGCCGTCCGCCGTCGCGATCCCGAACGGCTGTCCAAAGTGATCCAAGTGACAGTTGGCCGAGGCGATCGCCGTCGGCTGTTCCGCTGAGTTGATCGGCGTCACGATTTCGAACTTCAGCGTCTCCGCCCTCTGGTTCTCAGCCAGGATGCGACCGACGCGGCCGAAGAAAGGGTCGTTCGCCACCACCGTCTCTACCTCCAGCCCAAACGAATGGAGGATTTCGGCGCCGAGCTGCAGCCAGCGGTCTCGATGCTCGCTGGCAAGCTCAGCGTCGCCGACGTACACCAGGTCATGTTGGCGGAACGACTGCATCCGGGCCGGATCGGGACTGGGCTCGTGACGGAAGCACCATCCCGAGACGTCGTACCGGCTCCCGCCCTCAGGCAAGGTACCGGCCAAGGTCGGGTAGAGGGGATGGCAGACGGCGGGACACAGGCTCACGTCAGATGGCTGGAGCAAGGCCATCCAGTCGCCGCCCGACTGCGCCACGTCCATCAACCGCCTGTGCGCCTCGTTGTCTCCCTCGAAGGTCGAGACGGACCCGATCATGTCGGGGAAGGAGGACAGGTACCCGGTCTGCTCCAGCACACGTCGGGGCATGATCGGCGGAAACCGGTAGCTTGCCGTGGCCTCGGATGCGGCCACTCCGTCCACAACGCTTTCGATGGCGGCCACGATGCTCTCGTACACCGACGATCGCCCATAGATCCCATCGGTCCCTGTCGGTACCAGGACACCGGCCGCGACAAGCTCGTCCCGGAAGGGGAACTCCGCCACCGTCAATCGTCCTTGTAGATCAGGAGCATCTGCGCGGTATTGCTGTTGATCCGATCGTTGTTGACCATGACAGCGGCGCCGTGCGCATCGCGCAGGATCCGCCCCAGGCTGAACGGCGAGTCCTCCCGATAGCCGGCCATGCCGCAGATGGTCATGGCCCGATTGACGATGTCCACCACGAGAGTGGAGGAGGAGACCTTGAGGGAATTCATCGTGATGGCAAAGCCCATGCTTTCCAGCGCCTCGAGGTCGTCGCACATCTCGTCGTAGCGCCGAGCGGTACCCCGGACCAGCTCCTCCATCCGCTGGAGCTGCCCGATCAGCTCAGCGAGGCGCAGCGCAGAGGGAGGGGTGACGCCGGGTTTCTTGCGAGCCTCGGCCCGGACGAATTGCCGGGCCTTGTCCACGGCCGACGTGGCCAGGCCGAGCCACACGGAGCTCCACAAAATGTGCGATACCGGCAGCATCGTCCGGCTCGAGATGTCACCGTAGGAATCGGCCAGAATCAGCTCAGTCCCGCCCTGGGCCACAAGTCGGAAGCCGAGGCTGCATGTCCCCCGGAACCCCAGAGTGTCCCACCCGCTGATGGCTTCGAGGACGAGCCCGGGCGGTCGGCAGAGCACCAGTACCTGATCGTTGGGCGGGCTCTCGGGCGTGCGGCGAGCTGTCGCGAGGATTGCATCTGCGTGCTCGCCGTAGGAGATGACCGGAGCCATCTTCTCAAGGCGGATCTCGTCCGCACCGACGCGCTCGACCGTGCACACGCTCGTGCGCACGTCGCCCCCGACGCCCATTTCGGTGGTGGCCGAGGCCAGCAGCAGCTGGCGGTCGGCTACCTCGGCGAGGTAGTCCCGAAAGAAGGTCGAGCGGCCGTGACGCACGATGCTGGCAACCTGGATCTGATGCATTGCGAAGATCATGGCGGTCGACGCGCAGTGACGCCCGAGCTCGAAAACGATGTCCCCGACTTGTCCGATGCTGAGACCGGAGCCACCGAGTTCGCTCGGAATCAGGACGGAGAGGAGAGACTCCTCCCGCATCGCCTCAAAGGCCTCGGTGGGAAAGCGGGCATCGCGGTCCACAGCACCAGCGGCCACGCCCGCGACCTCCAGGCCGATACGCGCCGCCTGGCGCGAGAGGGAGTTGGCATCGAGTACCCGCATGGCGCGTGGTCCGCCCGACCTAGGAACCGGTCAGCTCGCCGACGGCATCCCGGATGGCCGCAACAGACTCGAACGTGCTCTTGCGCAACATTGCCTCAGGAAACTCAATGTCGAACTCGTCTTCCAGTGCGAGCATGACGTTGACGCTGGCGTGCGAGGTCATGCCGGCCTGGTACAGATCGTCCTCATCGCGGATCGTGGCCACGTCAACCGGAAAGTGGCCGTGCTCGGCCAGAATTTTGCGAATTGTGTCGTCCATCAGTCGTCTCCATCGCAGTGGGCCCGATCCCGCGACATGTCGGCGCGGGAGGGGGCGTCGTCCCCAGGGCTGCAGAGCGCAACCACCACGGCCGCGGCGACAGCTCCCTCGTGGGTCAGGCTGACGGCGAGCTCTTCGATACCGGCCTCTTCGGCCAGCACCGCGGCATGTCCCGAAAGGGCCATGGTGCACCAACCTTCGGGATGGCGACGCACCTCAACCGACCGCCAGTCGGGCTGGTGGCCCACCGGACGCAGGACCTTCATGGTCGCCTCCTTGGCCGCAAAGCGTGCCGCCAGACTCGCTGCCCGCGCTGGTGACCCGCCGACACAGGAACTCAGTTCGTGTTCGGTGTAGATCCGCTCCAGGTAGCGCGTCCCGAAGCGGGCCACGCTTTCCTCCACCTGGTGAATCGCCATGACGTCCGCCCCGACCCGGATGGCCGTTCCCGTACCCATTGATCCAGTACTCCTCCCCAAGAGATCTCTTTCCGACCGGCCCGCCTTCTCGCCGCAGGCTGCACCGTCGTCCCTGTGGGCTCACGCCCACAATCAAACGCCGGTGCCCACAATCTAAACGCCGAATCCACCGACACCTGCTATGTCGGCCGACCAGCCGTACCCCTTTAACCAGAAACTGCTCCGAGGTCCGCGATCGGCTGTGTGCTCAAATGGCGTCCATGGATGGGGCAACAGGGGAAGCCGCTTTGGACAACATTCTGGCCGAATCCATTTGGGAATGCCGCTGGAATATGCCGGACACTGGCGTTGACGTCGCCGGATTGACCGGAGACGATCCTTCGTGGCTCCCGGCGATGGTGCCCGGCACCGCAGCAGGCGCGCTGCGCGAGCTCGGCCAGTGGAGCTGGGGAGACGATGACAAGGCCCTGCTCGATGGGAGCGACTGGTGGTATCGCTGCCGGTTCGAGGCTCCCGCGGACGTCCTCGACGGTCCCTGGATACTCGAATTCGACGGGCTGGCGACTGTGGCCGACGCCTGGATCAACGGCGAACCCGTCCTCCATTCAGAGAACATGTGGGTCACCCACCGGGTCCGGGTCGACCGGCTCAGACCTCAGAACACGCTGGTGGTGCGATTCGCTGCTCTGGCACCGCTGCTGGCCCAACGCAAACCTCGCGGTCGATGGCGAAGCCTGCTCCTTCGCTCTCAGAATCAACGCTGGTATCGCACCACACTCCTCGGCCGCGTCCCTGGTTGGGCGTCGAGCGGCGCACCCGTAGGACCGTGGCGTCCCGTCAGGCTGCATCATGCGGGCGCTCCTCCGTTCGTAGCCGAGCGACACGTCCACGCGAGCTGCAACGGGACGGACGGATCCGTCAGCATTCGATTGCTCGTCGAGGGAGTCGATGCAGGTTGCGAGGCGGTGCTCAGAGTTGGAGAGGTGCGCCAGGCGACCACCGCTGTCGAAGCAGGCGGCCACACGGTCATTGAAGCGGTGGTCCCGGTCACGAACGCCGAGCTGTGGTGGCCCCATACCCATGGCTCCCAGCCTCTCTATCCGGTGGGTCTCACCGTTGACGGAGTCGACGTGGATCTGGGTGCCGTCGGGTTCCGGACCGTCGAGGTCGACCGGAATAACGGAGCATTCACCATTTCCATAAACGATGTTTCTCTCTTCTGCCGGGGCGCGTGCTGGGTGCCGCCCGATGCCGTGACCCTGGATGCTTCCGAGGCCGCGTTGCGGGAGTCCCTGCAACGGTTCGTCGAGGCAGGCATGAACATGCTGCGAGTGGGCGGCTACATCTCCTACGAGAGCCGCACGTTCTGGGACCTGTGCGACGAAATGGGGATCCTCGTCTGGCAGGACTGCATGCTGGCCGGCTTCGACCCACCCGAAGAACCCGCATTCGTTGAGAACCTGGGCGTCGAATTGCGCCAGCAGTTGGGTCAGCTCCAAGGCCGCCCCTCCCTGGGCGTCGTCTGTGGCAGCAGTGAGACCTATCAGCAGGCCGCCATGTACGGGGTGCCCCGTGATGGTTGGTACAGCCCAATCCTCGAAGAGACCATCCCAGCCGTGGTCGGTGAGATCCTTCCTGGTGTTCCCTATGTAGCCTCGTCTCCGAGCGGGGGCGACCTGCCCTTCGAGCCGAGCCAGGGTGTCGCCCACTACTTCGGCGTCGGGGGATATCTGCGGCCCGTCACCGATGCGCGCGCTGCGGGGGTGCGCTTTGCCTCGGAGTGCCTTGCCTTCGGTAACCCCCCGGAGCAGTCGACGGTCGATCGCTGCTTCGGCGGTGCCAGCGTCGCCGGTCACCATCCCTCGTGGAAGGCAGGGGTGGCGCGAGACAGCGGGACGTCGTGGGACTTCGAGGACATCCGCGACGACTACGTCCGTCAGATCTTCGGAGTCGACCCTTTTCGTGTCCGCTACGCCGATCCTGAGCGCTACCTCGATTTTGGTCGAGCCGTCGTGGCTCACCTCGCCTCAACCGTCCTGTCGGATTGGCGCTGCGCCCAGTCGGGCTGCGCTGGAGCGTTGATCCTCAGCTGGCAGGATATTTGTCCGGGGGCGGGATGGGGGCTACTCGATTCCCTCGCCGTGCCCAAGGCGCCGTGGTATGCGCTCCGGAGGGTGCTTGCGCCGGTCGCAGTGCTCGTCACCGACGAGGGCCTCGCCGGTCTGCGAGTCCACGTCGTCAACGATCGCAAGGCATCTCTCCGGGGCACCCTCCGCTTCATGGTGTACAACCCGGGTGGCGCAGTCGTCGAAGAGGTGGAGTCCGTCGTTGACGTAGAAGGCCGGTCTGAGCGTCACTGGAGCTCGGCCGAGCTCCTCGGGGGTTTCCGGGACCTGACCGATGCGTATCGCTTCGGGCCACCGGGCTACGACGTCGTCCGCGTCAGCCTGGAGGTGGACGGCGTGGTCAGCGAAGCGTTTTACCTTCCCGCAGGATCGGGACGGCCGCAGGAACCCGACCTCGGCCTCGAGGCTCGCGCGTCACGCCACGGCGACGAGTGGCAGATCACCATCGCGACGCGCCGATTCGCCCAGTGGGTTGCCATAGAAGTCCCCGGGTTCGCTCCGGACGACTCCTGGTTCCATATAGCGCCCGGAACCGAGCGTACGGTCAGTCTCCGGGCGCTGTCGGGCGACGCAGCGCCGCGAGGGAGGGTGCGTGCCCTCAACGGCCTCTACTCAGCCCCCGTCGTCGTTATCCCCTGAGGCGCCTTCTCGAAATCGAGCTCGACCGTGTCGTCGATCTCGTCGCGCGCCGCGGCCAGATCGGAGAGGTTCTCAACCGATCCGAACACCTCGCTCACATTGAAACGGCCGCCCACGGCCCAATCGAGAGCGTCGCCCTGACGTTGATTCCGCACCACACTCGAGACGTGGGAAAGGGTCGCAACCTCGTCGAGGCCTTCCACCCCCACGAGCCGGGTGGCCGCCATCGGAGTCTGGATCCAGGCGAAATAGCCAATCCGTCGCCAACTTCCTCCGAGGATACGCTCGACCTCCCGATCTGCAGCCATGTCGTAACCCAGCGCGGCCCGGAAAACAAGCGGCAGGATCGCCGGGCCACCAGCCAGCTCCATCAACACATCGACGTTCCCACCCAGACGACCGTTCACCTCGACGATGCGAGGACCATCCGGGGTGAGCTTCACGTCGACGTTGGCGAAGCCGTCGGTAATCCCGACGGCTCGAACCGCTGCCTCGGCGGCCCCGAACAGCTCTGCCTCGGTGCTCGGATCGACGTGACTCGGCAAGAAGCACCCCCGGCTCCGGAAGGGTGGGGCATGCGCGAACTTGCCCGTGGTGGCCAAATGCCACACGCGACCACCCTGAGCCAGCAGCTCTACAGCGACATCGTCGGCGAAGGGGCTGCCGCTCTCCCGGTCGGCCAGATATTCCTCAATCAGGAGGCCGCCTTCCTGGCCACCGAACCGGGAGAGCAGATCTGACAACTGCCGACCGTTGTCGGCGCGCGCCGTGGCGACGCTGCCGGTGCCGCGCCTGGGCTTGACAACCACCGGGAAGGTGACGCTTTCGGCGAGCGCTTCGACCGCTGCGGCGAACTCGTCCTCGCCGAGATTGGTCGGCGGCGCTTTCCACACTCCGGGGCCAGGCAACCCGGCCTCGCGCAGAGCCAGCCTCTGGAGGTACTTGTCGGCCAGCCGGCTGGCCGTCGGGACGGAGTGGTACGTGAGCGAGAGTTGCTCGGCCAGTGCCGCCGTCAACAGCATCCGGGCCTCCGAGAACGTGATGATCCCGGCTGGCGCATGCAGCGCCAGGGCGGATGTCATCGCGTCGACGTCAGCACCGGATTGGTCGACCACGTCGCCGATGCGGCGCAGTAGTCGGACCAGCGGGGCAACCACCGGATCGGCGCCGTCGACGACCCAGACGATGCGGCAGACTCCGCTGGCCGCCTCGTTGAGCACCATGGGATTGATGGATGCGCCGTCATACACGACTACAACGCGCGGGGGGACTCCCTCATGGCGTTCGCTCACCCGTGAGGCCACCTCACTCACGTCTGCTCCCGTCGCGCGCGAAACACTTCGAAAGACGGTACCAATGATGCTGATTCGCGTTGCGACCTCATCGGCTGGATTCCGCCATGGCCGTCCACCGGAGTGCGTCGATCACTCGGTCGGCAACGTGACCTCGAGCCACGCTGCGATTGCTGACACCATGGCCGGTCGCTCCCAGTGCCGGTGCATCGGATGATCGATGCCCTTCACGACCACGGTGCTGGTCAGGCCGCTCCGCAGTGCCCGTCGCCAGGCCCGCCCGACGCGGTCCCGCAGGAATTCGATTCCGTCGTCGCCCTCGGCGAACACCGCGAGGGTCGGCACCCGGCGGGCCTCGAGAGCGCGTAACCAAACCGCGGCCGGGTCCCGCACTCCAAGGATGTCGAGGAGGGACCACACCCCCAAGGACCGCATCCGCTTGTTCCGGAGGATCTCTGGCTGCCGCCGGACCCGGGTCTCGGACACAATGTCCGCCTCCACAGGGTCACCGGGCTGCCAATACAGCTGGGGATTGATGGCGACGACGCCCTCAACGTCGACGTCGAGGGCGGCACGGAGCGCGATCCATGCGCCTGCACATAAACCGGCAAGGACTATGCGGCGATGGTCCCGCCCCCTGAGGGCGTCAACAACCTCTCGCACCTCATCAATGCCGTGCTGATCGTACGGTCGCCCAGGCGCGTGACCACGATCGGGGCTCTCGCCCCAACCAGAGAAGTCCACCCGCAGCGAGGTGAAGCCGGTCCCGGCAAGGTCCCGGGCATATTCCACCCACGCCCGGCCGGGGCCGACATGGTGTTCCGAACCCGAATTCAGGAACACCACTGTCCCCCGCGACGACCCGAGAGGACGGGTCAGGATTCCGACCAGGCCATCCACTCCAAGGCGCGTGACCTCCTCGTGGACCGAGCCGCCCTTCCAGTCGAAGGTGGCTTTGACCGGAAGTTGCGATGCGACTGGCGCTGGCGCTGGCGCTGGCGAATCGCTCACATCGCCTGGCCCGACCCACCGGCAGATCCCGTCGATCATGTCGTCGGCGGCCGTCGCGTACTCGGTGGGCCGGTCGAGCACCTGGTCCATCCCCCCGAGCACCAAGTGATCCGGCTCGACCCCGAGCGCTCGCAGCCGGTCGAGCAGAGCCGTACTGGCCGGCTTGTCGTCCCGGTCGACGATCAGCACCTTCGGAGCCGGTCGATCCGGAAGGGAGGCCAGGTCAACGGCCCCCAATTCGGCGAGTGTCTCAGTCGAGAAGACCGACCCCGCCTGGACGACGCCCCCGGACCACTCGGGAGAGCCAGAATTCTCGGGCACCGCCAGACCGAGCAGTTGAAGCTCGCGGACGTAGCGCCGCCCCCGGACGACCGGCACCCAGGCGACGACGGCATCGGCGTCGACGGCGTCGCCCTGCATGAGAGCGAACGAGCCTCCGATGCGGAGGCCGATCACGACCAGTGTGGTGACGCCCCACTGGCGCAAGGTGGTCGCCGCGTGAGCCACGCCATCGCCCCACGCCTCAAGACGGGCCGAGTCCCATTGGTCCCCCGCCGAATCCCCGGTACCGTCGTAATCGAAGCGCAGCGCAAGACAACCCTGCTGGGCCAATCGCTCCGCCAGGGTCCGAAGAGTCCGGTGTGCACTCCAGTACTCGTAGCCCGCCGGCGGCACAATCACCACGCCCACTCGGCCCACTCGGCCCACGGGAGCGGTGAGCCAGGACATGAGCGGCCTCTCAGGTGGTCCGATCCATTGCCCGGACGTCACGACCGGGTGGAGCGCGTTCGTCGACCCGCTGCCGGCGGTCATCGCGCACTCCATCGGGCCAGGGCCGCCACCACCACCACCGCTCGGAGAACCGGGGTCAGGATCCATCGGTCACGCGGGGGTGACGGGGGTGCTGCCGCCGGGGCACGTGCTTCGCCTCGTACATCGCCTCATCCGCCTGCTGCCTGAGCCGGTCGATGTCGCCATTCTTACCGCCACAGGCATACCCCACACTGACGGACGTGCGAACACCCTGCACCGTGATGCGCGACACTGCCTCTGTCACTCGCTCGGCGACGCGTCGGGCAACAATCTCGTCGGCGTCCGCCACGACGGCCAGGAATTCGTCGCCACCGGTTCGGGCCAGAAGGTCACCCCCGCGCAGGACCCCGGCGGCAGCACGCGCCACGGCCACGAGGATTTTGTCTCCGACATTGTGCCCGTGCGCGTCATTGATCGCCTTGAGGTGGTCGATGTCCAGGACGAGGATGCCCATGGCCTTGGTGCTTCGGTCTCCACTCAGGTAGAGCGAGAGTCCACGCCGGTTCGCCAGTCCGGTGAGCGGGTCCGTATTGGCCTGTATCTCGAGTTCCTGATGGGCGATGGCATTGCCGAGTGCCAGTTCGACCACATTGGCCATGGAACGACAATTGGCGAGCACGTCCTCCGAGAACGAGGTGCCCTGGCTGTCGATCTGGAACATGCCGTGCAACTCGTCATTCACGGTCACTGGGAGCAGCGCGGCATGGGTGCTCTCCAATTCATCGGTGACGGAACGCAACGTGGCACCCATGGAGGTCCGGTCGAGCCTGGTGACGAGCGGCTCACCATTTTCGACCACCGCCTGCACGTAGGGATCATCCTTGAGGAGGTAACTGGTCGGGACGGTGTTCCGACCGTCGACCACGGCCTCCTGGGTGACGACCCCGTCGGCCACGCGCAGGTACGAGGCGCTGTGGCGTCCGCTGCCGGCTAATTCGAACATGGCCAGCGTGCCCTCGGCGATCACATCCTTCGGATCACGCAAGGAGGTGAGTGACTGGGTGGCTCCGTTCATCAACCGGCCCTGGCGGGCCAGCTCCGCCGAGTCCCGAACTTTCCCCTCGAGGCTCTTGCGGAGGTGATGCACGGTCATCCCGACCACCGCCGTGACGGCAGTCCACAGGAAGAGGCGGCGGAGGTCCGTCGCTTCGCTGCTCTGTGTGGCGACATCGACGGCCGCCAGGCTCAGCACGGAAGCGACGACGACAATCGCCGTGTAGAGGCTCGGGTAGTAGAGCGCCATGCCGAGGACGGGTAGCAGGACCAGGGCCGAGAGCCCGCCGGCGGTGTTCTGCATGCTGGGTTCTGTGCCGCCCGAGATCAACAACAAGGTGACGGAGACCAGGTAGGCCACGGCGGGAACGAGGATGGCCCAGCGCGGGAAGCGCGACCAAGGCAGAAGGAGCGACAGCGCGCAGGCGACGAAAATGGCCAGGCTGGCCCAGTAGTAGCCCGGGTTGGAAGGTCCCGATGGGAGGGCGGCGCTGGCTTGGGCGATGGCCGCCAGCCCGACAAAAATGGAGGCCCGCACGTTGATCCGACGCCTGCGCCTGCGCACTGCCACCTCCCCGTCGTGCTGTTCCATGGCGGCCTCCGTTGGCCCGTGCTCCCCGTGCGGTCCCTCAGAACGTCGGCGTGTCACCCGGTCTCCAGTGAGAGACGGCGTACGAATTGTCGAAACGAAGACTGCCTGTTGGCCACCCGCCCGCAACCTCCACACGGGGCTGATGTTCGATCAGCCGGCGCCGGCGGTGGCGGATGCCGGGCCGGGCTGGTCGGTCTCCAGCCCGAGCGCCTCCAGCAGCACGAGGAGAAAAGGGGCCTGTCCCTTCACCAGCTTGCGTGCAGCCACGCCGATGGACATCCACTCGACCCGGTCGACCTCGGGGAACTCCCGGATCTCGCCCGAACCTCGGGGCCATTCGAGCTCGAAGGTGTTGCTCGACGAGTGCGTGATGTCGAGGTCTCCTTCCAAGGCCCACACGCTGACCCGCTTGCCGCCCGGCTGGCGACGTTCTCCCAGGAAGACGGCCTCTCCATCAGGGGCGGCCAGGCCAACCTCCTCTTCGAACTCGCGGTAGGCGGCATGGAGCGGGTTCTCGTCGGACTGGTACTCGCCCTTGGGGACCGACCAGGCGGCGGCGTCCTTACGCGCCCAGTAGGGACCGCCCGGGTGAGCGATCAGGACCTCGACCACTCCCCCGGGGAGGATCCGGTACAGCAGGAGGCCCGCACTGGTTGCGCCCATGGTCCGAAACATCCTTCCACCTGCGAAAGGAAGCGCCGGGCATGGAGTCGCTGCAGCGCGCATTGCAAGCCTGCAGCCCGGAGCCCCCGTCGTGGCACCACCGAGCGACGCGACTGCCCCGCCGGGACGGCTGTCGCTAGGCTCTCGTCTCGTTCCGGAGGCCCGAACCGGAGCCGTCTCGGGGGCATGGGCTTCGGCCGGAGCATCCGGCCGTTTGTCTTCCAACTGAACACTGCGCGATGAGCCCTCCCAACCCTGAGAACGACCCAGTCCAAAAGGGCCTCCACGAGCTCGGACGCCAGATCGGCGGTGAGGCACCACCACCGAGCACGCCGGCGAATCCTGTCGAGCAGGGCCTCCACGAGCTCGGACGCCAGATCGACGAGGCCAACCGGGGCGGCGGCCGCCGGAAAAACAAGCGGTCAGACGTCGACACGGCCCACCAGGGACCGGCGCACGCCGCGCACAAGGGGCGTCGCTCCCGCAAGCGCACGGCGGCGTGGGTCGGTGGAACGGTCATGCTGGTGCTCGTGCTGGTGGCCGGCGCGGCGGCCGGCTACGGCTGGTACCTCAATCACGAGATCCACCACATCGACCTGCGCAACCTGACCTCTGCGCCGGTGAAGGGCGACGACGCCGGCACGGAGAACATCCTGATGATCGGTTCGACGGACCGGTGCGCGCTCAAGGTCCAGAACCCGGCCTACGGGTTGTGCTCCCAGGGCGTCACCGGCGTGAACAGCGACGTCGTGATGATCCTGCACCTGAACCCTGTCAACCACTCGGTCTCGATCCTCTCTATTCCCCGGGACCTCTTCGTCCCGAACGCCCGCTCGGACGGCGCCAACAAAATCGATGCGGCGCTCTACCAGGGGCCCGACCAGCTGATCGCCGCCATCGAGGAGGACTTCGGGATCCCTATTCAGCATTTCGTGGAGCTGAACTTCGACAGCTTCATCAATGTGGTCCAGGCCCTCGGCGGCATAAAGATGTACTTCCCCGAACCGGTCTACGACGCGTACTCGGGCCTCAACATCCAGACGACCGGCTGCATTGCGCTCGACGGCACACAGGCGCTCCAGGTCGTGCGGGCGCGCCACGTCCAGTACAAGGGACCCGGGGTGACCACGACCGACCCCGCCTACTGGCCCCAGGAGGCGCAGAGCGACATTGCGCGCATCCGCCGGGACCACGAGTTCCTGCGCGTTCTCGCAACCGCCGTCAAGGCGAAGGGCCTGAGCAATCCTCTGACCGACCAGCAGCTGGTCTCCGGTGTCGTCAGCCAGCTCACCGTTGATTCGAGCTTCTCCGCATCCGACATGATCAGCCTCGTTCTGGGATACCACGATGTCGACGTGGGCTCCGCACCCCAGCTCACGATGCCGGTGTCGGTGGACCAGTTCGGCAGCTACACGTACCAGGGCGGAAGCTACGGGGACATTGAGTTCCCCTCCGAACCGCAGGACCACAACGCCGTCGACCAATTCCTCGGCTTGAAGTCGGGCAGCGAGGACACGTATTCGGGCGGTGCTCTGCCAGCGCCCTCGAGTGTGACGGTGTCGGTGCTGAACGGCTCCGGTGCCTACAACCAGGCCACGACGACGTCGCAGAGCCTGCAGGCGCTGGGCTTCCACATCGAGACGATCGGCGACAGCCCACCCGTGGGCCAGGAGGCCGAGACGGTCGTGTACTACGCGTCCAAGACGCCGGCGCAATTGGCGGCCGCGCAGCTGGTGGCCAACTCGCTCTCGGGCGCGGTCATCATGGCCATGGATCCGACACAGGTGAAGGCGGGCTCGCAGGTCACCGTCGTCACCGGCACGGACTTCTCGGTCAACGCTCCGCCGGCCACCACCACGACCGCCCCAGGCGGTGGGACCACGCCGAGCAGCACCACGACAACGACCGGCAGCAGCGGCAACACAGGGAATTCCGGTGCCTTCCAGGCGCCGACCCCCACGGTCGAGTCGCTCCAACCCTGGGACCCTCGTTCCTGCACCGCCAGTGGGGGCGAAGGGCCCTGACAACGGCCGGACCCTGACTGGGTGCCGTCGGATCAGACGAAGATCTCGCCACCGTTGGTCTCGAGCGCCTCTCCCGTCATGGCGGACGAGAGATCCGAGGCGAGATAGACGATCGATCCGGCGACGTCACTGTCGCTGGGAATCCGGCCGAGTGGCACTCGGGCATTCAGCTCATCGATCACGACCTGGGGGGCCACGCCCCGGCCGGTCGACGTCATGTCGATGTAGATGTCGACCGAGGGCCCGGCCATCCAACCCGGCACGACGGCATTGACCCGGATCTTCGACGGGCCCAGTTCGTAGGCAAGCACCTTGGTGGCTGTCAGCAACGCCCCCTTGGAGATGGCGTAGCCCCCCTGCGCCGGCTGGGGCTGCCGGGTCACCATGGAGGCCACCATCACGACCGATCCGCCGCCACGCGCCCGCATGGCGGGCAGGGCGGCCCGGGTCATCTGCAAGGAGCCGAAGAGATTGGTGTCCATGATCTTGCGCCACTGGGCGAGATCGACCTCCTCGAAACTCTGGAAGGCATCGAAGCGGAAGGCGTTGTTGACCAACACGTCGATGCCGCCGAACTCCTCCACCCCGGCCGCCATGAGACGGGCGCAGGCCTCGGGGTCGGTGATGTCGGTCGGCACGGTGATGGCGCGAGCCCCCAGAGCCGACACCTCCGCCAGAACCTCGTCGAGCGTGGACTGTCGCCGTGCCGCCAGCACCAGGTCCGCCCCATGCAGCGCGAGAGCCTTGGCCGCTTGCCGACCCAGCCCCGGGCCGACGCCTGACACCACACACACCTTGTCCGACAGCAACCCGGCCCGCACAGCGGGTGCCCCTTCGCTCTTCTCAGTCGTCATGGGCGCAGCGTAGGGCAGCACGGGCGCGCCGACGTCTCCATATCCGCGCCCGTGTCACACGGGCCTGAGATGATCAGCAGCAGGGTTGAACAAAGGAGTGTCATGGCCATTTGTTCGCACTGTGGTGGCGAGATGATGGAGGGGATCAGTTGCCTGACCGACCCCGTCACCGTCAACGGCCGGACCTATGCCCCGATTCCGTGGGGCCAGGAGCTCCGGCCACGACACCGCTACGAGCCGGAGGAGTGCC
>Ga0302267_10004523_pt1 | contig 15207 bp, 10 predicted proteins | sample III_Bog_E1_3_FD_194555 | JGI IMG/M metagenome (GOLD analysis project Ga0302267, IMG submission 194555) | Peat permafrost microbial communities from Stordalen Mire near Abisko, Sweden - III_Bog_E1_3 | ecosystem: Environmental > Terrestrial > Soil > Wetlands > Peat | place: Sweden: Abisko... | reverse complement strand
ACGTCAACTCCGCAACCCATCACCATGCAGGATATTGGCAACGCGCCGCTTGATCTTACCGGCATCACACCACAAACCAACGCCCAGGTCGACGCCGGCACCACAACCTGCAGCACCAGCACCGCACTCGCCATCGGCGATACCTGCATTGTTGGAGCGGTATTTGCACCAACCGTGGCTGGTGATCCTCTCATCACCAACATCAACATCGCCGAGCAGACGCCAGTCACCCCGCTCGACATCGAGATTGTTGGCGACGCCGAGGCGCTTAATTCGACCACCACTACTATTACTTCGAGCCTCAATCCATCAAACTTTGGCAAGAACGTTACCTTCACCGTCAATGTAACCACCGGCACAGGCACGCTTTCAGGCACGGTAACAATTACCGACACGTTCAATGGCGTGACATCAACGCTAGCCAGCAAGCTGACCTTGAACGCAGCCGGAAACGCGGTATATTCGCTCTCTACCCTTCCAGTCGGCCTGCACTCCATCGTGGCTGCGTATATCGGCGACAGCTCGCACACCGCCAGCACATCAACTGACAATGGCGCACTGCCCCTGGCGCAGGAAGTCAATGAACTTACCACTACAAAGCTGGTGTCGAGCGCAAATCCGTCCACGGTCGGCCAGAGCGTTACATTCACAGCCACGGTGGCCGTATCGGGCGGCGGCGGCGTTGTACCCGACGGCACAGTGACATTCATGAACGGCACCACGGTTCTGGGCGCCGCCCAGGCACTGCCCGCGAACGGTGTCGTAACTTACACAACTACCACCCTGCCACAGGGCAGCAACCCCATCACCGCGGTCTACAGCGGCGATGCCACCATTGAAGTTCTTGGCAGCATCTCGGCCGTGCTGAACCAGGATGTCCAAACCTCATCCACAAGCGCAGTAGTTTCGACGCCAAATCCGTCAGTCTACGGATCGCAGGTTACATTCACCGCAACCGTGACCCCCGGCACCACAACATCGGCAATCCCGTCGGGCACAGTCGCCTTCTTTAATAACGGCGTCCAATTGGGAACCGGAACCCTGAGCGGTAATCCGGCAACTGCAACTTACAAGATTTCCTCGCTACCGGTCGGAACCAATCCCATCACTGTCACCTACGCCGGCGACGACAATTTCTCCGCCTCCACTTCGCCGGAATACGATCAAATCGTCACCCTCACGCCTACATCCATATCGGTAAGCGCATCGCCAAATCCCGGAGTCGCCGGCGTGCCCGAACCCATAACCGCAACTCTTACTTCCTCGGCAAACGCATCGCTGTTGACGGGCACGGTCACCTTTACCTCTGGCACCCAGACACTGGGCACTGGCACTCTCGCCAACGGAAAGGCGACCATCAATCCGGCGCTTCTGGTGGGCACCTATCAGGTTGTGGCCACCTACGCAGGTAACGCCAACCTCGGCGCCAGCACGTCTGCTGCGTATCCTCTCACCATCAACACCGCTACCTCAGCCGTCGCACTCACCGTGACGCCTACAACCGCGTCAGTTGGCAGCACCATCACCTTCAGCGCCAAGGTCACCAGCAACGGTGTGGCGCCTACAGGCACGGTCACCTTCATGGCGGGTGCTACGGTTCTTGGCACTCCTCAAACCTTGACCAACGGCACAGCGTCCCTTACTAACTCATCCCTGGGAGTCGGCACTTACTCCATCACCGCTGTCTATAGCGGCGATGCCAGCAATTCAACCGGTACTTCGCCGGCCGTGAGCCTTACTGTCGGGCTCATCCCAACCAACACTGACCTGGTCGCATCGGCTACTACGGGCACGCCCCCGCAGGTACTGCTGGTAGCTGTGGTCGTCGGTGCTTCAGGCGCAACACCCACTGGCACCATTACCTTTACAACCGGCACCACGGTTATTGGTTCGTCCGCGCTCGACTCAAATGGTGTTGCATCCATATCTCCCAACCTGCCTACCGGAACGTTCCCGGTTGTAGCCTCCTATGGCGGAGACGCAACCCACGCTCCCTCGCAATCGGCTCCAGTCAGCGTTACCGGATCGCCGGCCCAGTTCAGCCTCACCCTCACCCCCGCCACGCTCAGCATGACCGTCGCTGAAAACTCCACAATAACGGTGAACGTTACCTCGGTGGGCGGATTCACTGACACTGTCGCTCTCGGCTGCGCAGCCCTTCCCGCGGGAGTCACCTGCACCTTTGCCAATCCGTCGGTCAAGCTCGCGGCCAATGGCACTTCAACATCGCAACTCACCATTGACACCAACTCGCCGCTTAGCGGCGGCCCAGCGGCAATGAATGCAGGCAAGGGCCGTGGCTTTAGCCTCGCCGGAGTGTTCCTGCCCTTCGGCGTCATCTTCGGCTTTGCCTTCTTCAGGCTGCGCAGGCGCTCTGCTTCCTTGCTCACCATGGCGCTTGTCGCTGTGCTCTCGCTGGGCGCGCTCATGGCCACTGGCTGCAACAGCTTCGGCGCATCCACCGTCACGCCCGGCAACTACACCGTTGAGATAACGGGAACGGGATCGCAGAGCAACACGATTCACTACGCAATCCTCACTTTGAACATCACTAAATAGCCGCATGATCGCACGCAACATACGCAGGAACAAGATGATCATTTTGCCAAATCACGATAAGCGCCGGAGTCTCAAGCCGGCATTCAATTGCCGGCTCGCCGCGGTCTTTACTGTCGCATTCATCGCGCTGGCCATGGCCGGCAATGCCCACGCTCAGGTCGCGGCTTCTGCCTCAGCAGGCGGCTTCGGGCTCTCTGCGGGTGTCGCCGGCTCCGGCGAGTATGTGCAATACGGCGAACGCAAGATGGTAGGCATAACCGGCTTTGTGGATTTCGATACCATGCATCATCTCGGCCTTGAGGGCGAGGCCCGCTTTGTCCAATTTCGCGAGACCGCCGATGTGCACTTCTCAACCTATTCTGCCGGCGTCCGCTATCGCAAGAACCTTGGCCGCTTCCAGCCCTACGTCAAGGGATTGCTGGGCGAGGGCTTTTTCAACTTCCCATACAACTATGCGACCGGGCACTACATGGTAGTGACAGCGGGCGGCGGCATCGACTACCGCATCAACCGCAAAATCCACATCCGCGCGGCCGATGCGGAGTGGCAGTACTGGCCCCAGTTCACCTACGGCGCCTTGACCAACTATGGCGTCAGCACTGGCATACGATTCAGTATTCCTTAGCCGGTGATTACACCTTTCGCTCCCACGTGATTCTTGTCACGGCCACACACCGCTGGCAACCGCTAGCCTCATAGTTGCTGGGTGCCGGCGTTGTTCGGCCACCCTTTCATACGAGGAGCGAATTCATCATGGCTTATGTTGTTACCGACGCCTGCATCAAGGACTTTGTTTGCGTAGCAGAATGCTCAACCGCGGCGATTGCCCCCCAGCAGAGTGACGCAGCCGCGGCCACCGTTTCACAGGTCTTCATCAACCCCGATGAGTGTATCGATTGCGGCAACTGCGCTTCGGTCTGCGAGCAGAACGCCATCTATCCCATCGACGAGCTCCCCACTGACAAGGCAGAGTTCGCCGAAAAGAACCGGGCTTATTTCAACTAGCCAGGGTTGGTAATTCAGTTCGCCCAATTAATTAGGTTTACTTTGTTCCGCAGCAACCGGCGAAGCCCCGGGTCCTGTCACCGGAGTGGCCGGGTTTGGCGTGCTGGCCGGTGTGGCTGCAGGCACTGCAGGTTCACTGGTCGGCTCGGTTGCATGCGGCGGACCGGCGTTCGCGCTCGCCGGCACAGCCAGCAGCGTTACAGGCAACGTCAGTGTCTGTATCGTTGACGGATCGTCACGCAGTTTCAGATACAGCACCCCGTTCGCCGGGTGCGGTACAGGGAACTCGGTTCCCGTAAATTGCGGAGGCACATCCACTGAATTGTTGAATTCCCCGGTGGCCGAAAACGAATCGGCCAGGAAAAGGTCGTCGCCACTCAGTACGCACGGCTTCGAGACTGAACGCGGGCAGCGCAAATCCTTGAAGCCCGGCAAACGTACCAGCGTTCCCAACTCCAGCCAGTCACCCGCGACTCCGTCTGCTGAAACCGCTCGCACCCGCACCTTGCCGAACGCCGAAGACCCAAATCGCTCCAGCGGCTCCACGGTCCCCATCGCGGTATTTGCATCCTCCAGCATCAGGCTGCCGTCCGCCAGGTTCAGAATGGTATGAAAGCTCGAGTCATCGGCCGCCACTTCAACCTTTTCGTCGCGGGCAAAATGACCGGGCGAGTTCGACTTCAGAAAGAACACCAGCCTACTGTCAACAGGCAGATCGTTTGCGCTCCCAAACTGTACCGGAATCGGCGGTCCCTTCACTGAGTTCTGCACTCCCTTGCTCAGCAGGCTGATTTCGGGCCGCGGCGGGTTCACCGTCACCGGCGTCTTCAACTCGCGCCCGTCCTTCAACTCCACGTGCGCCGTGTAGGCCTTGCCGGGAATTAGATTCGCAGTCGCGCCGTCCGAAGTCATGGTCAGCTCGTCAACGTCATTCACGTGCGCCAGCGACGACGGTTTCAAATTCACGCCCTCAAGCTTCGCCGTCTTTACCTGGTCAAGGCGGGTGCCGGCCAGCACCGCATCCTTGTCTCCGGCGCTCAGGGTCAATTGTTCCAGCGACGCTGCCATATCGTAGGCGGTCATCTTCACCGTGTCCGGCTTCTCAATCCCCGCCTGGTACACGGCTACAGTCACCTGGCCGGGCGCCGCATCCTTCATCGGCACTGAAACCTCCAGGGTCTCAGTCTTACCGGTCTTCCACGTCAGCGGCTCAGCGTGGCCCTCTGCGCTTAACTCTTCAATCTTGTCCACGCACAAAGTGTTGCCGCCTTCAAAATGCACAGTGTCGTCGCGGCCCACCACCAGCGCAGATTCATCTGCCAGCGAAAGTCTCCACTTGCCTGCTTCAGGAGAGATGAGTGTGTATTTCGGACCCACCCAGTCGTCGAATCCCCATTTGCCTGTCACCGTGCCGGTCAGGTCGCCAGTGGGAAGTTGAGGCATCTTTCCCTTGAGCGTGAGCCCGCCCACTCCCGGGTCGGCAACGATCGGAATATCCACTTCGCCGCCCTTGCCGTCACTCGGCTGCACATGCAGCGTCAGGTCGTGCGCCAGTGCGGTTGCAAATACCAGCGGCGCGCCTTCCGCGGGCAACACCAGGTCAGGCTTGTAGGCGCAAAAATTATCAGCAGGATTGTCCGGATGCAGCGGCTCCAGTCGCGCCGGACCGATGGGCGGCAGCGCCACCACCACCACCGACTTCGGATCACGGAACGACGGCGGCACGTTGAGCCGCAGGTTCAGCGTGTCGGTTTTGGGCAATGCCAGCGCCGGAATGTACTGGAAGTGAGCCGTGTGCAGCGACGCCAGAATTCGCGCCGTATCCACCACCGCACCCACGTACGGGCTGTACATGCCGCCGCCCCCAATGTTCGAGTAGCTCAGTTGGTTCATCAGGTCGGAAGTTGAGCCGCTCGCAAGTTGATCCACAAGAGACTGCGCATTGGCGTCGTCGAGCACCAGCCCCTGCGAGTTCAGCGAAAGACATGTAGCCTGCTGGTCGAGCGGGCGCAGAAAACAGTCCTGGTTGATCTTGATCCCCAGGCTTCGCGCCGCATTCTCCGCCCGAGTCTTCAGCAGCTTGGGGTCGGTCGCCGAGGTTGCCTTCACATCCTGCAGATAGGTTTCCAGGCGCATCCGCTCCCAGCTGGCTGCCTGCAGATCCTGTGCCGCCCGCACAAAAGCGCCCGGCCTGCCGGTCACCGCCTTGCGAAGTGTGCTAAAGTCGCCGCCGGTCTCCGGCGCCAGAAACATCAGCGCCTGTTCCGCGCCCTCTGGCACGGTCACAAACACGCCCTCCTGGCGCGCCTGTCCGTTCCAGGTTTCAACCCTGGTAAACCAGTCGGCTGGCGGCTGGTTGGTGGCGCCCCTCAAAAACGCAATCACCAGAACAAAATGATTCGATTGGGTTTCCGGAAAATCAGGATGAACCCACAAGCGATCGCCCGGAAGCAGATTGCTTACCTCGGAGATGGGCAGCGTCGCCTCTCCCCGCTTTACATGCACGTCTATCTTTGGCCCGAACAGATCGAATGCCGGACCCTGGGCCTGGGCGTGCAGCCCGGCAGATGCCAGTACGAAAATCAGCGGGAAGAAATGACGCAAGCAACTGCGCATGATCCTATTGTACGAAGTCCGGGGGCGAAGGGAAGCACAGGCCCCCTTTGACTTTTCTATTGAATCCCCATCTTTCCATCGCGCATTCGCCAATATTCGGGTACACTTATCGCCATATACTTTCAGGGCCACAACGTTTTGGGCTTCATTGTTTTCGGGAACTTGCTTAGTCGCCACAAGCGTATTCAACATCGATTGCCGGCTTACCTCGAATCAAGGGCACGGGCACAATCTCATTCAATGCCGTCCATTCTTTTGAAAGCCTTGCAGGGTTAGAGGAGGAAACGCAAGCCGCTCTCGGCAGCCTCATTTCAAATGGCGTCCGCGTCATTGAATCAATAGGCTGTTCAACACCCGGGCCAATTGCAAAATTTCCCCATGTCTTACACTGTTTTGAGAATTGCTCCATTACCTGCCTGCCACATTATTTGAGCAGGATCGATTGTTTCGAATACACTTCTCCCATTGCTCTCGACCGGTTCAACCTGGACATGTGGCAGCTTCTCGCTAAAATTGCCACCGACTCCACTGGCCGGTGCCTGTATTGCCTGAGAAGCGGCGTAAAACATATGTTGAGGTAACCTGCCAGGAACTGACCCCGCGTGTTGCAGTACCGTATCGAATCAATATTCGCTGTCGCCGCGCAAAAGATGTTTCGAAGAGCGGCATTACTAAACCGGCGGTAGGGGCCGGAAAACTGTATCGGAATTATTCAGAAAGTATTCGATCTTAAGGCACCAGGCTCATCAAGGCATTCTCTCCCCCCCCGCGCATCAAAGTGCCGCGCGACGCCTGCCCGCCCCGCAGCCGGAGCAAGTTATGGAACTGCGCGTGGATGAAGCAACGGAGAACGATATGAAAACGATGCGATTGGCGCAGAACGGAATTGAACACCTGACCATTCCTGCCGCTGAAGAAATTATTGAAGAAGCCCTTAGTGAGCTCGCTTACTCGCCTGATCCTGGCCTGGTTCGCGCCCTCCAATTCCTCTCACCCCCTGGCTACCAGGCCATTGTCGAGCTGTGCAGCGAGAACGGCCGCAGCAAGCGCCGCAACGCGATGGCCGACTCATGGTCGCCTGAAGACGATGAGGTGCGAATCTACTTTGAGCGCGTCTCCGACGCTGACGGCCACATCATCCGCTCGCCCCGCGCAGCCATGCCGCGAAGCGCCGAAGATGAGGTTGAGCCCGATGAGTCCATTCCGCAGGCCGACATGGACAATCGCGTTAAAGAGCTGTGTACCGCCCTGGCTGAAGCTGAGCGCGGCGGCCACGCCTTTATCGCGCTCAAGTGGTTCCGCGACTCGTTCCTGCCCCGCAAATCGTACCGCTGGAATCAGCACCCCGACTCCCGCCAGACAGTCCTCGCGGAAGCCATCCAGCGCGGCGTCGTCATGACCAGCAAGATTGCCAATCCCAAAACCCCCGCATACCCCACCACCACCATCCGCCTCAATCGCGCTGAAGCCGGAATCCCCGATGAAGCCCATCGCTTCCATCCCGTGGCTGTGGTGGGCGACGGCGCATCCGCAATTCTCGAAGAGGAACGGGAGGAAGTGTGAGCTTCTACTTCCTCGAGGCCACCGCATTCATCAAGCTGTTTGTGCAGGAGCCGGGCACTGACAGCTTGATCCGCCTTTTGGAGCCGCTTGAAGACAACCGCAAACTCATCGCCGCCTCCACACCGCTTGAGGTTTACGCCGCCATTCGCCGCCGCGAGCGCGCCGGCGCCATCGCTCAAGAAGACGCCGCCGCCGCCCTTGAAAGCCTGCGCCATGAGTCGGCCCGCACCGTCCAGCAGCCGCTCAACCCCGCCGTCATTGAGGCCGCCCGCCAGCTCCTCGATCGCTCCACCCAAAGCTGGCCGCAGGCCCTGCAGCTAGGCGCCGCACTCACTGCCCGCGATATGTTTCAAGGCACAGCCATCATCTTTGTATCGGCCTCCATCGCAATGCTTGAAGCCGCCAGAGCCGAGGGCCTCGAAACCCTCGACCCCACCCGCGAACCACACGCACCGGAATAAGCAGCCACTCATGGCTGAATCACCGAAAAGGTGAGATCTTTACCTGGCTCCGCGCGTATTAAACCCCCTTTTTGCGGTCTACAAAGATCCTCAGGCTCGCCCTGATGGGGCCGCACGGTATATTCACCTGGTGGCAGATCGTAGGCCGCGGTAAGACCGGTTGTGAAATCGTATTCGTCGCGCGTTACGCAGGTGTGAGCGGGAATGTAAATTGGAAAATTCCTCGCGCAGCTCCATCCGAGTTCATGGCTGGCAACATGGGGATCGGTGCTGCATTTTTCCTGGCGCTTTGCCTCGTCGCGCCTCAGCACTCGATGTCCGAAGGCGTCGTAGAGGTCAAATCCGTTGGCCTTGAAATAGTCCAAACCCATGCAAGTCCATACACCAGCTTTTTCGTTGCCGGTGTTGTCAACCCAGACGTGAAGGGTGATGTCCTCACCTGCTTTGAATTCATGCTGGGCCAAGGAGAGACCGAATGAAAGGTCTTTGCCCATCGGAATCATCATGGGCCTCCCGCGGGTCAACAGCTCAGGCTTATCGCAATCCCGCGGAATCGCGGTCGTCGGATCAGCGATGACGGGATGTGTCTTTGCCCATCGAAGATTCATGGGATCGCTGTCAAACTTGCCTTCGCGCCACGCGCTGACATCGAGAGTGCCGCAGGCCCCGCCTGCAAACGGCAATTTCAGAGACTTGTCGTCTTTCAACAGACCAAACTCAAAACTCCCGGCCGGCTGACACTCGCTCCAGTAATCCCCGTCTTCCGAGTGAAACTCCGTTCCCGCAAGAAAATGTGCCTCCTGGCCCGGCTGAAGGTCAATACGTCCGTTGGGTCGGACGGCAAACAGGTTGTTTACGCAGTTGGGGCAGGGCATTTTCCCAGTGAGTTGAATGCTAATGTAAGGGACGCCCGCCACGGCGCAGGCCTCACTCGAGGTATTGGTCGCTTCGTATGCCTGCAATGTCGTCCCAGGAATTGCGATCGAGGGTGCCAGCGGCACAATCTCCAGTTGTGAATCTGTGCAACGTGGCAACGCATCGAGAATTGCTGCTTGCGCGGGCGGGGTGGGATCGTGCGCAATAAGATCGATATGCGATTCGACCCACGATGGCGCATCCGGGCGCCCGATATTCGAAATCGCGTCGTACGCAATGGACCCTGGATGCATCGGTTGCATGCCGATCGAACCGGGATCGATAAAGGTTTGCTTGAGCCCTGCGGACTGAGCCGGCGCTTTGTCGGCTGCGTCCACATCTTCTTCGCAATTCTGAAGCGAGATGACCGTCGTCCCGTCTGACTCCCGCTTACGCAGCATGCGATATTCGCAGCCGTTTTCCGCCTTGGAACTTCGTTTTAGACTAAGCCAGAAGAACTCGCCCACCAGGATCCGGGGAAGAGGACTGCTGATCTGGAGAAGGGATGGATCACGCAGAATTTGAAGGCTGGTTGGATTTGCGGGAACAGGATATGTTTCGTCGCGATCAGGGCCAAACCCCCGTAACCAATCTTCCGGGACCACTGAGCTCGCCGTGTATCTCCCTTTTCGGTATTCCGAAACATACACGAGAACGCAAGACCGCATCTGTACATTGCGAACCTCAACCGATGTCTTTATAACCGGCTGCATGCCGCGGTCTTTGTGCATCAGTTGAAAATCCAACCCTGAATGCTCAACGCACCCCGCGTTGGGATATTTGGACAATCCCTGAGATGGCCAAACGACCAGCGCGTGGACCCAATCTCCCGGAGATAGGATAGTCTCGTCGAATACCCCGTCGGTCGAGCTCCCGTCAGACAGGTATTTGATGGCGTCATATTCTTGATCCCTTGGGCCGAGCGAAGGCGTCAACCGAACCGCGGGGCTGTCAAGCGAGCATCCAGTCTTGCCAATATTCTGCACTTCGAAGACCAGGAGGTGGTTACGCGGAACTGGCAACGAAGTTACCGGCGGCAAAGCATAAACGTCGAGAGCGGTGGGTTGACACGCTGGCACTAATACCGCAGGATCCTCAGCGAGACAACTGATTCCAGAAAGCGAGATGAAGATGGCCAGAGATATGATTGCGGTATATTTGGGCATTACAGCCTCGTAGGAGGAATCGGGCGATTTACGGACCATTGTTGCACGAGTCGAATACAGATACATCACGGAGTCTTGGACTACTCGTTTGAAAAGAGGAGCGACCGGCCAATCCCTCCCGGCGTGTGGGCTTCTTAAGCCAGCAACATAACCGCGAGCCCTCGCCCCCATCGTCTATCATCTCCAGAACAGTCCCTATCTCCACTGAGCTACAGGAGACCGCATGACCACTCCCGCGCCCGATGCCGTTGGCACAAAATCGCAATTGCGCAAAGCGATGGGCTTCTGGGATGTGCTCCTGTTCAACATCGCCACCGTACTCGGCCCTCGCTGGATCGCCGCCGCCGGACACAACGGCACCTCGTCCATCAGCCTCTGGATTCTTGCCGCCGTCTTCTTCTTCGTCCCCGGCGCGCTGGTCATCAACGAGCTATCCTCGCGCTTTCCTGAAGAAGGCGGCCTCTACATCTGGGCCAAAGAAGCCTTCGGCCCATTTCACGGTTTCGTCGCCGGATGGACCTATTGGATCTACACCGTCTTCTACTTTCCCGGCCTGCTGCTGGCCAGCGCCTCAATGAGCGCTTACATTTTTGGTGCGCGCGGCGTGGCCCTGGCTGATAGCCGTACCTTTCTCATCTGGGGATCACTGGCCTTGCTCGCGGTCGCCGTGGTGCTCAACATCATCGGCCTCAACATCGGCAAGTGGCTGCAGAACGCTGGGGGCGTTGGAACCTATCTTCCCCTGCTGATGCTGGTAGTGATCGGCGCTCTCATCTGGCTGCGCCATGGTTCGGCCACCCAGTTTACGTTTCATAACATGCTGCCCACATGGAATTGGGACACCGTCAATTTCTGGTCGCAGATTGCATTTGCGTTTACCGGCCTCGAACTGGTTTCAGCCATGAGCGAAGAGGTTCGCGACCCGCGCCGCACCCTGCCCCGCGCCGTCTTTTCGGCGGGCGCACTCATCGCCCTCATGTACATTGCCGGAACCTTTGCGATTCTTGCCCTGCTTCCGGCTGAAAAAATCGATCCGCAAAGCGGCGTCTTCGGCGCGCTGTCCAGCGGCTCGCTCCTGCTCGGGGTCGGATTCATCGGCATCCTCGCCGCCGTCCTGGTTACGGCCGGCAACGCAGGCGGCGTCGGTTCAACCGTTGCCGGCATTGCCCGCGTCCCCTTCGTGGTGGGCATCGATCGCTACCTGCCCAGCGCCTTCGGCAAAATCCATCCCCGCTGGAAGACGCCATGGGTTTCCATCCTCGTGCAGGCGGCTGCGTCCTGCGCCATCCTGCTTCTCAGCCAGATTAAGAGCAACAGCGTGATCGCGGCTTATCAGGTGGTTGTCGATGCCACCATCATCCTCTACTTCATCCCATTCCTCTACATGTTTGCCGCGGTGATAAAACTTTCCGGACGCAAAGATCGCAGAGAGAATTCGCATGCGGTTCTAGTTCCGGGTGGCACGGCCGGCGTTTGGATATGCGGTAGCCTGGGCTTCGTCGTAGTTCTCATCGGAATCGCGCTCTCATTCATACCACCGGGCGGCTCCGACAAGATTGTATTCGAGGTCGACGTGATCGGCGGCACGGTTGGCTCAGTGATTCTGGGGCTCTTCCTCTACTGGCGCGGAGCAAGGTCGAAACAATCCACCGCCTGAAGGTCGTTTGGCAGCCGGTCAATTTGAAATTGTAGGATCTAACGCTTCTCTGGAGCCAAGGAGCAACTCACCAAATCTTCTCCCGGCGAGTAGTATGCTCCCCCTTCCCGGTTAAGGTGAGGTAAGGCAGACCATTCAACTCTGTCATAGATTAGGTGGCGGCTTTCATCTAAGTCCGTCGTTATATGAGTGAGTGTTGCGATCACTTCCTGGCCGTCTGTGAAGACCATGCGAACTCGACAATCTACCAAAGCCTTCAATGCCTTGAACTCTTCTACCGTCATCACGCACCACCCACCAATGCTCTCATCCTTCTAATGACGCGGCCCCTGTGGAAATTCAAACTCACCACTACCCACGCTCCCTCTCACGCCACCAATTCCACACAGGGTTTAAAATCGAAAAGGTTGCAACAACCGGTGCGGATCGTCAACGCCGCATCAAATAGCCCGTGCACTGCGAACACATCGCTCTGCCGGGCATCATTGTGTGGAAGCGGATACGATGCGAGCTAAAACAGCAGTAGTGTTAGGCGCCCAATGGGGCGATGAGGGCAAGGGCAAAATTGTCGACGTGCTCAGCGAGCGCTTCAATGCCGTTGCGCGTTACGCGGGCGGCCACAATGCCGGCCACACCGTCATCATTGGCGATCAGCGCTTTGTCCTCCAGCTCATTCCCTGCGGTGTGCTGCGCCCCGGCTGCAAGGGCGTTATCGGCAACGGTGTCGTTCTCGATCCCATCGCCTTCCTCAGCGAAGTCGGCCGCATACGCGAAGTCGGAGTAGCCGTCGACGGCAACCTCTTCGTCTCCAATCGCGCCCAGGTCATCCTGCCGTACCACCGCATGATCGAGCTCGCCGCTGAAAGCGCCCCCGGCCGCCAGAAAATCGGCACCACCAGCCGCGGCATCGGCCCCGCTTACGAAGACAAGATGGCCCGCAGCGGTCTGCGCATTGTCGACCTGCTGCGCCCCGCGCTGCTCAAGACGCACATCGACGCCGCCTGCGCTGAAAAGAACGCCATCGCGCACGCGCTCTTCGGCACCGATCCGCTCGACCCCGCCAAAATGTATGACGAGTACGCCGCCGCGGCCGAACAGGTGCGCCCCTTTGTCGCCGACACCGGCCGCATTCTGCACAAGATTCTTGCCGAGGGCGGCAGCGTGATGTTTGAAGGCGCGCAGGGCACCATGCTCGACATCGACCACGGCACCTACCCTTTTGTTACCTCGTCTTCGGCAACCGCTGGCGGCGCGGCAACTGGAACCGGCGTGGGTCCCACCGCCATCGGCACCGTCATCTCCGTCACCAAGGCCTACGTAACGCGCGTAGGCGAGGGGCCTTTCCCCACTGAAATCCACGAGCCCATCGGCGAGACATTGCGCGCCCGCGGACACGAGTACGGCGCAGTCACCGGCCGTCCCCGCCGCTGCGGCTGGCTCGACATTCCCCTGCTCCGCTATTCAAACCAGGTCAACGGCGCGGAGTGGCTGGTGGTTACCAAGCTCGACGTTCTCGACGAACTTGATGAAATTCCCATTTGCGTCGGCTACGAAATCGACGGCAAAATCACCGACGAAATCCCCGCCGACGTCGACGGACTCGAGCGCATCAAGCCCCAATACACCACGCTCAAAGGCTGGCGCACATCGACTGAGAACATCAGGGAGTTCGACAAGCTTCCCCAGGCTGCAAAGGAGTATCTGCGCTTTCAGGAGCGCGAAAGCGGCGCAAAAATCGGTATGGTTTCAACCGGCCCCGATCGAGAACAAACCATGCTGCTCCCCGATTTCGAACAGGCGCTCAATCATATTCACGCGCAAAACCCGCAAAAGGCATAATTGAAGAACGCCCCGCTTCCCCATTTAGCGCGGATAAAGGACTAATTCGATGGTTAGTTTGCTCGTGTCATTTAAATTTGCCACTGAAGACCGCGCCGAAATCGCCAGTCTGCTGCGCACCCTCACCGCTGAAACCCGCAAGGAGCCGGGCTGCATCAGCTATGCGCCCCATCCGCTCCAGGAAGACCCGGACACCGTCCTCATTTACGAGCAGTACCGCAATGAGGAAGCGCTGACCGCTCACCGCGAATCGCCCCACTTCAAAAAGTACGCCGTCGCCGGGCTCTACCAAAAAATGCGTGAACGCAACCTGCAGAATCTTATAGACCTCGTATAGAGCGGTTCCAGGATAGATGCACCATATTCAGCTTTTTGCCAGGGTCGTCCCTCCTTGCACTCCCACCCCTGTGAGTACAAATCACTCGCCGGGGACCCTGGGGTCGGGACGACTTGAGTTTATCGAGTCCGGGTGTTGCAATCCTGGAAACGCTTTAACCAACTTTTTATATTCGCCGCCCCGCGACCCTCTTGAGACAAACCTATGCCCATTTTTGCCGTCCAATTCTGTTGATTCACACGTCTTGCGTGTGCCGGGATGGGAAAGGCGGGTCGCGTGCCAGCACCTCTTCATGCAATCAATATTGACCTGAAAGGGAAAACAGGGCTACCATCCGTTCTGCGTATGCCCGGTCATTTGATTCGCAATCTGCATGCCGCCCCCAGCTTCAGGGTGGGCCAGTTGCTTTTGTCTGCGCTAATGCTTTCGCTCTGCGCAAGCCAGTCTTTTGCCGGCCTGCCCAGGGTCCAGAAGCATGAGTTTCGACACGTAATTGACCAGCTAGAAGAAACCTGGCGCAACGCCGTCCTAAAGGGCGATACCAACACCGTCAGCTCGCTGCTGGCCGACGATTACATGTCCATCACTCCCAGCGGAACCCTGCAAACCAAAGCCGAATCCCTCGCCAGCCTCCGTTCCGGGGCCATGCACTTCACCAGCCTCGACATCTCCGACCGCAAAGTCCGCTTCTACGGCGACACTGCCGTCGTCACCTCGATTGCCGACGTGAAAGGCACCACGCCCCAGGGCGCAGTCTCTGGCGCATACCGCTATACCCGCGTCTACGTTCGCGATGCGCAAGGCGCCTGGAAGATCGTCAGCTTTGAGGCCAGTCGTATCACCGATCCCACCCAGCACAAATAAACGTTCTTTCTTTTAGAACTCAAGCGCCCTCCGCCCCTGATGTCCGATGCCACCCCACGCCACGCTCATGCCATGGTGCAGCAACCGAACTTTGCTGAGCGCGTCTTTCGCGTCTCATTTCATACGCTGCCCGGCAAGTCACCGCTACTGTCGCCGCCATTCCAATTCCCGCATACACCGCGGTTCGCAGCAACCCCAACCGCTTCTCTGTTTTTCTGTTCGCAT
>Ga0302267_10004493_pt1 | contig 15263 bp, 12 predicted proteins | sample III_Bog_E1_3_FD_194555 | JGI IMG/M metagenome (GOLD analysis project Ga0302267, IMG submission 194555) | Peat permafrost microbial communities from Stordalen Mire near Abisko, Sweden - III_Bog_E1_3 | ecosystem: Environmental > Terrestrial > Soil > Wetlands > Peat | place: Sweden: Abisko... | reverse complement strand
TTCCGCTTAAATTCAGGGGTTTTTAGCATGGGCACGCGCTTCCTGTGAATATTCGCTGTTTTTTATTGTCCCGTCCGGCCAAAAAACATCCATTGGGATGCAGCCGCGTTTAATCCGTTTTAAGGCGCATATAAACCACCTGCATCGGGGGGGTGGCAGGATAGGTGGCCAGCAGGTCTGGAATATGCATGATCATCCAGGGCTGGCGGTAGTTGTTGCCGTTCTTGGTGAAGACCAAGTCGTCGGCCAGAAAGACGGCGGAATGCTTGACCTCGTTCCGGTTGTTCATCAGCAGCAGGATGTCGCCGCAAAGGGAGGGCGCGGAGATCTGATAATAATTTTTGCGGATGTAATCCACCGCGAAATCCGGATTGTTGAAGCGGTTGTCGGGCGTCTCGCTTGAGAAATTAAACGTGGACCAGTGGCAGTCCATGATGGGGTCGCCGGGCTGGTTCGGCAGCGGAAAGGTGTAAAGCCGGTCGCGGGCGAATTTTGGCAGGAGGTAAAACAGGCTGAGGTTGCCGCCTTCGGGCACCTGCTTGAGCGCCTCCATCAAGGGGCGGACATCGGTGAAGCGCACGTTCGGAACATTGCCCCAATAGGCGGCTATCTTGTCGATGTCCGTGTCCGGCCTGATGACTAGGCCGGCGAAGACGGCGGACTGCCGCGAGAGCACCTTTGCCATGGCCACGCGGCGATCAACGGTGGGAATCCGGGACATCAGGGCCGGATAATCCGACAACTGCCAGGCATTGCCATTCGCATAGACAAGCCGCTTCAGCAACGCCACGTCGTCCGGTTGCAGCCGCGAATCCGCATAGATGGAATCAATGGTTCCTCCCGGAAAAATAAACGGATAATCCAGATACAAATTGACGCCCGTTCCGGCCAGCGAAAGGGACAGTTTCGAACGCGTTGCGGCATCGAGCGAAAACAAAAAATCCGTGGCTGGCACAAGCGTCGTCCCCGAAGCATCCGCATGGACAGCTTCCGGGGCCAGCGCGGCGGCGACCTGCGCGACCGTCAAGCCGTTCCTGGACAGGAGTGCCTTGACGTCGTCCGGCTTCATGTTGGCGAAGAGCCAGGTTTCCGGCACCGGCTTGCTCACCTCTTCGGTCAGAAATTCAGCCGGGCGTTCCAGTTCGATGTCGCGGGTGACCAATTCGCCCCACGGGCCGACGTGAATTGAGCGCGTCTTGTCCTTGGGATCCACCGCAAAAGCGTCCGCAAGTTTCGGCTGGTTTGCGGCGGCAAGCTTGTAGGCAATGGCCGAGGAACCGGCCAGCAGGGCGAGGCTGAACACGACCAAGCCGGCCAGCGTGAATTGAAAGACATTGCCGGGCCGCGCGGATTCGCCCTGTTTGGATTTTTTCATGGAGAGATGTCCGGCGATACTTCAGCCGGTGCGAAGCGAAATGAATGAAACATCATGCAATTAAAATGACGTGATGACGGATGACATTATGTCAGAAGTTTCGGATTTTTCAAGTGGTTCCGCCCGATGCATTTAAGGGCAGACGATTGGGAACGGATTTTACCGGTGCAGACCCGGCTGCTGGAGGATTTAATTCATGCCGAAATGGCCGGCAACCATCGTCAACGGCCATTGTAAAACCTGTGTGACAATCCATCGCCCGCTTGACTCTGTGCGCCGCTCTGGCTGAATGTCCGCCAGTCGCGACATTATGAAACACACACGGCGCGAATTTGTCCGCACGCTTTTTGTGGCCACTCAGGCCGCAGTGGCCGCCCGCTTCCTGCCCGGCGGCCTGTTTGCCGCCGAAGAGGCCGGCACGCTGCCCGGCAGCGGCTTCAACTTCATCATCTTTGGCGACTGGGGGCGGAACGGCGAAAGCGACCAGTCCGAGGTCGCGGCACAGATGGCGCTGGCCGCCAAGGCGACCGGTGCGCGGTTCATCGTTTCCGTGGGAGACAATTTTTATGAGGACGGCGTCGCCTCCGCCGACGATCCGCAGTGGAAGACCTCCTTTGAAAATGTCTACCGCGACCCGGCCCTGCAGATTCCATGGCAGGTCATCCTGGGCAATCACGATTATCACGGCAACTGCGACGCCCAGCTGGAATACGCCCGAAACCATCCGCGCTGGAACATGCCCGCGCGCTATTTTCTTCAGACCCATCACATTGACACCGGCGTCGCCGCCGACTTTTTCTATCTCGACACCACGCCGATGGTCACAAGCTACTGGAGTTCCGGCAAGACGAGCGCCCATGTCGCGACACAGGACGTTAAGAAACAGCTCGGCTGGTTCAAGGACGCCCTGGCCGCTTCACAGGCGCGCTGGAAAATTGTCATCGGCCACCATCCCATTTATTCCGGCGGCGAGCATGGCGACACGCCCGAGCTCATCGAAAACATCCTGCCGCTGCTCCATGAACACAAGGTGCAGGCCTGGTTCAACGGCCATGACCACGACCTCCAGCATCTCGTGGCGGGCAACCTCAACCTGTTTTGTTCCGGGGCTGGCTCGCAGGTCCGCCCCACCAAGGATACAGTCCACACCAAATTCGCCCAATCGCGTTCGGGCTTCACCACTGTTTCCCTGCAGCCCGACCGCATGCTGGTGAGCATGACGGACAACCACGGCCAGATTCTATATTCCACCACCGTCCCGGCCGGTGCGGTTGCGGGCTGAGTTTCAGATTTTCATGACAAAACTTTAATCATGAAACTCTGGTCATTTTTATCGCGTCTGACAGACTGTTGCAACCAAACCCATTCAAACTTTATCATGAAAAAATTGACACCGTTATCCTGCGTAATGCTCGGCCTGGGCCTGATGGCCGGCAATGTTTCCGCCCAGGACTCCGCCACGCCATACAAGGTTCTCGACACCACCAAGCTCATGGGCAACGGCGGCATTGACTATGTCTACGCCGACAACGACGAACGGCGCGTTTATGTGCCGCGAGGCGGCAACATCTTCGTGTTCGACTTGGACACGCACAAATACATTGGCTCCATCACCAACACCGGTGGTCACGGCGTGGCCGTTGACACCGCCACGCATCACGGTTTCAGCAGCGCCAACAAGATTGCCATGTTCGACACAGAGACGATGACCAAGATCAAGGACATTGATGTTCAGAGCAGGCCCGACGGCATCCTGCTGGAGCCGTTCACGGACAAGGTTCTTATTTTCAGCCACGCATCACCCAGCATCACCGCGATTGATCCCAAGGACGGCACGGTCACCGGCACAATTGACATTCCTGACGGCGGTATGGAGGAGGCCCGGAGCGACGGGCAGGGGAAATTGTATTGTGATGTCGAGAACCAGAAAAAAATCGCCGTCGTGGACATGAAGGCCATGAAGGTCCTCACCCTGTATGACCTCGGCGACACCGCCGGCGAGCCGGGCGGCCTCGGTCTGGACGTGAAGAACCACATCCTGTTCGCCATGTGCGCAAATCCAAATGTCTGCGTCGTGGTGAATGCCGACGACGGCAAGGTGCTCGCCACGCTGCCCCTCGACGGCGGCACAGATGGCGGCGGGTTCAATCCCGCCACGATGGAGGCATGGAGTTCGCAACGCAACGGCACGCTCACAATCATCAAGGAAAGCAGCCCGACGAGCTTTGCGGTGGAACAGACCGTGCAAACCAAGCAGGGCTGCAAAACCTCGTCACTCGACACCAAGAACAACCAGATTGTTCTGATCTGCACCGAACGTCTGGCACCTGCGCCGGGCACCAATGTCACAATGGTCGCCAATCTGACACCGTTGCCTGCAACCAATGCACCCGCCGGCGGGCAGCGGCGTGGCGGACGCGGCGGTGGCGGTCCAGGCAATCTCGATGTGCTGTGGGTCGGCCGTTGATTTTAGGACATTTCACGGATGCAAGCCCAGCCGGTCATGGCTGGGCTTTTTCATTTTTGAATTTGGTTTTCCGGCTTTCAAAAATTGACTCTGCAGGCTTTCCGACGCAGCCTTGCTGGAACCATGTCGGTCCTGCACATCCAACCTGTTCAATCGCTTGAAACGCCGGAACTGGAGTTGTATCGCACGTTGCGGCGTACCGAGGAGCACGAACAGGCCGGCGTGCTCGTGGCCGCAAATGCGAAGGTCATTCGACGCCTGCTCGCGAGCCGTTTCACCGTGGTCTCAGCATTGCTCACCCCGGCCTGGCTCGAACAATTTGAACCTCTTCTACGCAAACGCCCGGAGCAGATTTCCATTTACGTCGCCGAACAGAAAGTGCTGGAAACCATCACCGGTTACAAAATGCACCAGGGCGCTCTGGCCGTGGCCAGAATCCCACCACGGCCGGATTTTGAAAACTTGCTGGAAAATTCCCCACGTCCGCTGCTACTTGCCGCCGTGGAAGGCATTGCCAGCGCGGAAAATCTCGGCGCAGTGGTGCGGAGCTGCGCGGCGTTCGGCGCGCATTTCCTGATCGTGGGTGAGACGTGCGGCAGCCCGTTCCAACGCCGTGCGGTTGCCGGTTCCATGGGTGCCATCTTCGAGCAGCCGGTGGTGCGGGTGAATAATCTGGTGAAAACTCTGGCAACATTGCACGCACGCGGCGTGCGCTGTCTGGCGGCGCATCCCCGGCCCGGTGCGAAGAAACTGTCCGCCGTGGATTTGCGCGGCGATTGCTGCCTGCTGTTTGGCGCGGAAGGGCCTGGACTCACGGGAAACGCGCTGGCGGCGTGCGATGACATGGTGGAAATCCCGATGCCGTCGCACATGAATTCCCTTAACGTGGCCGCAGCCACAGCGGTGTTCCTTTATGAAGCCACCCGGCAGCGCGGCTGACATTTACAGATTTCAGTGCTTGTTCTTAAACTGGTCTTCCACACTTCGATTTTTTCGACACGCTTTCGCCCTTCGGTGAAGTCAATTTTTCCAGTTCAAAAACGTGCTAGTAGTTGGCAAGGAAAGTGGAGTGTTCTCCCGCCATCTCGGGTGAAATTGGGGTATGAAACGCGTTTCATGCCTTTGGTTGGTGTCTGGATTGTTCGCTGTAATGGCAATGTCCGTATTCGCCGGCGTCAAAAACAGCGACTGCCTTGATTGTCACGGCGACAACACGCTGTTCAAAACAAACTCGGCGGGGAAGGCCATCTCGCTTTTTATTGACGTGGAGAAATTCAAACTATCCGCGCACGCGACCAATTCCTGCATCAGTTGCCATGCGGACGTCACGGCGAAACATCCCGACGACAACAAAATCCTGCTGCCGGTGAACTGCGCGAGCTGCCACGAGCGGCAGGCGGAAAGCTTCAACGCCAGCGTACACGGCCTCGCGCTCAGGACCGGCCACGACGACGTGGCAACGTGCCAGGACTGCCACGATTCGCACGAGATCATTTCCGACAACGCGCCGACCTCGCCGATTTATTTCACGCGGCAGGCCGAGACCTGCGGCGCCTGCCACAAAAAAGAGGCGCGCGACTGGGAGGCCAGCGTCCACGGCAAGGCCGTCGCCGCCGGCTCGCACGACGCGCCGACCTGCACCGGCTGCCATGACGAGCATAAAATCCGTTCGCTCAAAAACGTTTCCGCCGCGACCATTTCCGGGGAGGTTTGCAGCCGCTGCCACGCGTCGGAACGGTTGAACACCAAATACAACCTGCCGTCCGACCGTGTGAGCACCTTTTTTGAAAGCTATCACGGGCTGGCCGGCCAATACGGTTCCACCGTCGCGGCGAACTGCGCGAGCTGCCACGGCTTTCACAAAATCCTGCCGTCGTCCGACACAAACTCGACGATCAACAAAACCCATCTCGTCGAGACGTGTGGCAAATGTCATCCGGGCGACAACGAAAAATTTGCGCTCGGAAAAATCCACATCGCCCCGGACGGAATGGCGGGTGGCTCGGACGTGGGCAGCCGCTTGAACCGCTGGGTGCGGAAAATTTATCTCGTCCTGATTTTCGCAACCATCGGCGCGATGGCCTTGCACAACGGTATTCTGTTCATCAAAAAGACGCTGGCGCGCCTGCGCGCGACGACCCGGCCCGTCCTGCGCATGAACGCGGCACAGCGCTGGCAGCATTTCATGCTGGCCTCAAGCTTCATCGTGCTGGCGATCACCGGGTTCGCCCTGAAATTTCCTGACTCTTGGCTGGCACGCTGTTTGGGATCAAGCGAGCCGGTTCGTCGCTGGGTGCATCGCATCGCCGGAATCATCCTGCTGGCCGTCGGCGCATATCATATTATTTACATTCTGGCGACGCGTGATGGCCGCCGGCTGGTGCGCGATTTGTTTCCGGTAAAACAGGATCTGGCTGATATGTGGTGTGCGGTGCGTTATCTCACGGGCTTGCAAAAGAAGAGGCCGGAAATCGGCCGCTTTGGTTACGCCGAGAAAATGGAATACTGGGCGGTGATCTGGGGCACGATTATCATGGGCGCAACGGGCCTGATGATCTGGCTCAAAATTGACGTGACACGGTTCCTGCCGCGCTGGGCTGTCGAGGTCGCGACGACGATTCATTATTACGAGGCGGTGCTGGCATGCCTGGCGATTGTTGTCTGGCATTTTTATCATGTCATTTTCGACCCCGACGTTTATCCCATCAATCCTGCCTGTGTTGACGGCCTCATTTCCGGGGAACTTCAGAAACACGAGCATCCACTGGAAAAATGATGCGGCGATGAACGGCGGGCGCGCCCCGGATTGATTTGGACTGCCTGCCTGTTTGCGAGGTAATCAGATATTGTTATTGAAATGACAATATATGTTGTATCAAAGCCAAAGAATGTCGTGCGGCCTGCCGTGAATTCGTTTAACAATTATGCACAAATGATGAAGACATCTTTAATCTGCACACTGGCCGCCGCACTGCTTGTTTTGTCAACCGGCTGCGATCGCGATAATGTAAAAGTCTATCATGTGGAGAAGGACGACGCTTCCGCGCCGCAGGTTCCGGCTCCGGCAACCGCGCCCGCAGGACCGCCGGCGACAATGGCCGCCGGACTGCCCGCGCCAGACAACAGCGGCCAGCCGCAGTTGAAATACGCCCTGCCGGACGGCTGGCAGGAGAAAACACCGACGCAGATGCGCGTGGCGAGTTTTTCGGTCACTGACAGCGGCAAGCAGGCGGACGTGAGCGTCATTCCGATGGGCGGCATGGCGGGCGGCAATCTGGCTAATGTGATCCGCTGGCGCGGACAGGTCGGCTTGGGACCTGTTGATGAAGATGCAGTGCAAAAAATGACTGAAAAAGTCGTGATCGCCGGCCAGGATGCGGATTTGTTCGACATTGCAGGAACCAGCACCGGCAGCGGCGGCGCAGAACGCATCATTGCCAGCGTCCTCCATCGCGACGACACCGCATGGTTTTTCAAGATCACCGGCGACGCGGATTTGGTAGAAAAACAAAAACCTGCTTTCGTTTCATTCTTGAAATCAATCCAGTTTGGCGAACTCGCCGCACCTTCGACGATGGACTTGAGCCAGTTGCCGCCGTCGCATCCGGCGATTCCCGGATTGAATACGGGCAATACAACTACTCCCGCGCCCGATGCCGGAAATGTTCCGACTTGGACAGTTCCCGCCGGGTGGCAACCCGCGCCTTTGACACAATTTTTGGTCGCAAAATTTTCCATCAATGCCGCAGACGGCTTGCAGGCGGCAGTGAACATCAGTTCGCTTGATGGCGATGGCGGCGGTCTGCTGCCGAACGTGACCCGCTGGCGCGGGCAACTCGGACTTGATCCGGTTGGCGAAGCGGATTTGGCGCAACTGCCGACGATGGATGCTTCCGGCGGCAAGGCAACCGTGGTTGACATTTCCGGCACCGATGCCGCTACAGGCAAACCCACTCGGCTCGTCGGCGTTGTGCTGCCGCTCGGCGGACAGACCTGGTTTTACAAGCTGATGGGCGATGCAAGCGTCGTGGCGCAGCAGAAGGATGCGTTCACGCAGTTTATACAGTCGGCCAAATACCCCGATGCTCATTAAGAAAATAGTTTCGGTCTTCACGTCGCTCAAGCTCACCTGCGTGCTGCTGGCGTTCTCGATTGTGCTGGTGTTCATCGGCACGCTGGCGCAGGTGGACGACGGGCTTTACGCGGTGCAGTCGCATTATTTCCGTGCGGTGTTCGTGGGACTTTCGCTTGACCCGCTGCAATTTACCGGCATCACGCTTTTGGGATACAAACTGCCGCTCATTTTGCCCGGCGGCTACCTCATCGGCGTTTCGCTGCTGGTGAACCTTGTTTGCGCGCACATTTACAGGTTTCAACTGACCACCAAAAAAATCGGCATCCAGCTTGCGCATGCGGGCGTCATCCTGCTGCTCGTCGGCCAGCTCGCGACGGACATGCTCGCGCGCGAAATGCAGATGCACCTTTCCGAGGGCGAGTCCAAGGATTATTCGGAAAGCGCGACGGACTACGAACTGATTTTCAAGGATGGAGACCAGGTCACGGCCATCCCGCAACGGCTTTTGCAACAGGGCGACACACTAAAGATCGACAGCCTGCCGTTCTCCATCCGCGTCAATACTTTCTGGAAAAACTCCGACTTGAGCTACCGCGCGCCGATGATGAAAAATGCGCCGGCCATCGCGGGCAACGGAGTGGCGCTGAATTTCGATTTCGTCCAGAAGCCCGATGTTAAAACGACGGACGAAAAAAACATTCCAACCGCGATCATCGAATTGACCGGGCCGGGCGGTTCCCTGGGCACCTGGGTTGCGTCTGACTGGTCGGGCGAAGCTTCGCTGGTCGAGGCGGTCCAAAACAGTTACGCGCAGCAGATTTCACCGGTCATGGCACACACCATCGCCGGACAGCTGGTCGCGCCGCAGTCGGTCGCGGTCAACGGCCAGAATTACTCCTTTGTCCTGCGGCCGACCCGCATTTATCATCCGTTTTCCATCACGCTGCTCAAGGCGACACACACGGATTATGCCGGCACGGACATCCCGAAGGATTTCCGCAGCCGCGTGCAGGTGAAAAATCCCAAGACAGGCGAAAATCGCGAGGTGGAGATTTCCATGAATCATCCGCTGCGCTATGACGGGCTGACATTTTATCAATACCAGATGTCTGCGGGCGAAATTGTGGAGCGCACGGGGCAGACCCCGTCGTCGGTGCTGTCGGTCGTTCACAACCCGAGCTGGTTGACACCTTACATCGGCTGCGCGATGGTTGGCGCGGGACTGCTCACCCAGTTCCTGACGCACCTGGTCGGGTTCGTCTCCAAAAGGAAGAAGAAATGAACAAGATTTTTCAAAAATGGTTCCCGCCGCTCTTGATGGCGGTGATGGCTGTCTGGTTTTTCGGCAACCTGCGGGCGCCGAAGGACAAGGATTTTGCATTCAGCGAATTCGGCCGGCTGCCCGTGACGGCGAACGGCCGCGTGGTGCCGATGGATTCGCTCGCGCGCAATTCGCTTTTGGAACTGCGCGAAAAGCAGACTCTGAACACTGAGCCGTGGAAAGGCTGGAACGAAAATCCAAAAATCATTCCCGCCACCGAATGGCTCGCGAACGTGATGATGAACCCCGGGGTCGCCGACGGCTGGCCGGTCTTCCGCGTGGACAATCCCGACTTGATCTCGCTGCTGAAGCTTCCAGACAAAAGCGAGGCCCTGCACCAGGACGGAAAACATTATTCATGGAACCAGATTTTCCCCGCGATGGACGTGCTGGACCACGAAAACGACCGCATTGAAACCAACTCCCAGCCCCAAGACCGCACCGCATACGAAAACGCGGTCATCAAGATTCACGAGCGGCTCGCGCTTTATGCGGCACTGAAAAACACGGCGCAACCGGCGGATGCGCAGGACTGGCCGGCGGAGCTTGCCATGTATGAAAAGGCCATACCCGACGGCGTCGTGGCTGTGAAGGCGCAGCAGGCCGGCCAAACCTATGACCATACAAATTTCGATGTGATGGTCGGTTACATCCAGGATTTCCAGTTCATGAGCAGCCTCGAACCGCCGCTGATCCTGCCGCCCTCCGGCACCCACGACTGGCGGCGCATGGGTGACGCGCTGCTCGACTTGCCGCGCGGCACGCCGGTGGACGCGGCGATGAGTGACTATGCCATGATGGCCGGCGCACTCGCGGCCAACCAGCCGGAAGAATTCAATTCGGCGCTGAAGGATTATTATTCCACGCTCGTGCCGGCGCAGGCCAAGGCCCTGGCCAAAGCGCGCGCGGAAGTTTTCTTCAACCAGATGGAGCCGTTCTACAATGCGATGGTCATTTATATCCTCGCCGGGCTGCTCGCGATCTTTTCATGGTTTAATTGGTCGGAAACGCTGCGCCGCTCGGCGGTGTGGTTGATTGCGCTGGCGTTTGTGATCCATACGACGGGCTTGATCTACAGGATGGTGCTCGAAGGCCGTCCGCCGGTGACGAATCTTTATTCGTCGGCCATCTTCATCGGCTGGGGGGCGGTCGTGCTTGGGATTGTTCTCGAAAAGCTTCATAAAAATGGGATTGGCGCGGTGGTTTCTTCGGGCATGGGATTCATAACCCTCATCATCGCGCACAATCTGGCGCGGGAGGGCGACACGATGGAAATGATGCGCGCGGTGCTGGACACCAATTTCTGGCTGGCCACGCACGTCGTCGTCGTCACGCTCGGCTATGCGAGCACATACGTGGCCGGATTTCTGGCGCTGATTTACATCCTGCGCGGCGTGTTCACAAAAACCCTGGACGAGCCCACGGGCAGATCGCTCGCGCGGATGGTTTATGGCATTGTCTGCTTCGCCACTCTGTTCAGTTTTGTCGGCACGGTGCTGGGCGGCATCTGGGCAGACCAGTCGTGGGGCAGGTTCTGGGGCTGGGACCCCAAGGAAAACGGCGCGCTTATCATCGTGTTGTGGAACGCGCTCATCCTCCATCTGCGCTGGGGCGGAATCATTCGCGAACGCGGCCTGGTTTGCTGCGCCATCGGCGGCAACATCGTCACGGCGTGGTCATGGTTCGGCGTGAACATGCTCGGCATCGGGCTGCACAGCTACGGGTTCACGGACGCGGCTTTCAAATGGCTGATGCTGTTTGTGACAAGCCAGATTGTGTTTATCGCCCTTGGCCTGCTGCCTGCAAGAATGTGGAAAAGCTTCCACTCGCGACCGGCTTGACCGGCGCGGTTGCTTTCCGCTGAAAATAATCCGACCGACGCACAAACAGAACCGGCCGGCGCTGCATAACCCCGGGATTCTTCCGTCCACCCTCGGGGTAAACTCGCCACCCTCCGGGGTAAAGCGTCCACCCCGCAGGTTCTGCCCGCCACCCCACGGGGTGAGGAGTCCACCCCAAGGGTTTTTGCGGCTACCCCCGGGGGTGAAGTGTCTACCCCCAAGGTTCTGCTCGTCCCATGCCGTGGCCGTGACCAAAAAGCGACAATTTGACGAAGTGCGCCCATCCTCGGGCGCAGCAAAGTGGCAGACCAAACCCTCGTCGGAAAACCGGGAGCAACTCGCCAATCCGTCCTTTGCTGTGACCGGGGACGACCACATTCCGGCTCCGGACTATTGTCGGGCTGTCCCTTTGGGACCGGGAACCATCTGACAGAGATGGCATGACCAAAAACCATGCTGGACTCCGCATTCCAACGGGAATAGGTTCGTCTCGTGAAAAAGGACAGGCTGCACAATACACTGGCGATCATTAGTTAGGCCGCTACGCACATGAGCAAGCGCATATTCCTAGTCATTTTTATTTCTTGCGTATTTGTTTTCGTCGCTACTTGGATTGTTCATGTCCTCACTCCGAAAAATGATGAAAGAAGATTCCAAACCATGCGACGTGCCAGTGATTCCTATTCGCGGGCACTTGCTTTTGAGCATGGCCGTTGGGGAGGCTTGTTAAGCATCCTTCACCGATCCGACCATTTCTTGAATACCTACAAGGCCGAGCGCGAGGAGTTATTCACATCGGGATTTTTGACGAATCTGACCTTTACGATTCCAGCGGATGGAGCACGCCGAGATGAGTGGATTCGACAGGAGGTTGTTTTGACTCACGGCACAAACGTCGAGGTGGCGTTCCCGATTGTGAGTCGCGATGGCGAGGAGACGATTACATGTCGCACATCGGACGCAGCATTTTTGCGCCACACTCTCGGAGAGTGATTTTGCATACAAATCGTCCTAATATGAGGATAAGCTCCAAAGCGTTTTCCACTTTTCCCTGCTAGAGCGGTTTCAATAATACTGCGGTCGTGTTTTGCCAGCGCACCTGAAAAATACTGCGAGGTTTTGGACTGCGGCAGAGGGCTGCCGCAGTCCAAGACGCTGTCGCGCCAGCCGGTCAACCCAATCCAACTTGTCGGCAATGGTATTTTTGAAACCGCTCTAAATTTTATTTCACGCCGCGCACGGGACAGGTTTATTTCCATCGGCACGCATATATTTGGAGCCGCAATGAAACGGCAGCTTTGGCATCTGCCGGCGGCGGTTAAAACACCTCGGCCTTGAGGCCGCTGACTTCCCGGACTTGCTGGGCGATATACGCGAGCGATTTCAAGGGCAGATGACCGCAATTGGAATTTGGCGAAGGCCGCGCGGCCGAGTAAATCTGGACGAGTGGGATTTGCGCGCCGGCCCGCTTCAATTCGTTCAGCCGTTTCGCATATTCGTCGATGTCATAGTCGGACGGTTCTTCATGGCCCAGCATCTGGAAAAGGCTCTGGATGATCACCGGCCTTTCGCGTGCGACCAGGAGGATGTTCTTTAAAATCTTGTCGAGCGCACAGTCGGGGCAGTTCACCTCATCCATGTAGGATTGCGTTCCGGCATCCAGCTTGACCCAGATTTCGTCCTCCTTTGTAAAGAGTTTAAAACCCTCCCGCACTTGCGGCCGGTCCAGCCCGGTTCCATTGGTGATCAGCACGATCTTGAAGAACGGGAACTCCCCCAGCGCGCGGACATGGACGACGGTGCGGAGGGCATCCAGGAAATTCGGGCTGAGCGTCGGTTCGCCGTCTCCGCTCAAGGCGACGTGCCGCAGATTCAGCAATTCCGACGGCGTGGTGTTATATGGGTGCAAGCTGCGGATCGCCCCGGTATCCACCATGGAAAGCATGCGCTGCAACTCCACCGCCACCAAGTTCACATCCAGGGATTTTTCCAGTGGTGGCTCGGTGCGGTCCACCTCGCAATACTCGCAGTTGAAATTGCAGGCCTTGTCCGGGTTCATGTTGACGCCGATGGACAGGCCGCGCGCGCGCGACGACACCACGGCATAAACAAAATGATTGCCCAAAAACTCACGCGGGCGCGAATACACCGACCCCGTCAAATCCTGGTGGTTGTGGGCGATTCTGCCGGAAATTTTATGATGCGTTTCTGGTTCAGTGCTCATGCAGTGATGCCTTTTGTTCATTCGGGATGGCGGCTTGTCGCAGTTCGGGGTTCTGCCTCGGTGCAGGCGCGGGCGTTTTAATTAGCGCCAGCTGCAGCCTCCCGGCTTCCTCCGCATCAAATGCCGCCATTTCCTTTTCCATCATGACCGAGATCATGAACAGCCCCAGAAAGACCGCGCCCGACGGCAACGCCACCATCCACGACGGGTTGACGTTGAAGCCGCTGAAATCAATGATGCTTCCCGCGACGATTCCTGTCGCCGAAAGCCCCAGCAAAGTTTTGGATATAATTGTCATGTTGTTGTGCAATCCGCCCGCTGACCCATTCAGCAAGCTGGTTGAACATAGGTGAAGTCCCATTTTGACACTCTCCAGTTTTTGCCGGATGTCCATCGTTTTTTGCCACCATTCAAAAAGGGATGTAAGCGCTACCGCGCGCCTTTTCGTAGACCCGAAGTGATTTGCCCGTGGAATTTGTGGATGCCGGTCCGCGCTGGATCGCGGACAAACCGTGAAGTCTCCGCCTGCTATTTCAATTCTGCCGCAATTTGTTCACCCAGCGGAACGGCCTCGGCCACCGGACGTTTTCCCTCGCCGCGTTTCACATGCTCGTCACGAAACGAAACCGCCCGCATGAAAATTTTGTCGCCCGCGATCTCCGCATAAGCGCCCACCGGGCTCTGGCAGCCGCCGCCCATCGCGCGCAAAAACGCGCGCTCAGCCGTAACGCAATGGAACGTGTTGAAATGATTCAACCGCTCGCAAATTTTTGCGATGCGCTCGTCATCCGCGCGGATCTCGATGCCGATCGCGCCCTGTCCAACGCAAGGCAACATCACGTCCACATCCAGAATCGTCGCCAGCAAACCTTCCGGCACGGCGTCGCCCAGGATTTTTCCGTCCGGCTTGATTACAAAATTCAGCCGCGTCAGTCCCGCCAACGCCAGAATCGTCGCGTCCAGTTCGCCACGCTCCGCCACCTTTTGCATCCGCGTCGTCACATTGCCGCGTATCTCCACGATGGTTAGGTCTGGCCTCGCCGCGAGCAACGTCATCTTGCGGCGCGTGCTGCTCGTGCCGACGACCGTCCCGGCCGGCAATTCCATCAATGTCACATGCGGAGCCAGTCCCTTGAGTGCGCTCTGCCCGGGAATCCATTCGTCGGATTTCTTTTCCGCCAGTTGCGCGTAATACTTTGCATCGCGATAAATCAAAACATCGCGCACATTTTCGCGCTTCGGCGTGGCGGCCAGGATCAAGCCCGCCGGAACTTCCGTCGGCAAATCCTTCAGGCTGTGGACGGCGAGGTCGGCCTGGTTCTTCAGCAGAGCCACCTCGAGTTCCTTGGTAAACAACCCTTTCGGCAGGCCACCCTCTGTTTTTGCCATCGAAGCCTTCTGCAATTTGTCGCCGGTGGTCTTGATGATTTTCAGCTCGAACCGCAGGCGTGGAAAATTTTTGCGGCACTGTTCCGCAATGAAGTTGGCCTGTGCAAGCGCAAGCGCGCTGCCGCGCGTGGCGATGATGATGGGACGTTCGACTGGCATCTTTAGACACGATTAACAGAATTTACCCGGTGAAGAAAGCAAGAACAGCTTCATTTCTGTCAATAACTGCACCAACTTACAATTTTATTCTGTTCATAGAAGATATCTTTATCCGTGTTGCCGGATGACGCGGTGCAAGCATCTAAAAATTTGCTGGATTGGAACACTTTGTTCATCACCAACTCTCCGATGATGCCGTTCTCGTGGACAGATACAAACGCCGCCGCATGGTCGGAGTAATTCTATCGCATAAAACTGGGCGCCGCATCCATGAAATTAAAGCCGGGGCAGTCGGCATTTTAATGGCGTAACCATCCGGCGTTTGTTGCATCTTAACAATTACAACCTTGTGAAAAATTCAAACTCTTCTTTAAAATCTACGGAAAACGGGCGCTCATACTTCATGGTCAAA
>Ga0302267_10004492_pt1 | contig 15263 bp, 12 predicted proteins | sample III_Bog_E1_3_FD_194555 | JGI IMG/M metagenome (GOLD analysis project Ga0302267, IMG submission 194555) | Peat permafrost microbial communities from Stordalen Mire near Abisko, Sweden - III_Bog_E1_3 | ecosystem: Environmental > Terrestrial > Soil > Wetlands > Peat | place: Sweden: Abisko... | reverse complement strand
CGTGCACCTGTGCGAGCGCATCGTCGGAACCGACGACGCGGTGGGCACACCCGTCGACGCCGCATCCACCGATACCACCGTCCTCGAGGAGGTCCCGGCATGAAGAGCTACGACAACCTGGTCGGCCTGATCATCTCCATCCTGGTGACGGGCTACCTGATCTACGCCCTCATCTCGCCCGAGAAGCTCTGATGACCCAGAACGTCATCGAGTTCATCGTCCTCATCGTCCTCCTGGCGATCTCGACCCCGCTGCTGGGCAACTACCTGGCCAAGATCTTCGAGAACAAGAAGGCGCCGGGTGACAAGGTCTTCCTGCCCGTGGAGCGGCTGGTGTACCGGGCGACCGGCGTGTCCGCCGAGGGTGAGCAGCGCTGGACCACCTACGCCATCTCCCTCCTGGCCTTCTCCATGGTGTCGGCTCTCGTCCTCTACGCCATGCAGCGGCTCCAGGGCCACCTGCCGATCAACCCCGACCACCTCGGCTCGGTGCCGTCGCCGCTCTCGTTCAACACGGCGGTCAGCTTCCTGACCAACACCAACTGGCAGAACTACGCCGGCGAGACCACCATGACCCAGTTCACCCAGATGGCCGGTCTGGTGGTCGAGATGTTCACCTCGGCTGCCGTCGGCATCGCCGTGGCCGTGGCCCTGATCCGTGGCCTGGTGCGGGCCAAGACCACCACCCTGGGCAACTTCTGGGTCGACCTGATCCGGATCATCACCCGGGTCCTGTTCCCGCTGGCGGTCATCCTGGCGATCATCTTCATCGCCCAGGGCGCCACACAGAACCTGCACGCCACCACGATGATCACCACACTGACCGGTCAGCACCAGGGGATCCCCGGTGGACCGGTGGCCTCCCAGGAGGCCATCAAGCAGCTCGGTACCAACGGTGGTGGGTACTTCAACGCCAATGCCGCCCATCCCTTCGAGAACCCGACGGGCCTGACCAACCTGCTCTCCAACTGGGTACTGCTGTCGATCCCGTTCGCGCTCGGGTGGACCTTCGGCAAGATGGCCAAGGACCGCAAGCAGGGTCTGGCCGTGCTGGGCGCCATGTTCGGCCTCTGGATCATCGCCGCACTGCTGGTCATGCCCTTCGAGGCCCAGGGCAACGCCCACATCACCCAGGCCCACGTCAGCCAGTCGATCACCGCCACGTCGCCGGGAGGCAACATGGAGGGCAAGGAGGTCCGGAACGGGCCGGTGATCTCGGCCCTGTTCGGCTCCTCGTCGACCGGTACGTCCACCGGGTCGGTCGACTCGTCCCACGACAGCTACACCCCGCTCGGTGGTGGCGTCCTGCTGTTCAACATGATGCTCGGGGAGGTGAGTCCCGGCGGCACCGGGTCCGGCCTCTACGGCATGCTGGTCTTCGCCCTGCTGGCGGTGTTCGTCGCCGGCCTCATGGTGGGCAGGACACCGGAGTACCTCGGCAAGAAGGTGCAGGCGGCCGAGATGAAACTCGTGGTGCTGTACCTGCTGATGGCCCCGGTGGCCGCCCTGGTGTTCGCCGCCATCTCGTTGGTCATGCACTCGTCGCTGGCCTCGATCGAGAACCCCGGCCCCCACGGGCTCACCGAGGTGACCTACGCCTACGTGTCGGCCGCCAACAACAACGGGTCGGCCTTCGCCGGTCTGAGTGGCAACACCGACTGGTACAACACGACGCTCGGTATCTCGATGCTGATCGGCCGGTTCGCCCTGATGGTCCCGGTCCTCGCCATCGCCGGCTCACTCGGGCGCAAGCAGCGGGTCCCGGTGTCGTCGGGCACCTTCCCGACCGGCACGCCGCTGTTCGCCCTCCTGCTCGGCGGTATCGCCGTGATCGTGGTCGGCCTGACCTACTTCCCCGTGCTCGCCCTCGGCCCCATCGTCGAGCACCTCGTCGGCAAGTTCTAAGGAGCTCCCATGACTGCCACTCTCGACACGCCCGAGGCCCCGGGCGCCCCCGACCCGGAGGCCCCGTCCACCAAGACCACCCGTCGGGCCGCCACGTTCGACGCCGCCATGGTCCGGCGCGCACTGCTCGACTCGGTCATCAAGCTGAGCCCCCGCCACATGGCCCGCAACCCGGTCATGTTCGTGGTGGAGATCGGCTCGGTGCTGACCACCTTCTACTTCTTCCGGGACCTCGGTTCCGGCACCTTCCAGGACAACCTCTTCACCGGCCTGGTGTCCATCTGGCTCTGGTTCACGGTGGTGTTCGCCAACTTCGCCGAGGCGGTGGCCGAAGGACGGGGCAAGGCGCAGGCCGACACCCTGCGCAAGACACGGGCCGAGACGGTCGCCCACGTGCAGCGGGGCAACGACACCGTCGAGATCCCCTCCAGCGAGCTGCAGCTCGGCGACCTCTGCGTGGTCGTGCCCGGCCAGCTCATCCCCGGTGACGGCGAGATCGTCGAGGGGATCGCCACGGTCGACGAGTCGGCCATCACCGGCGAGTCGGCCCCGGTCATCCGCGAGTCGGGTGGCGACCGTTCATCGGTCACCGGCGGCACCCGGGTCCTGTCCGACCGCATCGTGGTCCGCATCACGGCCAAGCCTGGCGACACCTTCCTCGACCGGATGATCGCCCTGGTCGAAGGGGCCAGCCGCCAGAAGACACCCAACGAGATCGCCCTCGACATCCTGCTGGCCGGCCTCACCATCATCTTCCTGCTGTCGGTGGTGACGCTCCAGCCATTCGCCATCTACTCGGGTGGTGAGCAGTCGATCGTCGTGCTGGTGGCCCTGTTGGTGTGCCTCATCCCCACCACCATCGGCGCCCTGTTGTCGGCCATCGGGATCGCCGGCATGGACCGGCTCGTGCAGCGCAACGTGCTGGCCATGTCGGGCCGGGCCGTCGAAGCGGCGGGCGACTGCTCCACCCTGCTGCTCGACAAGACCGGCACGATCACCTTCGGCAACCGCCGGGCCACGGTCTTCGTCCCCATGCCGGGAGTGGAGACCAGTGAGCTCGCGTCCGCGGTGCTGCTCTCGAGCCTGGCCGACGAGACCCCCGAGGGTCGCTCGATCGTGGAGTTGGCCGAGTCCGAGTACGGCCAGGTGGCCACCGATGTCCCCAATGCCGAACTCATCCCCTTCACCGCCCAGACCCGTATGAGCGGTCTCGACGTCGACGGCCGCCAGATCCGCAAGGGAGCGGCCGACTCGGTGCGCCAGTGGGTCGAGGGGCTCGGCGGCACCGTCCCGAGCGACCTGGCCAACGTGGTCGAGTCGATCGCCAACGGCGGCGGCACCCCCCTGGTGGTGGCCGAGGACACCCGGGTCCTGGGCGTCGTGCACCTGAAGGACGTGGTCAAGCCCGGTATCGCCGAGAAGTTCGAGCAGATGCGGGCCATGGGCATCCGCACGGTGATGATCACCGGTGACAACCCGCTGACCGCGGCGGCCATCGCCTCGGAGGCCGGCGTCGACGACTTCCTGGCCGAGGCCACCCCCGAGGACAAGATGGCCCTCATCAAGGCGGAGCAGGCCGGCGGACACCTCGTGGCCATGACCGGGGACGGCACCAACGACGCCCCCGCACTGGCCCAGGCCGATGTGGGCGTGGCCATGAACAGCGGGACCCAGGCCGCCAAGGAGGCCGGCAACATGGTCGACCTCGACTCCAACCCGACCAAGCTCATCGACATCGTCGAGATCGGCAAGCAGCTGCTGATCACCCGGGGATCGCTGACCACCTTCTCGATCACCAACGACGTGGCCAAGTACTTCGCCATCATCCCGGCCATGTTCGTCGGGGTGTTCCCGGCACTGCACACCCTCAACATCATGAAGCTCCACTCGCCGCACACGGCCATCCTGTCGGCGGTGATCTTCAACGCACTGATCATCGTGGCCCTGATCCCCCTGGCCCTGCGAGGGGTCAAGTTCCGGGCCGCCGGCGCGGCGGCCGTACTCCGCCGCAACCTGTTGATCTACGGACTGGGCGGCTTCATCATCCCCTTCATCGGGATCAAGGCCATCGACCTGGTCATCACTGCGATGGGAGTCAAGTAATGCGTCGTCAACTGCTCACCTCGGTCGCCATGATCATCCTGCTCACCCTGGTGTGCGGGCTCGGCTACTCCCTGGTCCTCACCGGCGTGGGCGAGGTCGCCTTCTCCCACCAGGCCAACGGGTCGCTGGTGACCGCCAAGGGCCGGACCGTCGGCTCCTCGCTGCTCGGACAGAGCTTCACCGACGCCAAGGGGAACCCGGTGGCCATCTACTTCCAGGGGCGCCCCTCCGATGCGGTGACCTCGTCGGAGACCTTCAACATCACCGAGGGCGCGGCATCGAACCTGGGGCCGTCCAATCCCCTCCTGATCGGCTTCGTGCCCGGGGTCAACTCCGTCGATCTCCGCGGGAACAAGTCGGCCCACAACCCGTTCGCCACCCCTGCCGATCCGTTCTGTGTGCCGGTGACCGACGACTCGTCGGAGACCCCGGTGACCAGCCCGACGGCCGGGGAGAAGTTCGCCAAGAACCCGGACGGCACCTATGTCTGCGACCCCGACACCGTGCCGGAGCGGGCCATCGCCTACCGGACCGAGTTCGGGCTGGCCCCGAACGCCGAGGTGCCGGTGGACGCGGTCACCGCCTCAGGATCGGGGCTCGACCCCGAGATCTCGATTGCCAACGCCAACCTCCAGGCGCCCACCGTGGCACGGGCCCGCCATCTGTCCGTCGCCACCGTGGATCGGCTGATCACGGCCAACACCACGGGGCGTAGCCTGGGGCTCTTGGGAGACCCGGGAGTGAACGTGCTGAACCTCAACCTGGCGCTCGACGACCTGGGCGCACACTGATCATGCGACAACGGCCGGGCCGGTAGGGGAACGCGTGGCACGGGGGAAACTGCGGCTGTACCTGGGTGCGGCGCCCGGAGTCGGCAAGACGTACGCCATGCTCAACGAGGGCTGGCGGCGCCGGGACCGGGGCACCGACGTGGTCATCGGTTGGGTGGAGGAGCACGGCCGGCCCCAGACCGACGCCCAGATCCGCGACCTGCCGATCTTCCCCCGCCGCGTCGTCGAGTACCGGGGCCAGACCTTCGAGGAGATGGACCTGGCCGGCCTCCTGGCCCGCAAGCCCGAGCTCGTCCTGGTCGACGAACTGGCCCACACCAACATCCCGGGATCGGGCAACACCAAGCGGTACGAGGACGTCCGCGACCTGCTGGACGCCGGCATCAACGTGATCTCGACGGTCAACCTGCAGCACCTCGAGTCGCTGAACGACGTCGTCGAGCGCATCACCGGGGTGGCCCAGCAGGAGACCGTGCCCGACCCCGTGGTGCGGGCCGCGGACCAGATCGAGCTGGTCGACATGGCTCCCGAGGCCCTGCGCCGGCGACTCGCCCACGGCAACGTCTATCCGCCCGAACGGATCGACGCCGCACTGGGCAACTACTTCCGCACCGGCAACCTGACCGCACTCCGCGAACTGGCCCTGCTGTGGGTGGCGGACCGGGTGGACGAAGAGCTGCACGACTACCGGGAACGCCACGACATCGCCGGAGCGTGGGAGACCAAGGAGCGGGTGGTCGTGTCGTTGACGGGCTCCCCGGGGAGTGCCGTGCTCGTCCGTCGGGCCGCCCGCATGGCCATGCGCACCAAGGCCGAGCTGGTGGCGGTCCACGTGCGGACCGACGACGGGTTGACCGATGCCGGCACCGAGGGGCTGCGCCGCAACCGGGCCCTGCTCGACGACCTGGGCGGCCGGTACGTGGAGGTGGTCGGTGCCGACGTGGCTCCCGCCCTGGTCCAGGTGGCCCGGGCCGAGAACGCCACCCAGCTGGTCCTGGGCGCCACCCACCGGAGCAGGGTGTCCGAGTTCGTGCGCGGCTCGGTCATCAATTCGGTGATCCGGGCGGCCGACGGTGCGCTCGACGTACACGTCATCGCCACCGACACGCCGCACCTCCTCGACCCCGAACCCGACGAGGCACGCACCGAAGCGCACCCTGCGCCACTGCCCCCCGCCCCGAGGCACCGCCGCCGGCTGCTCTCCCCATTGTCCGTGCGCCGGAGGGTGGCCGCCGTCCTCATCGGGGTGATCGGATTCCCCCTGATCACCGTGGTGCTCACCTCGGTCCGCTCACACAGCGACCTCTCCACGGCCCTCAGTTCCTACCTGGTCCTCGTCGTGGCGGTGGCCGCCACCGGCGGCGTGTGGCCCGGTGTCCTGGCCGCACTGGCCGGCTTCCTGGTCTCCAACTACTACTTCGCACCGCCCGTGCACACCTTCACCATCGCCGACGCGCGCGATGTCCTGGCACTGGTCATGTTCCTGGTCACGGCGGGTGTGGTCAGCGTGCTGGTCGACCTGGCCGCCCGACGCACCGCCGCAGCCGTCCAGGCCCGGTCCGATGCGCGGATGCTCGCCCGGGTCGCCGGCCGCATGGTCTCCCCCGAGGGCAACCCGATGCCGAGTCTGCTCGATGAGCTGGTGGTCGCCTTCCGTCAGCAGTCGGCTGCCATCCTGCGGACCACCCCCGGGGTGACACCGCGTACCTGGGTCACGGTGGCGTCAGCCGGGACGGCACCGCCCGCCACCCCGGAGTCCGGGTCCCTGGTGCTGCCCTTGACCGGTCCCGAGGTGCTCGTGCTGCAGGGTCCCGGGTTGACGGCCGAGGACCGGGACATCCTCGCCGCCTTCGCCGCCCAGTTGGCCACCGTCCTGGAGAGTGACCGCCTCCACGCCGAGGCGGCCGAGGCCGACTCGCTGGCCCGTGCCAACCAGCTGCGATCGGCACTGCTGGCCGCGGTGAGCCACGACCTGCGGACCCCGCTGGCCTCCATCAAGGCCGCATCGTCGAGTCTCCTGTCCGACCAGTTGGACTTCGGGCCCGACGAGACCGGGATCCTGCTCCACACCATCGACGACGAGACCGACCGGCTGAGCGCCCTGGTCGAGAACCTCCTCGACATGAGCCGACTCGAGACGGGGGCCATGGAGGTCCTGCGCCAGCCGACCGATGTCGCAGAGCTGGTCGACGCCGCGCTGGCCAGCCTGGGGCCCCGTGGCCACGGGGTGACCGTGTCGGTGGAGCCGGGCGTGCCACTCATCGAGACCGATCCGGTGCTGCTCGAGCGGGTCGTGGCCAACCTGATCGACAATGCGCTCCTCCACGGGTCGGGGCGGGTCGTGCGGGTGGAGGCCGGTTCTGTGGCTGGTCGTGTCGATATCCGGGTGGTGGATCACGGACCCGGGATCCGAGGTGCCGACCGGGACAGGGTCTTCCAACCGTTCCAACGTCTGGGCGATACCGACAACGGCACCGGGGTCGGTCTGGGCCTCGCGGTCTCCCGCGGGTTCGCCGAGGCCGTCGGTGGCGAGCTCGAGCTCGAGGACACCCCGGGGGGCGGCTGCACCATGGTCGTACGCCTGCCCGACGCCAGCCATACGACACGCATCGATTCCACCTCGTCGATCATCGACGCGGATACCGATGACGACGTGCTCGACGGCGATGCGACGGGCGATGCGACAGGCGATGCGACGGGCGACCGTGCGCCGGACGGAGAGGACCCGGTCGGGCGGTCCGCCGGTCCCGCCGGTGACGATGTCGAGGTCGGTCCGTGACAGCCGGGGCCCAGGGGGACCAGGAGCAGGGGACCCGGGTGCTCGTCGTCGACGACGATCCCTCGTTGCTGCGGGCCCTGACCATCAGCCTGGGTGCCCGCGGCTACGAGATCGCCGCCGCCCGCACCGGTGAAGAGGGCATCGACCGGGTGGCCCACTGGCATCCCGATGTGGTGCTGCTCGACCTCGGGCTGCCCGGCATCGACGGCGTCGAGGTCATCCGCGGCGTCCGGGGCTGGAGCGAGGTCCCGATCATCGTGCTGTCCGCAAGGCACCAGTCCATGAGCAAGGTGGAGGCGCTCGACCTCGGGGCAGACGACTACGTCACCAAGCCCTTCGGCATGGACGAGCTGCTGGCCAGGCTGCGGGCCGCACTGCGCCGGGCTCCCGGGGCCGACCAGGATCCCCATGTCGAAGCGGAGGGCTTCACCCTCGATCTCGACACACGCAAGGTGGTCCGCGACGGCACCGAGGTGCACCTCACCCCGAAGGAGTGGGAGCTGGTGTCGGTGCTGGTACGCAATCCCGGTCGGCTGATCTCCCAACGCCAACTCCTCCAGGACGTGTGGGGCCCCGAGTACGGCACCGAGACCGAGTACCTCCGGGTCCTCATGGGCCGGGTCCGCCGGAAGCTGGAGGCCGACCACTCACGACCCCGTCACTTCATCACCGAACCGGGGATGGGCTACCGCTTCGAGCCCTGAGCCTGGGTGGTCGGCCGGCGGGATCCGCCGGGGAATCGGGCATGGCCGACCCCGCTCGTACCGGTCCCTCGTCTCCGCCGGTCGACACAGACGGTCATCGACACTGACCATCCTCGTGGTGCCTGCGGTCGGCGGTCAGCCGTCACCGGAGGGCTCGCAGCCCCCGGCACACCGCCCAGCGGTGGAGGATCAGTAGAAGAGCGTGCTGACCAGGGCCAGGATGAGTGTGGACACGGCGATCCACACCGCGAAGAAGCGGATCAGCCGGACCCGGTACCAGGTCCCGCCCTCATAGCGTCCCTTGCTCGCTCGCACCCACAGGCCGAGCACGATGAAGAGCAGCAGGACCAGGTGGGCGAGGGTCGAGCCGATGAAGAACTCGAAGGTGGAGGCATAGGCCCCGTCGATGGTGGTGAACGGCAGGACCTGGAACTGGTAGATCTGCCAGGCGATGGCGCCGAGCAGGAACAGCAGGGCCACGCCGGCCGCACCGGCCACCGCCCGCTTGCCCGCCTGACGCTTTGCCGCGGACTCCGCCAGCCAGACGAATGCCGCGCACAGGATGGCGAGGCCGGCGATGGCGAGCGAGTGCATCGGATTCGCCTTGGGGATCTGGGCGATGATCGGGTTCCCGAGCCCATCGGTGCACGGATTGGCCTTGGAGCACTGCGCCCCGTTCCACAGTCCGTTGACGTTGAGGGCCCGCAGGTAGAACCAGGCGAACAGCTCCAGGATCAGGAACAGCGCGTCGCCGCTGATGAACAGCCACATCATCAGCCGTTCCTTCTGGTCCCGCTTGAAGGCGGTCTCGTGCTCGCCCCCCGGGTTCTCGGCCCCCGGGACGGCAGGACCGTGACCGTGCTCGTCGTCGTGCCCGTGGGCGTCGTGCTCGGTGGTGGTGATCGACATCAGCCAGCTCCTCCGGGGTCGCCCGGTTCCTCAGTGGGCACCGCACCCGCCGGCACCAACTCGGGCTGCTTCACCGGTGCGAACTCCGGTACCTCCTGGCCATCCGGCACACCTTCGCCGTAGGTGTACGGGTCGGAGGTGACCACGGGGTCCACCAGGAAGTTCTCGAGCGGCACCGGAGTCGGCACCTTCCACTCGAGGGTCTTGGAGTGCCACGGGTTGGCCGGGGCGATCTTCCCGTGCCGCCAGGCGTGCAGCATCATGTAGAGGAAGATCAACCACCCGGTCATCAGGATGTACGCACCAATCGTGGACATCTGGTTAGCCGCCTCGAACTTCGGGTTGTACTGGGCGACCCGGCGGGCCATCCCCTGGAAACCCTCCCAGAACTGACCGAAGTAGGTCACCTGGATGCCGAGAGCGATCGTCCAGAAGGCGACCTTGCCGATGCGTTCGTTGAGCATCTTGCCGGTCATCTTCGGGAACCAGTAGCAGACCGCCGCGGTGGCGCCGATCATGGCGCCGCCCAGCAGTGTGTAGTGGAAGTGGGCGGTCACGAACATGTCGCCGTGGAAGTACTGGTCTGCGGGCACGTCGGACAGGTAGATGCCGGTCACACCGCCGATGATGAAGTTCCACAAGAAGAGGTAGACGAAGTACATCGGCAATCGGGTCCAGATACTCCCCTTCCACATCGTCCCGATCGTGCACAGGAAGATGATGCCTGTGGGGATCGATATCAATTCGGTGGTCAGCATGAAGGGGGCCGCCAGGTTGGGTGCCCAACCCGTGGTGAACATGTGGTGCGCCCACACCATGATCGACAGTGCCGCGATGGCCACGAAGCCGGCCACCGCCACCTTGTATCCGAAGACCGGCTTGCGGGAGAACGTGCTGGCGATCTCGAGCACCGCAGCCACCGGCGGGATCAGGATCACGTAGACCTCGGGGTGCCCCATGATCCAGAAGATGTTCTCGTAGAGCCACTGGGAGCCCCCGACCTGGGGCACGAAGAACGAGGTGCCGGTGGCCCGGTCGGTGATCATCATGGTCATGACCGCCAGGAAGGCCGGCATGGCGTAGAGACCGAGTGCCCCACCGACGACCGCACCCCAGGTGAAGATGGGGAGGCGCCCCATGGTCATGCCCTTGGCCCGCATGGTGACCACGGTGACGATCGTGTTGATGCCGGCCACGGTGACCGAGACCACGAAGGTGATGATGCACATGGCGAAGGCGTCCATGGCCGGTGGTGCCTGCACCGAGAGCGGCGCGTAGGTCGTCCACCCGGCGTTGACCCCGCCGAGGAAGAACGTGGCGAGCAGGCACGGGGCGGCCGAGAAGATCACCCAGAAGCTCATGGCGTTCAGCCGGGGGAAGGCCATGTCCTTGGCGCCGATCATGATCGGCATGACGAAGTTGGCGAAGGGACCCGACACCATGATGATGGTGGCGATGATCATGATCATGCCGTGCACGGTGACGATGGCGTTGTAGGTCTGCGGGTCCAGGAAGGTCGAGTGCGGGGTGATCAGCTGGGTGCGGATCATCATCGCCAGGGTGCCGCCGATCCCGAACAGGGCCATGGTGAAGACCAGGTACTGGGTGCCCACGACCTTGTGGTCGGTGCAGTACTTGAAGTACCGCGAGCGGCCCTGGCCGACACCGGCGGCGTAGAGCTCGTCCTCGTGGGTCTGGTCGTCCCCCAGCATCCAGCGGATCGGCGCGTTGAACGTGCCGATCCCGATGTTGAATCCGATCACCCATCCGACCATCGTGCAGGTGACCACCATGTCGGAGCCCCAGTTGGAGCCCTGCACAGTGGCATGGGATACCAGCCAGGCCACGAAGCCGAGGAAGATGCCGAACCCGAGTCCGGACCAGATGTTCTGGCGGCGGTAGAAACCGCCCGCCTTCGGTCCCAGATCCGTGTCCTCGAGAAGTGGAGGTGCTGCCACAGCTGTCGTCACGTCGGCGTCCTTTCGTTGCTGCAACCTGCGGTGCGGCAGTCCTGCGCACTCATGTACTGATCCCGTGACATCCGACCGCTACTTCGACATCGCCGTGGTCGAGTCGGTCGACGTGTCGACGTCCGCCACCTGGTTGGCCGCTTCAGGGGTGGCTCCGTGGCCCTGCAGCCAGGAGGCGAACTGCTTCGGGGTGACCACCGCCCCCTTGTTGTTCATGAAGGCGTGGTAAAGCCCGCACAGCTGGCTGCACTGCACGGTGAAACCGCCCAGCTTGTTGGGTGTCGACCGGATCACCGTGATGACACCCGGATTGGCGTCGACCTGCACACCGAGGGCGGCAGGCCAGAAACCATGGGTCACGTCTTCGGAGGTGATGTTGAACTGCACCGGTCGGTTGATCGGCAGATCGAGGGTCCGGGTCTCGACCCCGGTCCCCGGGTAGCTGTAGGTCCAGACCCACTGCTGGCCGGTCACCTTGACCTGGAGCGTGTTGGGATGGGTGATCTGTTGGGCGCTCCACACCGTGATGCCCCAGAAGAGCAGCACGACCACCAAGAACGTCGAGATCCCGAGCCACAGGATGGTCACCGGTCCATTACCCCGCTGGGGCTGACCGTCCGGAGGCGGCACGTCGGGATCGCCACCCTTGTGACGCCAGGCCAGGAGGCTGTAGATGGCGACGGCATAGGTGAAGCCGGCCACCGGTGCGGCCAGCACGGTGAAGAAGACCATCGTGGCCCACACGTCCCCGCCTTCGGGGGAGAGGAAGGTGGTGAGGAGGTGGTGAGGTGCGTAGATGCCGATGAGGACGCCGATCGTCGTCAGCACCAGCCAGATGATGAAGATCTTTCCCCCGGCACGGGAGAAGAACGGCTGGCCGCCCAGGATGGTGTTGGCCTCGATCTCGTCGACCTGGTCCTCAAACGACATGGACGAACCCCGACATGAACCCGTATGCACCCATGACGCCTCCGAAGCTGGCCACCATCTGTCCGCAGGGGAACTCGCAGTTCCACGCGTACGTTCCCTTGCTGCCTGACATGAAGCTGAACGTCACCGTGTAGTGCTGGCCGGCGTCGTCGTTGGACGACCCGGTCGGCAGGTTCGCATTGGTAGGGAGCGGGACGTTCAGGAAGAAGTTGGGGTCGACCCCGGGGACACCCCGCATGGTGAAGGTGTGTCCCACGTTGTTGGGATCCCAGTGGGTGACCGTCTCCGTCTTACCGCTCGGCGAAGTGACCGTGGCGGTTCCCCCCACCGTTCCCATCACGTTGCCGAACCACGGATTGTTGAGCGCACCGCCCGAGTCGTACTGCTTGATGGTCACCGTCACCAGCGAGTTGGCCGGGACCTGGAACTGGTTGGAGAACCCGTAGGCGGGCCAGCCCGGGTTGCCGCTCGGATGGATGGACTTGCCGTCGATCGTGCCGGTCGAGTCGGGGTAGGTCTGGAAGGCCAGTGACACGTGCTGAACGGTCTTGCCCGCCACGACGGTCGTACCCTCCGGCTTGGCCACCTGGATGCCACTCGGATAGTTGGGCGAGGTGTAGGTCTGGGAGATGAAGAAGGCGGCGACGCCGGCGATGGCCACGAACGCGACCACGAACGTCAGGAGGATGCCGACAGGCCTCGCCTTGGTGGCCTCCTGGCCCTGGGCGGTCTGCTCCGGGACGTCTGCGACCGGGCCACCCCCCGTCGGTTCACTTTCTGCCACGGCCCTCACACTCCCTTGCCAGTCGGCACTGCGAGCCGAACTCTACTGACGGCACCAAGATCGAGGTGCCGATCTGTCCGGAAACCATTCATAGCAAACTCCAAGCCCAAATTCATCGAACTATTACGTTGCTGTGTTTTACACGGAGCGTGCGGAACATCGTTCACCGGTAACGGACGGCGCCACAACCGGCTGCGGGTGGACCCCGCCGGTCCCCTCCCCGGCGTCTCGAATCCGTCCGGCGGGGCGGAGTATCAGCTGTCGCGGTCGATAGGGTGGTCCCGTGGGAGCTGGAGGACCTGACGGGCACGACAGGGCGGAGCACGTCGTCGATGACCAGCCCGGCCGCCTACGCGGGGCTGATGCATTCCGGCTCCACCTGACGCTGGTACTCGGTCTCTCCCTGTGCATCGGCGCCTTCATCTTCGAAGTGACCCGGGCGCTCGGCGGGAACACACTCAGCTGGGCCTACGTGTTCGAGTGGCCGATCTTCGGAGTCTTCGCCGTCTACATGTGGTGGAACCTGCTCCACGGCAACGACGGCTCCAGGCGGAAGCCGCAGGTGGAGCCCAACGCGGGGCCGAAGGTCGAGGCAGAGGTGGCCGATGCGCCGCCCAGCGACCGACCCGGGCCGTCAAGGGCGACGACCCCTGCAGTGGACGACCCGGACCTGGTCGCCTGGCAGGCCTACATCCGCACCATGGAGGCCGAAGAGGCACGCCAGTCCGAGACCGAGGACCGTCGGGGGAGCTGACTGGTCGTCACCACTAGCACCCCCGTGGACAGTGGCCGGACGTGACACACCCCCGACTCTGACGCACGCTCGGGCGGCGGCTGCTCAGACCCGTCCGAGTGCCCGTTCGAGGGATGCGGACACGCCGCCCTCGGTGTTGAAGATCCGGTAGGCCACCAGGACCAGGGCGGGAGCCGCCCAGAAGTCGCCACACACCCAGAGGATCCCGGCCGCCCAACGCTGATCACGCAGTGCCGCGGCGGGACCGTCCATGTACACGTGCATCGAGTACCACGGGGTCTTGGTGAAGATCGCCAGGGCCATCGCCAGCACCAGCATCTCGAACGCGGTGACCACGATGGCGGCCACCTGGACCTTGGGCGATCCCCGGGAGGGGCCGGGGTGGGACGGCAGGATGATCCGCCAGAAGAGGTAGCCGGTCACCAGGAACATCGGCCCCATCAGCCAGTTCATGGCCCAGTCGTGCCAGGACCCCCAGTCGTAGACCCTCGGCAGGTGCCACAGGATCATGGTCCCGTTGAACAGGAGGACGGCCGTCACCGGGTGGGTGAAGAACTTGACCGGCGCACGCAGCACAGCTCCGGCACTCGACAGGTGATAGGCGCGCAACCACCGCCGACGGCGCTCCACGGGGACGGCGAACAGCAGCGGCACCCACGGCGTGCCCAGGATCAGCAGCGGCGGCAGGTAGAACATCTCGAACACGTGCGAGATCATGTGGACGCTCAGCCAGGTCATCGACCAGCGCTGCAACGGACCGGACGCCACCAGGGCCATCAGTGTGAGGCCGGCATAGAAGGCCAGCGAGCGGTGCCACCGCGCCCGTCGATGGGCCGGGGTCTGGCGCACGGCCAGACGGCGCCGGCCGACCTCGTGGGCGACCCCGACCACCACGGCGACCACGGCCAGTGGGGAGAGCTGCCAGAACTGGGGGAGAACCATCGGTCCGTCCTTCCGTGACGGGACGATGCTACAGGCGGTGTCGTCCCCGTCGTCCCCGGTCAGTCCGACGAGCCGTACTGGATGGGGACGGTGATCTGGGACACCCGGGTCCAGGCCGGCGCGGTCGAGGTGGACGACCACACGGCCAGATGCGAGCCCGCCGGAACGAACGCATCGGTGCCCTCGCCGGTGACCGCCACCGCGGTGGTGCCGGCCGGTGGCGTGGGTCCGAACACCCAGGCCTGGTTGGGGCCGCTCACGGACGCGATCCGCAGGCCTGCACCGGCGTCGGCGCCCAACAGCACCGTCATCCCGTCACCGGATCCTCCGCCGAGGGCCGTGGCCCGGACGGACCATCCCGTGGGCACGGCCAGCTGGGCCGATGACATGGCGTCGACGACCGACGTACCCACCCCACTCAGCCACTCCCCGACGATCCGGTCGTGCCCGTTCGTCGAGCCCTCGACCAGGGCACTGGTGCTTGCCGACCCCGCCTGCAGGCGGAGCACGGTGGTGGTCGACGGATCCGGACCGCCGAACACCGGTCCGACCTGGCTCCATCTGCCGGCGGTCGCGGCAGGTACGAACAGTCCCACGACCCGGGAGGACGCGCACCGGGTACCGAGTACCGGGGTCCCCGACGCGATGACGGCCACCGCCGTCACCGCGGTGACCGTGCAGTGGGACGTCGGG
>Ga0302267_10004483_pt1 | contig 15280 bp, 10 predicted proteins | sample III_Bog_E1_3_FD_194555 | JGI IMG/M metagenome (GOLD analysis project Ga0302267, IMG submission 194555) | Peat permafrost microbial communities from Stordalen Mire near Abisko, Sweden - III_Bog_E1_3 | ecosystem: Environmental > Terrestrial > Soil > Wetlands > Peat | place: Sweden: Abisko... | reverse complement strand
GAGTTGATTTCTAAACTATTGATTCTAAATAAACATTGGCTCCTCAGGTAGGACTCGAACCTACAACCCTTCGGTTAACAGCCGAATGCTCTGGCTTTTTGCGACTTTGAAAAGCCCAGCAGGAGCACATCTGAGGACAGGCTGCGCTAAGGCGTTCATAGCAAAAGCACATAAGCTCATCTATCAACCGCTGAAATATGAAGGACTTGTGTCCGCGCCAACAAGATTTAAAGCGGGAGTTCTGACTTCCCTCCTCTTCACCGATTGCTATCGGTATGCTCACGATTATCACCCATTTTGAAAGAGCAGGTGCACAAATCTCTTCACAGCGTTTGGCGCCAGACTCTGAACTGCACAACCTGAAGTAACAACCAATCCGGCCCGCTATTCGCGCCTTTTACAAGGTTGCGAACAGCGGGCTTTTTGTTCTGGAGACCCAGTGGGTATGAAACCGATCGAAGAATTCCACTCCGATTTGGCACACCTGCTTCTCAGGTAGAACCATCAGCGGCCAACCGCACTTCGCCCCCACCTTTCCCAACACAACCTACACGAGGCATTCGCCATGATCTTCACTTGTGTTTCCTGCGGGCTCCGGCAGTTTGTTCTTCATTCGGATCTCTGCCGCAGATGCCACGCTCCCCTGAATTCCCGTTTTTTCGAACTCTCTCTTATCAACAATTGTCATTCGCCCCGTAGACGTAATCAGTTACCTTCGCCCTTTGGTTCGGCCATCCGCTCGATGCGTCTCCGCCAGGGCCAGACCGAGTTCCAGCTTGCACGATCCGCGCACGTCGAGCGCAGCCACTTGAGCCGGATCGAGCGAAGTGTAATCACACCCAATCTCGACACGGTTCTGCGCATTCTGCGGGGTCTTGGAGCCGAGAGCATTTTCATTTACATCCCCAGGAAGTGAGAAAGGGGGGAACAAACTGACTCTTCCGGCTATGGCCTCCTCATTCCGCTGATGACTGGTGCCGTGAAATACGGCTCTATACCCCCGGCCTGCACTGGTCATCTTTGCAAACCCGCACAGTCAGGGAGCATGGGTTGTCAACAATGCTCCTGGACATGGGGCGGTTACTATTCGGCCAGATACTGCCGTGGGTGTCAGGCATGTGCCGATTTCAACAGATGCCGAAGCGGTGCAGGCCTCTGCCTGCGCACAATGCATGGGATCATGTCGACACCCAATGCCTCGGCGGAGCGATTTCGGGGCCTGGCAGAACAAGAGAGGGCCTACTAAGGTGTGCGCCCTTCAAGGGGCTGCGTGAAGAGAGATCGGCTGCGGAATTGATGCGTAATTGTTCTCGCTGGTTTTGATGAACTGCTTGGATGCGGCGAGCAGGACAGCGCTGTGGTTGGAACCCTTTCATACCAGACAGGTCGAGTGCGACCTGCGCAGATGGCGCATGCGTCGCCCGCGAGTCGGAACGAACTGAATTCGGCATTCAAGTCTATCGAGCCGCCGGATGGGCACGAAGGTAACTGCTCACCATCGGTGGAATTCTCTCGTCCGAGTTGCAATCCGGACATCGACACGACGCCGTTTTTCCTATTGTCAGCATAGCTGCATTGCGGCAGGCGCCGCATAGCAAGGCTATGCGGGCGGACCTGCCTAAGCTGGCGACAATCGGCGCGGCTGGAATCACGGCAAAGGTCCCTAGAAGGTAATCTTGGCCGCAAGTTGAATCTCACGCGAGATCCTTTGAAACGAAGTGGGCGAGCCCGCTGAGGAGATGGTTCCATAGGCTGAACCCGGAGTGATATTCGGCACCAGCGTAGTGCTGCTTGCAGCAGGGGCAGGGGCAGTGGCAGACGGATTGTTGAACTGCGGAGCGTTGAAGAGATTGAAGAACTCCGCACGCAATTGCAAGACCTTCGATTCGGTCAGATGTGTATTTTTGAAGACTGAGAAATCCACGTTCTTCGTACCCGGACCCTGAAGGATATTTCGGCCGGAGTTACCCCATTGCCCATTGGCAAGCGTCCCAGTCAACGGAATGCTGACAAACGCAGAGGTGTCGAACCACTTCGAAAGCGTGCGCTTGCTGCTCGGGAGCGATCCGTTGCCATGCCCAGGGGCCAGTTGCGCGCGTGGCGTAAGGCTGTCCCCCACACCGCTGCTTGACGTAACGGAAAATGGAAGCCCATCGGAATAATTCAGAATGGCGTTCAGTTGCCATCCCCGCGCAAAATGTCCCAGTATCCCGTGGCCCGTGAACGGAAGTTCGTAATTCGCGCTGGCGACAAAGCGATTTGGAATGTCCAGGTCCGAATTCCCGTAGTCAGCATGTACATTGTAGGGATTGACCACTGCGCCGGGACTGCTTGTGCCCTCGTCGAGAGCGTGGCTGTAGGAGTAAGAGGCAAGAAAGCTCAGGCCATGCGCCCGGCGCTCAGCCGTGACTTGAAGCGCATCGTAATTGGAAATCTGGTTGGTCTGAAGTTGATAAATCTGAGAGAAGAACGCGTAAGGACGGTTTGCCGTAACGCTCGTTGTCCCCGGCGAGCCTGCGTTGATATCCACCAAATCGTCCAGATGAACTCCCTTGGTTCCTACATACGCGAACTTGAGGACGGTCGAATAGGGGATCTCCTGCTCGACGGTCGCGTGCCATTGCTCGCTATAGGGCGTATTGGCATTCAAGTTGGTGGCATAGAGCGGCAGTCCTGACGGCAAAGCGCTGGCGGAAGTAGCTTGGGTGTGAACGAATCCATTTGAAACATAGTTGAAAGCACTGCCGTTTGGGGCGGCGGCTCCATAAGAAGACGAGTTGTTGAAAGCCCAGTAGTCCTCTCCTGGAGCGTTCACCGACAAACCGGACGAATTCGCGACATTCGGCGCAGAATAGTAAATGCCGTAACCTGCGTGGAAGACAGTCTTGGAACGGATCCGGTAGGCAAAACCCACGCGTGGCGCAAAGTTCAGCCCGTTGTTCTTGACGCCACTTCTCGGAATGCTTTGCGTTCCCACCTGTTCCAGGGCAGTCGTCGAGATGGAAGGGACAAATGCATACATCTTGTTATTGACTTCGGTCCACGGCCAGCCTAGGAAGTTCTCATAACGAACACCCGCATTGACGGTGAGTCTGTTGTTGACTTTGAAGTTGTCCTGCACGTAAAAAGCCAGGTCGGATTGCCGGAAGCCGCGTGTGCCGTGCTGGAACACGTAGGTGCCGCTCGTGGGCGCGCCAAAGAGCAGGTCGGTCCAAGCCAGCCCGCTGTAGTTTGAGCCAAAGGTCAAGCTGCCGTGCTCTGCGTTGGTCTGGAACATATCGTACTGCAGGCGAACGAATTCCACGCCTATGTCCAGCGAATGCTTGCCGCGGACCAGGTTCACATTGTCGTCGGTTTGATAATTGTTCGTTCCGATCTGTGTGGGACTATTTGCAGGGTCCCCAATCGACGTGTAGCCCTTGAATGTCATAACCGGCAATCCATCGGATTTGGGATCGCCCGGAACCTCTACGCCGGGGATGCCGAGCAGTGTGGGAAGATTCAATCCCGCGTCGAAGTTCGTAACGTAGACAAACAATCGAGACCACCCGAATCGAACCGTGTTGAGCGTGGTGGGAGAGAAGATGTGAGTTTCGCTGAGAACTGCTTGATGCGAAGGATCCTGCGCAGGGCCGCTAATGACGGCTCCCACCAACGGAGTCGGCAGGATGCCGGGCTGGCCGATGTCGTCTCGCGCCTGACTATAGCGGAGGAAGCCGCTATCCGCATTCGAAAACTGATGGTCAGCCCTTACGTCGAAGGCATCCTCAATCTCTGTGTGGGCCGGGTTATAAAGAAAGTTGTTGGCGGTCGTCGCGCCCTTGATGTTGGGTGACGCATATTTCTGGTAGAGATTCAGAATGTTCGCGCCCGTCGAATTCACATCGCCCAGCGGAATGAAGTTCTTGGCGTACGGAACTCCAGTATGGGGGTTCTTGATTGCTTGCGCATAAGCGGAGAAGTCGTAGCCTGTGGAGGTCAAAGTGAAATCCGGAACAGTGGAAACATAGGTCAGTCCCTGGTTGGTGCGCTGTCCAGAGTAATCCCCGAAGAAGAAGGTCTTGGGGCTTTTTCTGGAGAAGAGCGGGCCGCCGAAAGTTGCGCCAAACTCATTCATCTTGAATGGCGGCTTGGCGGCGGTGTCAAAATAGTTTCTGGCATCCAGCGCGGAGTTGCGGAGAAACTCAAATAACTCGCCGTGATACTTGTCTGTTCCGGACTTGTAGACCAGGTTGATGGTGCCGCCGCTCCCGCGGCCATAGCGAGCATCGGCGTCCGTAGTTTCCTCCGAGAATTCCTGCACGGCATCGATTGGCGGGAAGATGACAACGCCGAGTCCGTTGTGGTTATCGTTGCTTCCAATACCATCCAGAAGCAGGCGGTTTTCCTGATAGCGAAGCCCGTTGAAGGCATAGGCCGCCGGCCCGCGTTGTTGAATGTAAGGAACGCTGGCCAACTGGCTTTGGGCCGGAACAACGCCCGCGCCGAGGCCCACAAGTTCCGCGAAGTTCCGGCCATTCAAGGGAAGGTCCTTGACCGCCTGCTCGGTGCGGAGATTGCCAACGCTCGAACTCTCTGTTTCCAGTGCTGCGCCCGTTGACTGCACCTCGATGGTCTCGGCATTGGTGCCCACGGCCAGAGTGATATCGACATTGACACGCTGTCCGACCTCTAACCTGACATGCTCAACCACCTTGCTGAAGCCCGGAGCCTCAACAACGACACTATAGTCGCCGGGATGCAGTGGCGGCGACACGTAGATTCCTCGTGAATCGGAGTTCGTGTTGCTCTTCAGCCCCGTGCCGGTGTTCAACACAACCACCTCGGCATTTGGGATTGCCGCACCGGTGTTGTCTTTCACAATGCCTGTAATGACCCCGGTTTCGACAATTTGGGCGTGAACTGCTGAGATGGTCAAAATGACGACAAGGGCCGCCAGCAAGCGCGGAAAACTTCTCTTTACGGGATCTCGAAATGAGAGATGTACTGCGAACATTGATGCCTCCATAGACACGACCAGTCTCTGATCGCGCGAAAAACGGCCAATGAGCTCCGATTCCCTTTTGAGCGGCTTTGTGTGCGCAGGTGTACTGCGTCCCGAAGTCGATGCATCTTGTGTCGTGGACAAGCGCATCTTCGTGATGTTTTGCAGCGTACGACTGCGCACACAGAGCCGTTCAATGGCAATTGCGCTCAGGATGAATGGGGCTCCTCAGGCGAATGCTGCCGACTTCAGTCTGTCGCGACAGATGCACGCCACAACGAAACCGGAAAGACGGCTCAGGCCAAGGCTACCGTGAATTAAGCGAGGAAATATGCAGGGTCAACAACACGAACAACAGGATGCGTGCTCGGAAGCGGGCATGAGGTTTGCCGGGGAGTACATTGACTTCTGCATATGTCGTATTAAGACATATTGCGAGAATCGTGTCAAGACTGGATTTCGATTTCTTTCTCGAACGCTGCAAACTTGACGGCTCGTTGTGCCCACCAAAACCGGAAGTTTGTGTCGAGTTAAGGGTCACCGGTATTTGCGCTGGAAGGAACTGATGCGCTGCAAATCCGACGCAAGTTTGGGCGCCAGGACAGTCAGTTCCCGCGCGTGAGCAATTGAGAGTGCCTGCAACAGCTTCTTGCCATTCGGCGTAATTTGCAGCAACACCTGCCGCAAATCTTCTGTGTCCTGCACCCGCACCAGCAGCCCCTCGCGCACTGAACGATTCACCAGTTCTACCACGCTGTTGTGGCGAAGCCTGAGCCGCTTTGAAGCGTAAGCAATCGTCACCGCGGTGCCCTCGCGCGCGCCGGCAACCTGCAGCAGGAGCTGGTGCTGCTGAGGTTGTAGGCCGGCTGCTGACGCGGCCTCTTCGCTGAAGTGCAGGAATTTTCTCAGCTCAAAGCGAAACTCCGCCAGGCTCTCCACAAGAGAGCTAGGATCGACCGAAGACTGTTTGGTAGCCATGCGTACATCGTATAAAGACAGAAATGAATGTGCAAACCGGGAGAAATTGTGCTGACTGTTCTCTTGGGGTAGATATCGAAGAAAGGTTTTTTTGCTGCGCATTGCGGACAATCATGCATCGATGCTAGGCTAGTTTCATGACGATGCTCCACAGGACCGAATTTTGTCCGGCGCCTCCCAACACGCCGGCCAGTTCCTGTTGTTGAAGCGTCGTTCCCCCCTCAAAGATCTTCCCCCGCTTCGAATGTGTTGACTTCGATGCGTTCTCAGGTATCCACCAAGGACTCATCCGCTGAAAAGGTTTTACCTATGAGATTCCGAGGCCCAAAGTCGATCTTTTCAACCATTGCCACAGTCGCGCTGCTGACCTGCTCCGCCGCAACTGGGGTGTCCCAAGACTCCCCCAGGAGTGTTGATGCGGGTGACTCGCCGGCGGGCATTTGGATCGGCGCGGCGCAGCTCAACGCACACGAGGTTCCCTTCCGCCTTGAAGTTGCGGGAAGCGGCGATCAAGTTCGGGCTGCATTGATCAACGGAAAAGAGAAATCCGCGGCTTCGAGCGGCAGCTATGCGAACGGGCATCTGACTCTCCATTTCGATTACTACGCAAATACACTGGACGCCACGCTCGAACATGGGACCCTGAGTGGTACCTTTGGAGGCCGCGGGCACAGTGTGCCTGTGACGGCTGCATTGCATGGAAAATTGCCCGCTGCGGATGCGAACCCGCCCCACCTCGCCGCTCAATGGGATGTTGCCGTCGAGAATGGAGCGAAGGGAGAGCACACCTGGAAGCTTCGGATTCGGCAAGTCGGGCCTTCAGTGAATGCGGTGATCGAACGGATTGATGGCGACACCGGCAACCTGTATGGCATTTGGCGCGATGGCGCCTTTACAGTGAGCCACTTTACGGCGGCTGGCCCGAATTTTGTTGTGCTGCGCCCGCAGCCCGACGGAACACTTCAAGTAGAGACGGCAGCGCACGGCGGGGCGATTCAGACTTTTACGGCTCATCGTGTTTCACCGGTGCAGACCGTCGCCCTGGAAAGCACTGACGACCCGCTGCATCACACGTACCTGAAGAATCCCGATGAGCCGCTGAAGTTCCGTTTTCCCGATCTCAACGGCAAATTGGTTTCGAGTGAGGACTCCGAGTTTACGGGCAAGGCCCTCATCGTTTCGATCGGTGGCAGCTGGTGCCCGAACTGCCAGGATGAAGCTCCATTTCTTGAAGAGCTTTATCGCAAGTATTACAGCCGTGGACTTGAAGTTGTGGAGCTCAGTTTCGAGGAGTCTTCGCAACTGCCGGATCCGGTGCGATTGCGCGCGGTGATTCGGCGCTACGGCATTACCTATCCGGTGTTGCTCGCGGGGACGCCCGATCAATTGAGTGAACGGTTTCCGCACGTGAAGAACCTTGACTGCTGGCCGACAACCTTCTTTGTTGGGAAAGACGGGCTGGTAAAAGTGATTCACACAGGATACGCGGGTCCGGCAACAGGCGGAGACAATCATGCCCTCGAGTCTGAGGTCACAGCCCAGGTGGAGCGGCTGCTTGCAGGCAGAGCAACTTCTCCGCCATCGAGAGTGATCCAGGTTGCGCAGAAGCAATGAGGCATCGGCTCCGATCTTTGCGCTTCTTGTGACAGGCTGCTATCCCTTTCAGTTTTTGAAGATATGAGGTGCTGAACATGCTCACGCGTCGTCGTCTGCTGATTTCCTCTGGAGTCCTGGGTCTGACATATGCGGCAAGGCCGCTTCGAGCTGCCGCTACCTCGGCAACTCCCGAAGAGGCGGCTGCACAGCGCCGTGTAGCTCAGGTAGTCCGCGACTATGACGCGCAAGGCATCCATCGCACCGCGACCGAAGTGGACGGACAGTCTGCGCACTGGCTTGCCGGCCAGCTACGGTCGGCTGGGGTTGAGTCGAAGCTGGAATCATTTCGCATCAACCGCATCGACCTGGATGAAACGTTTCTCGATATCGATGGGCGGCGGATTGGCGGCGTGCCGCTCTTCGACGCTGGCTTTACCGAGTCCGCTGGAGTGAGCGGACGGCTCGGCCCTTTGGGCAGCGATGCCGAGATCGGGTTGTTTGATGGCTCATCGGCGGACAGCACCGATCGGCCAAGCCCACTACGCAAGGCACTGGACGGACAGCATAAGGCGTTGGTGATTGTGACTCGGGGCGGGAGACCGGGCCTGTCTCTCATCAATGCGGCGCGCTTTTTGAATCCTGCCGGAGTGCCTGCATTACAGGTATCGAGTGTTGAGGCCGATTGGCTGAAAGAGCGAGCTGCCGCCGGTGCATCGGTGCGGCTGGTGGCTTCGGCCACCCGCACTGCGGCGGATGCTTTCAACGTGGTGGGCAAGATTGCAGGGAAGGATTCTGGTGCTGCGGCCCTTGCGGTGATGACTCCCCGCAGTGGCTGGTGGACATGCGCTGGGGAACGAACGGGCGGCATTGCCGCGTGGCTGGAAACGGCGCGGGCTATCGCGGCTACGAAGCCGGTTCGGGATGTTTATTTCCTCGCCTCCAGCGGGCACGAATTAGGCCAGATCGGGCTGGATGCCTACCTGGAGCATCGTGCCGAGCTTGCCACGCAGGCAAAGCTGTGGCTGCACTTTGGCGCAAACATCGGCGCTGGCCGCCAAATCCGACTGCAGTCGGTAGACGCCGAGGCGCAGTCTCTTGGTACTGCCGCACTAGCCGAGCAAGGGCTTGCTCCGAGCCAGATTGTGCCGCCCGGAACCGAGCCAGGAGGCGAGGCCGGGACCATTTTCCATCGCCACGGCCGCTATCTCTCCTTGCAGGGCGACAATCCCTTGTTCCACAATCCGGCCGACCGCTGGCCGGAGGCGGTTGACGTAATCCTGGCGACACGACAGGCAGTGGCTTTTGCAAGCCTTGCCGCACGGCTTGCGACCACGAGAATTCAAGAAAGGAAATTTCGATGATGCCTAGTTCCCTGCTTGCGCTGGTGGCAGCTCTTATGATGACCGGCGCCTTGGCAGCCTCCGCCCAATCGCCTCTGGCCACCACTGATCAGCGCGCACTGGATAAGCAATCGTTGCGCGTGCTGGCCTGCCCGGCAGTCAAGGCACAAGAGTCGCTGGTCGCTCAGGCGTTTGCGGCCGATCCGTATGCGCAAACCGCTGAGGGGAAAGCCATTCTGCAGCGAGCAGTAAATGAGGTCGTCTATGCCGGCGTGCTCGACGCCATCAATCGCGACCCGGCGCGTGCGCGCCTGCAATGGCTTTGGGCGCCCGCTCACACCTGGTCAGGGATTGCAGTGCCCACGAGCAAAGTTCTGATGCCCAACGTGGACAATGTATTTCGGATCTTCCCGGTCGACAACCTTCATCACTACCGATTGACTGCACACCTGGCCGGATCGGCACCAACCCAGGTGTCGATTCAGGTGCTCCCGGCGCTGCCCGGAGAGGACGGATGGAGCAAGGTGATCCAGGAAGTTCTGGATAGCGACATCCACACCGAGGCCGACGGTTCGTTCACGCTGGCCATAGGCCCGGAACCGGCGCAGGAACAGGCGAATCACATCACCACTTCGCAAGATGCCCATTTCATCCTGATCCGCGATACCATCCAAGACTGGAGCCGCGAGACGCCTTACCGGATGGAGTTGACGCGACTCGATGGTCCAGTCTCCAGCGCCCCCGCAAACGATGCATCATTGGCGCGTGAGGCCGCCGACGTGATCCGCCAGATTACTCCGCGCATCGTTCAGGCCAAGGGCGGCGGCTTCGCCAACTTGCCGGGTTTCTACCAGGGGCCTGCGAACACTCTGACTTCGCCGAGAATCCGCGAGGGTGGGCGATGGGGCCTCTCGTCGTCGGGCCATTTCCAGTTGGCTGACGACGAGGCCCTCGTGCTGACTCTCGATCCTATTGGCGCCAGGTATCTGGCGGTGCAGTTGGCCAGTGGCTGGCTCAGCTCGCTCGACTACCTGCACCATGCGGCATCGCTAAATCTATCGCAGGCCACGCCCAACCCGGACGGCAGCCTGACGCTCGTGGTGGCGCCGAAAGATCCAGGCGTTGCCAATTGGCTGGATACAACGGGACTGCACGAGGGCACGCTGTTTGTGCGATGGCAGAAGCTCCCCGACACGCTCGATTCCCATGCGCAAGGAGTGCGATCGGTACGGCTGGTTAAGGTGGCCGATCTTGACCCCGTGATGCCGCGGGTTTCCCCGGCCGAGCGGAAGGCCTTGCTGGCTAAACGCGCTGCCGCGTATGCGCGCCGGTACGCGGACTGAGTAACCGCCAACGTACCGCGAACTAAACTAAGTCAATTCCTCTTTTCATTGCGGCTCAATATCTCGTTGCTGCGTTAATAGGAGCTTGAAGACCATGCCATTCCATCGAAGAGATTTCATGAAATCCCTTACCGCTTCATGGGCGTGTCCAGCATTTGCTTCGGTTGTTCCTGCGCTTTCCGCCGGCGCCACCACACGCGAGGCCACGCCGCGCAAACGGCCAAACCAACCCAACGTGATCTTCATGATCTGCGACGACCTTGGCTATGGAGACCTGGGCAGCTACGGTTCGAAACTGCCCACTCCAAATCTGGATGCCATGGCTGCGGATGGATTACGCTTCACTCGATACAACTCCGCTCATCCGATCTGCTCGGCTTCTCGAGCCGCTGTGCTCACGGGGCGCTATGGTCACCGTAGCAATACCACCGGAGCGTTTGGGCCGAATTCACCGGGTGGAACGTCCCTGGATGAAACGCTGGCCTCGAATCTCTTTCGTGCCGCCGGCTACAGCACCATGGCCATCGGAAAGTGGCACCTGGGAGACAAGCCAGAGTACCTGCCGACCAGCCGCGGCTTCGACTCTTTCTATGGCGTTCCCTACAGCGACGACATGTATCCGCTCCCGCTGATTCGGGATACGACGATTCTCGAACACGACACAGATCGCGAGTTGCTTACTCCCCGTTATACGGAAGAGGCGGTCAAATTTATCGAGGCGCATGAAGACAAGCCGTTCTTCCTCTATCTCGCCTACTCTTACCCACACGACCCCGCGAAAGCTTCCGAGCGCTTTAAGGGAAAGACCACATTCGGAGATGTGGGTGACGCAATCGCGGAGATTGATTGGAGCGTCGGGGAGATTATTGGAGCGCTCGAGCGCAAGGGTCTTGGCTCGGACACTCTCCTCTTTTTCACCAGCGATCATGGTCCCTGGTACCAGGGAAATCCCGGTTTGATTCGCGGCCGGAAGGCGTCCACATTTGAAGGCGGCTTGCGCGTTCCCCTTCTTGCAAAGTGGAGCGGAACCATTGCTCCGAGTCGGGTCGAGGAAGATTGGCACTCCAGTCTCGACATACTGCCATCCGTGGTCACGCTGTGCGGTCTTGGGAAGCCGGAGAAGCCTATGGATGGGGTCGACATCTCCGGCGTGCTTGTGGGCGGCGCAAAAAGCGCGGACGTCGAACAGAAGGCGCGACTCTATTTTTCTCCGATGGGTAATGGCGGCCTCGATCTACATTGCATTCGCAAGAAGAACTGGAAGCTGCGTGTCGCGCAGGGGGCCGATGGGGAAATCTATATCAACGACCGGACAACGACTGCGAAAAACAGTGCATGGCTTCCGCATCCTGAACTTTACGATCTCTCGCAGGATCCCGCTGAAGGCTACGACGTAGCCAAGCTTCATCCGGAAGTGGTTGCGGAGCTTTCCAAAGAGATCGAGGCACTGATACCGTCGTTCCCGCCGGACGTGGTGGAGGCCTACGCAAAGCTGCGACAGAAAAAGGGCGACATTAGTACGCCGCCGGGGGCTTCTCCAAGACCGCTCGGTGGCGGCCTGGCACATGGATCCTGGGAACCTGAAGATCGCCGCTAGAAACAAGAACGAGGCATCTGAGTGATCAGAGGCCTCGCTGGTGTTGATCGGTTTCGCTTGAAGGAAGCAACGGATGCCGCCCTCGATGGCTCGAATGCAGCATCCGCTGGTGTTGGGTTAGAAGGTGTAGTGCGCGGCCAGTTGCAACGTCCTTGAAGAGGTCGTTCCCGATTGCAGCGAACTGATCTTCCCAAAGTTTGCACTTCCCCAACTTGTATTCGGGTTGCCGAAGTTTGCGTGGTTGAAGGCATTGAACGCTTCCACGCGGAACTCGACTCCCTGCTCCCGGTGGACCCTGACCCGCTTGAGCAGCGTGAGATCGGTCGTCAACAAGGCAGGACCGCGCCCGAATGTGCGTGGCGCGTTGCCAAAGGTGTAAGCCGGGTTCTGGGCGAACGCACTCGTGTCAAACCACTGAGCGATTCTGGCAGCCTTTGAACGGCCACTTGCGAGATCGTTCGGGTTGCCCGTCAGGTTGGGACGCACACCATCGGAATAGCTGCCCGTGTTGTTGGTGGCGTCAAGGGGACTGAGAGCGGTACCTGAGTGAACCTCCGTGAGACCACTCACCGACCAGCCACCTACAACCTCGTCCAGCCAGCTGCTATCGATGTTAACGAGCTTGCCGTGGCCGATAGGCAGATCGAGCACGCCATTCGCGATGAGGCGTTGGCGAACGTCGTTACCGGAGAGTCCGAAACGATCCTTGGGGTTGTAATAATCGGTGTAGGTGTCGGTTCCAGGGTAGCCGGCCAGTTCACTACGCGATTCTTCGTTGTCGATGAACTTCGAGTACGTGTAATTGATCTGGTACTGGAAGCCATGGCTGAACCGTTTTTGCAGACCGATGTTTCCACCGTTGTAACGTGACTCGCCAATATCCGGATAAAGCTGCTGCACATTGCTGAACTGCGGAAACGGCCGCAGCACCTGGGGCTTTGGATAGCTGGAAGGGCTGGCAGCCAGCAACGCCAGATTCCCCGGCGTGATCTGATTGATGCTTTCGGCAAACGGGCTTGGCAGATGATGACCGAAGGTTCCGGCATAGCTAATATTCACCAAGAGGTTCCCTTTGAACTCATGCTGAACATCGGCATGAATCTGATACAGATAATCGACTCTCTTGCAAACTGATTGAGATTCGACGTCTCTACCCATTGGCTACCGTAGGCCTCCAGATTGTCGGCTCGAAATGAATCGGAAACCAGTACGATAAGGTTAAGATTATTGCCTTGCTGTTTTGGTGGAGCTTCCCAATGTGGCTGTTGTTGTGAAGTATCAGGTGTTGAGCGGGCGGGGATTGCGGTGAGCTGAGACCCGCTGCCGAGCATTTCGGCGAGACCTGCCAAGACACCACCTTTTGCAATGTCGCGTCGAGTGGCACGAAACATGTTCTCTCCATCTTCCTGAATTAGATTGCCCATGCGAGTTGGATCTTCATTGCGTCGATCTTTACGGTGTGCAAAGAGTGCGACATTTTCAACGTAACCGTTTCCGCAAAGTCTGCCTTGGCGGCACAATTGGCAGACCGAATGCGTGCCATGCGTGAAATCCGCCAATCAAATCCGTTGCACTCCAGAGACCGAGATCCTGCAGGGCCGCAGCCGCGAGGCTTGAACTGTAGCCTTCAGAACAGAACACAATCACTCGGACGCCATAATCGGTTGCGGCAGCCAGCCGTGCGCTGGACGTCGGATCGAACCGCCATTCGAGCACATTACGCTCGACAATGAGTGCGCCTGGAATCGCCCCCTCAATCGCGCGCTGGCCCTCGGGGCGAATATCGACGAGTACCGCTCCTGTTGTGGCCACTTCTTCATGGGCCTCTGCCGGAGATAGCCGCCGCAATCGGGAACGTGCCCGCGTAAGCAGCTTTTCTATACCAGACAAACCAATCCGATCTGAGGACTGTGCACTTTGCTCGCGCGACTCCCGATCGAGAGTCGCAGCCCGCTCAGACGCGCGTTCACGCGGAATCAGTTGGTCTCCATCCAACTCGTACTCGTTCATTTTGCTGAGAGGAGGCGAATATGCGTGAATGCTAACGGCCGGTCCGAGTGAGACATTACGAACGTCGTGCGCGTAATCGGGCCCGAAGGCGCGCGCCTGGCCCGGATGGATGACAACCGTCTGCTCATCGGGACGATGTTCCTCAAGAATGCCGGTGGCTACGACGAAGGCGCCTGCGGATTCACCGTGGTCATGGAAGCCGGTGGATTGCCCGGGCAGCCAGCTGATCACCCAGATGTCGTGATCCGGCCCGTGATACAGCCGCTCATACCAACGCTGCTCGGTGCGGAGCCGCACTCGGTCTATCCATCCTTCTGACGACGCGATCAACGACACGATGTTGGCAAGCTCCCGAGGTGTTCTCAGGCCATTGCCCAGCACATTCGCAAGACTGTCGGCTTTAGGCACAAGCCGCTCTCCTGTTTCCAGTTGCATTCAGATTCTCCAAAGCTGGTTCGCCGCAAACAAGTCCCGGCAGTAATGCCCTCTTACGGACGAACACACAAGCAAGTCATGGGTGTAATGCGGATGAGCTTTGAAGGAGGCGTTTCAAGAAATCTGACAATGTCGCCGCTCACCCAACGAGAGGTTGGTGGCAGCGACAACAAGATTGTGGAAGGAACGCCATAGTTTGACGCTAGCATGGCACGAAGAATTAGGTCAACGTCTAAGCGATGCGATGAGCATGAAATCAGGTACCCAAGTTCCATCGGCCTTAAACCTTGCATCGACGCCGGTGCCATGAGCCTTCAGATCCGGAAATTGCCGGATGGATTAGGGGAAGCCAACTAGATCCCGAGAGAGCGCGGAAAGCGCGCAAGCTCTTCCGGAGTCGAACCATTCGGAACGGAGCAGCCAGGGGCGGCAATGTATTTCGCTCCTGCTTCGTCCCTTGCTTGGGTCCATTGCGTCCGCATTTCGGCCGCCGTCAATTTCTCGAAGTCGATCTCATCTACTCCGCCCGCGATTGGCTGAGAGTAAAGCTTGCGCACCTCAGAAATCGGAATGCCGCTTGTCCTCACGGAGTATTGAAGAACCGGCGCATTGAAATTTCGGAATTGATGGAGATAGGGCCTCTCAAGATAGTGCAAATGCAGAACGGTAAGCTTGGTGTCAGCGAGAGCATCGAAGATGCGCTTGTCGTAAGGGCGGGTAAAGCTTTCGTAGTCCGCAACGGAGCCGAATTTGCTCTCCGCATTGAAGAGGCTCACGAGCGCGCCGGACGCGCCAATATTTTTGGCGTGCCGGATGTGGTTGATCGTTGACTGCGTGATTGCTTCCAGCGCGCCGTGCCACGCATCGGGATTTTGAAGCTGAAATTCATGAAGGCTCTTGATCTGCTCGTCCACAATCTCTTCCGATTTCCCCAGGGCTGCAAACTGCGGCTGCGATTGAAACAAGATCATGGCAGTCATATAGGGGCCATAAATCG
>Ga0302267_10004476_pt1 | contig 15289 bp, 14 predicted proteins | sample III_Bog_E1_3_FD_194555 | JGI IMG/M metagenome (GOLD analysis project Ga0302267, IMG submission 194555) | Peat permafrost microbial communities from Stordalen Mire near Abisko, Sweden - III_Bog_E1_3 | ecosystem: Environmental > Terrestrial > Soil > Wetlands > Peat | place: Sweden: Abisko... | reverse complement strand
GGGTGTCTCGCGGAAATCGGGGGAGTTGGGCTGGATCGCCGCCTGCGGATCGGGCGGCGTTGGCGAGATCAGGTCAGGATTCTCGTGGCTCATGACTTGTCTCCCGTCGTCGTCGGCTTGTACGGAACTCCGGCCTCGTCCTGCTTGAGGTGGTAGCCCTTGTTGAGCGAGAGCAGGTAGGCGACGAGCGACTTGGCCTCGGCCGAGGGCACGACCTCAAAGCCGGGCGCCGGGGCAAGGTCGGCCGGGAGCGTGAGCGCGTCGTCGGAGGGCTGGCCGCTGATCTTCTGCGCGATGAAGAGGAAGCGGTAAGCGGGCATGCTGCTGTGCGGATCGAAGGTTTCGGGATGGTAAAGCCAGGCGTAGAGCTGCGAGGCGCTGCGGAAGCGTGCGCCGACGTTGCTCAGGTCCGCGCCGTCGCGGTTACTGCCGAGGAAGGTGCGGTGCTGCCAGATGTAGTCGCGCGGATAGGTGCGGCGGGTGATTTCCTTGCCGTCGTCGTCGCGGCCCGTGCCCCAGCCGCGGATGATGTCGGCGCCGGAGTTGGGATCGCGCACCTGCTGGGTGTGGCAGTAGACGCAGCCGTTGGCGGCGTAGACGTGCTCGCCCTGGTGGGCGGCGCCGGAGACGTCGAAGGGCGAGATGTCGGTGTCGTCGTCGCCGTTCTGGATGGGCGGCAGGTGGCCGTACTGCATCCAGGGCAGGACGACGAAGGCGTACCAGTTGATCGCGAAGATCAACAGGACGAGGCCGAAGAATTTGCCGAAGGGGCCGACTTTATTCATGCGGCAGCCTCCTCCTTGGCGGGCGTGGGGGCGAGGTCGCCTTCATAGGGCTCGCCGAGGATTTCCGCCGCGAGCTTGTTGCCTCGCACACGCAGGCGCAGCCAGTCGATGAGCATCCAGCCGAGGTGCAGAGCGAAGACGCCGTTACCGATGGCGATGAGGCTGATGCACATGGTGGCGGAGATGTGATAGGAGTTGGCGACCTGCGTGGCGGTCTCGATGGTGACGGCCTTGGCCGGGTTTTCCAGCGTGAGGCCCTGCATCACGCCGCCGAAGCCCTGCAGCGCGAGCATGAGCAGGATGCCGTAGAGGCTGGTGTAATAATGGATGCGCACCATGAGCGACGAGCGCCAACCGAAGTCGAGCAGGCGCGGCACGATGTAGTAGATCGAGCCAAACGCGGTGAAGCTGAAGAAACCGTAGACCCAGAGGAACATGTTGCACTGGCGGAAGAGGGTGAAGCGGAGCGTCTCGTTGGCGGCGCGGATGGAGAGGAGTTGCTCGGAGAGTCCCGCGAGCACGAACGCGACCGAGGCGAGCACAACGAAGGGGAAGACCACGCCGCCGTGGTGGCCGTGCTTTTCCTCGGCCTCGAACGCGGTGAAGACGAGGTTGAAGCCGATGATGGCCACGGGAACGAAGAGGAGGCCGCTCAGGACGAGGCCGACGGTGACGGTGTCGGCGGGGAACGGTCCGCCAACGAGCTCATGCACCGCGGTCCACGGCGCGAGGATGAGCCAGAGCCAGAAGGCGAGCTTGGCTTTTTCGCCGAAGCGGATGCCGAGGCCGGAGACCTTGGGAATGAGATAATAGAGCGCGCCCATGGCGATGGGCACGAGCCAGAGCATGAAGACGCCGTGGACGTACCAGGCGTCGAGGAGTTCCTGGATCACGCCGGAACCGGGCAGCGGACGACGCGCGAGCAGGATGTTGCCGGCGGCGTAAAGCCACGGGAAGCAGAAGAGCCCGGCGAGGATCCACGCCTGGCCGATGTGATCGTTGCCGGGCCGGCGCGCGAGGAAGGTGGCGACGGTCCAGAGCGCGAAGACGACGAAGGCGATCCACATCATCCACGAGACGTAGAAGGGAAACTCGAGCAGCTCGACGCTGGAGCTCTGGCCGATGAAGATGCCGGTGATGCCGCCGGCGACGCCGAGGTTCCAGAAGATGATGGCGGCGATGAGCGCACCGGGCGCGTGGACCGGCTCGCGGCACATACGCGGCAGCAGCCACGCGGCGAGTCCGAGCCCGGCACAGCCGCCCCAGCCGTAGACAAGCGAGTCGATGGCGGCGGGCCAGATGCGGCCGTAGGTGAACATGCTGAAGTTGTTGGAGAGGTCGACGAAGAGCCCGAGGATCGGGAGCTGATCCATCGGATGCGTGAGCGACGAGGCGTAAACGAGCAGCACAGTGCCGACGACCATCCAGTGCACGCCGGTGAGGAAGCAAATCATGACCGGCCAGCGCACGGAGCGGTCGACGGCGGCGAGTTCCGGGTCGGTGGAGATGAACCCGCGCGGAGCAACGGTGGTGGGGAAGAGCGTGGCCATGTTACGGGTGCGTGGGAGGGGTTGGGCCAGTGGGAGCCACCGGTGCCGGCTTCTTATGCTTTGGCTTGGCCGGAGTCTTGGGTGCGGCTGGGGCCGCGTTAGTCGAAGCGGGCGGAGTGGCGGCTGCGGCCGCGGCGGGAGCCGGCGCAGGTGCAGCTGCACCGGGGATCGCAGCGCCCTCACCGACGGTGACGTTCTTGAGATCGGCGACTTCGTGCGTCATGGCTTCGTCGATCGGGATCTGGATGAAGCCCTTGTCCTGATCGACCCACACTGCAGTCGGATGGCCATCCTTGTCGACGGGATTGAGCAGCGCATCTTCTGCTTTTGCCGCCTTGTCCGCGATGGCCTTGCGGTCCTTGCCACGGCCGTCGTCGTAGCTGGGAAAATCGTTGGTCATGCGCGAGGAATAGGCCGCCACGACCGCGAAAATGCAGAAGCCCAGCGCTACCCAGAGGAGCGAGCTGTACTTGAGGCGGTGGTAAGTGATCTCGGAAGCCATGTCAGTTCGTGATGGTGAGGCACTCGACCAGGCGCGGGTCGCGGCTTGGGAAGAGCGAGCGGCGCGCGGCGATGAAGATGTAGAAGAACGCGAGGATCGAGCCGACGGTGATCCACGCGACGAAGTCCATCCAGCTCGGCAGGACCGTGTTCATGTGCGCAAAGGGCATGATGAACCAGTAGAGCTCGAAGGCGTGCATGAAGAGGATCCAGCCTGCGATGAAGGCCAGAGCGCGCAGGCTCTTCTTGTTGTCCTGGGCGAGCAGGTAGATGGCAGGGAAGATGAACTTGCCCGTGGCGAGGAAGTAGGTGAAGTAAATCCAGTAGCCGCGGTTGTGGTCGTTGTAGAAGATGGTTTCGTCGGGAATGTTGGCGTACCAGATGAGCAGGTATTGGCCGAAGGCGACGTACCCCCAAAAGATGGTGAAACCGAAGAGCAGCTTGCCCATGAGGTAAAAGTGCTCATGGTTCATGGTGAGTAGGTAGCCCGCGCGCCGGTAGAGCGCGATGACGACGATGCCGCCGGCCAGACCGGCCTGCGCAATGACCGCAAAGTTGTAAACGCCGAAGAGGCTGGAGGCCCACTTCCAGTCGAGGTTGGAAAGCCAGTCGTTGCCGAGGAAGGTCTGCGCCAGGCCGAAGATGACCAGCGCGAGGTAGCTGTGGTCGTGCATGCGTCGGGTGTAGACGGGACTGCCATCTTCGTCCTGCCTCACCGACATGCGGCGGAACCAGAAACCGGCGAGGATGAAGTAGGCGAAGTAGCCGGCGTAGCGGAAGTAGAAAAAGGGATAGTTGAGCCAGAGACTGCGGACGACGCGCTCGTGGTCGTCGTAGGTGGCGTTGCCCATCCATTTCCAGAGGACGTCGCGCAGGTCGGGCCAGAGAAGCGGAATGAAGAGGATGGCGAAGACGGGGAAGAGCTGGAGCATGTTCTCCCATACGCGGCGGGCCAGGACGGTCCAGTCGGAATCGCAGGCGAAGTGGAGCGTGACGTAGAAGAACGCGCCGAGGGCGATGGTGAAGAAATAGTAAAACGCGAAGAACCACGAGTAGGCGAACTGCTGGTGGTCGACGACGATGCCGAGCGCGCAGAGCAGCAGGCCAACCACGGAGACGCCAGCCAAGCCGAGCATGACCGGATAGCGTCCCGCGCCGAGACGCTCGGGCGGCGGGATATGAACAGTGTGGGGATGGCCGCTCATGGTTTCGAGGCCTTCGTTGAAGATTGGCTGCTGAAAGGGACCGTATAGCTCTCCTCGACGATCATCACATAACCATCGCCGGCGTCATACGCTGGCATAAGGTTGCCGTGCACGTCCTTGATCATAACGACGTAGGGCCGCGAGGAGTTTATGCTGGCCGAGCCAGGCGGCTTCTGCGGCGGGTTGGGCGCGCCGTTGGTGTCGGGGCCTGGATTTGGATTCGCGGAAGGCGCCGTGGCGCCGCCGGAAGGCGAGCCGCCCGCAGCCGGAGCCGCATCGCCGGAAGCGGGTGCGGGAGCCGGAGCGGCAGGCTTCTTCGTCTTGTCGAGCGCGGCCTGCTCATCCGGCGTGGCGTCGGCAAGCGGCGCGTTCTGGCTGCGCTGCAGGGCGCGGACGTACATGACGATGCGCCAGCGGTCGTCGATGGTGATGTTGTAGCCGTAGCCGAGCATCTGGCCCTTGCCGTTGGAAATGGTGTTGAAGATATCACCGTCAGAGGCCTGCCGCAGGCGGTCGTTTTGGTAGCTGGCCACGCCGGTGAGGCCGAACTTGGTCACGACCCCCTGCCCGTCGCCGGCAGCGCCGTGGCAAATGGCGCAACTGATGTTGTAGCGTTCGCGGCCACGGGCCATGTTCTCGGCATCAATGGCCAGCGCGCGTCCGCCGTCCTTCGCCTCGTGCACGGGTATGCCGTTGCCAAAGTGGGTGTCGTTCCACTTGCCGCTGGCCCAGTAATCATTCTTGGCGGGCATTTCCATGGCCACGGTGCCAGGCACGGGCAGGCGCGCGGAGTTGCCGTCGGCGAAGAACGCGCTGGGCTGCTGGTCCTTCACCTTGTCCTGGTAATTCATGTCCGGGAAAATCTCGAACGGCGGCTCCGCGAAACGATGCCCGCGCCACTTCGCCGACGCGATGATGCCAATCACGGCAATCGCGAGGCCGAGGAACATATAGCGCAGCTTCACTCGTCCTCCCCGATGTAGGTGAGGTTCGTGCCGCCGGCTTCGCGCAGCGCTTCAATGGCGCCCTTTTCGCTGAACTTGGGGTCGAACACCTCGATGACGATGAAGAATTTGTCGTGGGTGGCGCGCGTGAACGCTTCCCAGTCCCAGAGCGGATGCTGCAGGCGAGGCAGGCCGTTGAGCCCGATCATGCCGAAGAGGGTCACGAAGGCGGAAGCGAGAATCATGACGAGATCGAGGATCGGCACGAAGCCCGGCAGGCTGAAAAACGGCTTGCCCTGCGTGTCCATCGGATAGACATAGACAGAGGTAATGACGATGAGCAGGAATGCGCCGACGAGGCCGCCAAGACCGCCGAAGAACGTGAAGAGATTGACGTACGACTTGCCCGCGCCCATGGCCTGGTCGAGGCCGTGAATATAAAAGGGCGTGTAGCAGTCCCAGTTCTTGTAGCCTTTCTCGCGCACTTTCTCGGCGGCCGCGAAGAGCTCCTTCGGCCCGGCGAACTCCGCGCCGATGGCATAGAGCTTCCTCGGCAAAACGCCGGAGTCCACGGACGAGCTGAGGGGCGGCTTGACCTCAGGCATGCGTCTCCTCCTTGGCGGGCTCGGGCTCGCCATCGCGAACGACGGCGGGCGGGGTGTGCGGATTGGACTCAGGCAGGACGGCGCGGATTTCCGCGATGGCGATCATCGGCATGAAGCGGATGAACAGCAGGTAGCAGAGAAAGAAGATGCCGAACGTGCCGGTGAAGGTGAGGATGTCGACGTAGGTCGGGTAGAACATGCCCCAGGACGACGGCAGGTAATCGCGGTGCACCGAGCTGACGATGATGACGAAGCGCTCGAGCCACATGCCGATGCTCGGGAAGATGATCACGCCGAAGGCCAGCCACGGATTGCGGCGGATTTTTTTGCTCCAGAGCAGCATCGGAATGACGCTGTTGAACATGAACATGCAGACCCACGTCATGCTGTACGGACCAAAGATGCGGTCGCGGAAAAAGGTGAAGCGCTCGTTCGGGCTGCCGCCGGTGTAGGCGACGAAGAATTCCATCAGGTAGATGTAGGTGATGAGCAGCGCCATCAGCAGCACGTAGCGGCAGCACAGGTCGATGTGCCGGAGCGTGATGATATCCTGGAACTTGTAGAGCTCGCGCAACGGCACCAGCAGCGTGATGAGCATGCAGAAGCCGCCGTAAATGGCGCCGACGCCGAAGTAGGGCAGGAAGATCGTGCCGTGCCAACCGGGCACGATCGACGTGGAGAAGTCGCTCGACACCACGGTGCAGGTGCTGATGACGAGCAGCGTCGCGATACCGGCGAGCATCAGGTAGCAATACTCGTAGTTGACCCACTGCCGCGCGCTTCCGCGCCAGCCGAGGCAAAGCACGGCGTAGACGTACTTGAGAATCTTGTTCTTCACCCGGTCGCGCATCGCGGCCATGTCGGGAATGAGGCCGACGTACCAGAACACGATCGAGACCGAGAGGTAGGTCGAGACGGCGAAGACGTCCCAGAGCAGCGGGCTGCGGAAGTTCGGCCAGATGGCGTTGCCGTTCGGGATCGGCCCGAGGTACCACGCGAGCCAGACGCGGCCGATGTGGACGCCGGGATAAACGCCCGCGCACATGACGGCGAAGACAGTCATCGTTTCCGCGGCGCGATTGATGCCGGTGGCCCAGCGCTGGCGGGTGAGATAAAGGATGGCGGCGATCATCGTTCCGGCGTGACCGATGCCGATCCAGAAAACGAAGTTGGTGATGTCCCAGGCCCAGTTGGCCGAGTTGTTCTCGCCCCAGACGCCGACGCCAGTGAGGATCAGGTACAGAATTCCGAGCCCAGCCAATCCGGCGACGCCGCCGGCAATCGACGTGGCGATGTACCACCACATCGGCGTCGGGTTCTCGATGGCCGAGGCGATACGATCGCCAACCCAGGACGCGTCACGGTCGTTGGTGACGTAGGGCTCGCGGATGATGTCCTTCTCCGCCTGCGCGCGCTCGTTGTCGTCGTGACGGGCGAGCAGGTCCCAGCGCGGCGGCGTGATTTTGGTGGATGGAGTCAGGTAGCCCATGGGATTTCCTCCGCGACGTTAGGTCGTCAGCTTCTCCAAGTTAACTTTCTTCGCGTCGGCGTGGTCGGCCTTGGGCGCATCGTCTTCCTCGATGACGCTGGTGTGGCCGACGTTCGCCGCTCCGGGCATGGCCGGATTCGGATTGCGCACGCGCCCGAGGTAGCTGGTGCGCGGACGCACGCCGAGGTAGGCGAGCACGCCGTAGTTGCGCTCGTCCTGCTTGAGCAGCGAGACCTTGGCGTTGTCGTCGTTGAGATTGCCGAAGACGATGGCTTCTGCCGGGCAGACCTGCTGGCAGGCGACCTTGAACGAGTCGGTGGCGAGCGTGATGTTGCCCGAGCCGGCGCCATCGTTGTTGCTCTTGCGGAGCTGGTCGATCTTCGCTTCCTCGATGCGCTGGATGCAGTAGGTGCATTTCTCCATGACGCCGCGGATGCGCACCGTGACGTTCGGGTTCTTCTGCAACATGAGGCTTTCCGGCGAACCTTTGTAAGTAAGCGGGCCGTCGCGTCCGGCCAACGGACCGAGGAACAACTCGTTGGTCACGCCCAGCACCGGGAGCTTCACGTTGGTGATCGGGCGGTCGTTGTAGTTGAAGAAATTGAAACGGCGCGCCTTGTAGGGGCAGTTGTTGGCGCAGTAGCGCGTGCCGATGCAACGGTTGTAAGCCATGACGTTGAGGCCTTCCTCGTTCGTGACGGTGGCGTTGACCGGGCAGACCGGCTCGCACGGCGCGTTCTCGCACTGCTGGCAGGCCATCGGCTGGAAAAGCATCTGCGGGTCGTCGAGATAATCGGAGTTCGGCAGGCCCGAGGTGCCGAGCGGCGTGTCGAGCGCGTCGGGCTGCGGCGGATTGTCGCTGGCGAAGTAGCGGTCGATGCGGATCCAGTGCATCTCGCGACCGCGGATGACCTGGAACTTGCCGACGACGGGGATGTTGTTCTCCGCTTGGCAGGCGATGACGCAGGAGTTGCAGCCGACGCAGGTGTTGAGGTCGATGACCATGCCCCACGCGGGACGGTCGGTCTGGTAGCCGTCGGGATAACCCGGTTGAGGCTTCTTCGAGTTGAGTGCCGGAGGATCGTAGGCCGACTCGTAGTTCTGGTAGCCCTTGAGGTCGCCCTGCGGAACATCCTTGTCGATGCCGATCTTCTGCACGAAGGCCGGGTCTTGATGGTAAAGATCGAGCGGCACCTCGCGCACGAGCCCGCGGCCTTCCATCGAATTATGCATCTGCGTGATGGCGAGCGGATAGGTCGTATCGAGCTTCTTCACTTTCACGCCGCCGACGAAACCGGGCGTGGTCGACGTGCGCAGTTGATAAGCGTTGAAACCGGCACCTTCGGCCACGCGCAGTGTCGGCGTGACGACGTCGCGGTCGGCCTTGGTCAGGCGCGGCGCGGTGCGGCCCCAGCCGAGCGCGATCGAGAGCGTGGAGTCTGCCTGGCCGGGCGCGATCAGGACCGGGAGCTGCATGCTGCGATTGTCCGGCGTCGTGATCTCGACCATCGGGAACGCGGTCATCATGTCGACGTGCGGGATGATGCCGATGGGCGTCTTGCGCGGGTTGACGTCGGTGTTGGGCAGATCGCTGAAATTGTCGTTCGACGTCGAGATTTTGATGCCGAGTTTCTCGGCCGTCTTCGGACTCATCGTGAGCACGTTGTCCCACGTCAGGCGCGAGACGGGATCGGGCAGTTCTTGCAACCAGCCGTTGTTGGCGTAGCGGCCGTCGTCGATCAAGCCGAGGGTGAAGACGAGTTCGTATTCGTCATCGCCGAGCGGTTTGCCCGCGACCTGCTGGCTGGTCAGGGTCAGAGCACCGCCCGAGGCGTCGCCCGCCTGCTGCGTGAAACTTTGCAGGTCGGTCGCGGCCATCGGCAGCGAGACGCCGCCATTATAATAGCCGTCGTGGACGAACTGGCGCCACGCGTCGTCGAAGGCCTGGCCGGCGCTCGCGGCGATACCGGCCAGCGCAGTGAACGTGGCCTGCACAAACTCGGGTCCCTTGGCCTTGGGCAGTCCGGCCAGCGCGGCGAGGAGGTCGAGTTCCGAGATGCCATTATATAAGGGCAGGATCATCGGCTGCTGGCAGAGATAGCTCGTCGTGCCGTAGCTGATGTTGTCACCCCAGTATTCGAGGAAGTGCGCGCCGGGCAGATGCGTCGTGCTGGTCGCGCTGGTTTCGTCGACGTAGAGACCGTGGCGGATGACCGTCGGAACCTTTTTGAGCAGATCGGTGAAATTGAGCTCGGCCGGCGCGTTGAAGGCGGGGTTGCCGCCGAGGACGATGAGCGTCTTGATCGAACCGGCGGTGATTTGCGCGGCGAGATCGGTGATGGACGTGGCCGCGACCTTGGGAACAAAGCGCACCTGCGAGACGGTGCCTCTCGCGCCGAGCGCATCGTTCATCTGTGCGACCAAATGCTGCACCTCGGTCGGCTGCTGGCTGCCGCAGAAAACGTAGGCGCGGCCCTTGGCATTTTGGAGATCGCGCGCGCACTCGGTCAGCCACGTGTCGGTGTCGCCGGAGGCCGGGGCGGCGAAGCTTCCGCCTGCGCTCACGCCGAGCTTGGCGGCGAGCGTCGTCGCAACGTTGCCTATATTGCTGGAAGCCATGCGCAGACGGTGATCGGCCAAACCGCCGGTGATGGTCAGCCGACTCTCGACGACGTAGAGGCGCGACATCGTCTCCTGCGTCTTGCCGAGGCGGCGACGGCCCGCAGCGAAACCGGCGATGTTCTGCACCGTGCCCTCGGACGCGCCGAGGAAATCGCTGTCGAGCGAGAGAATGACGTCGGCCTTGCTCAGGTCGACGGTGACCGGCATGTCCGCGACCCACGGCTCGTACTCGGCCCAGACCAGTTGCGGGAATTTCTTCTGCACCTCGCCGCGCAGGCGCTCGCGCGTGGGCGAGAGGCTCGGCTCAGCCAAAATGGCGACGCCCGCTCCATTGGCGAAACCGTCGGTCAGCGCGGGGAAACCCTTCCAGAAATCGTCCCAGCTCTGCTCGGCGTAATCGTTGCCGCGCTCGTTGGCGGTGAGAATGACCTTGGAGCGGTCGGGATCGTAGAGATCGAGAATCGCGGCCTGGCCGAGGTGATCGGTCGAGCCGGTAAAGCCGGGCACGATCGGGTTGCCCTCGAGCTTGGTCGGGCGGCCGTTGTAGCAGGTCGCGACGAGCGGCAGTGCGCCGGCGCGGCGCGGCATGGCCGTGGCGTAGTGGAGCGCGTTGCCGGGAATTTCCCACTCGACGCCCTTGCTGAACGGCACCATGTGAAGCAGTGGACGGCGGCAGCCGGTGAGACCGATGCCGGCGAGCGCGAGCGACGCGCCCATGAACTTCATGAAGCCACGGCGGGTAACTTCATCGCCGTCGAGCTCGGCCGCGCCCTGCGGGAACTCGCGCTTGAGCTGTTCCTGGAAGCCGGGCGTGTTGGCCAGCTCCTCGACACTGCGCCAGTACTTGCGGCCGCTCTTCGGTTCCGGTGGGTGGTGAAATTCGCGTTTCATCGGTGGCATCCTCCGCAATCCTTGGGAGGATTAATCTTCAAATCCTTGACCAGTTGCAAGCCGAGCTGGCCCTGCGTCGTGCCGTCGGGCACTTTCCACTCGAGGTCAAACACGGGCGACTTTTCGCCGGGCGTGGTGGCCGCCAGCGGACGCACGAAGTTCTGCGGGTTGCGATGGCAGTTGAGGCACCAGCCCATGCTCTGCGACTCGGCCTGGTAAACCGTGTTCATGTTGTCGACGTTGCCGTGGCAACTCACGCAACTGACGCCGCGGTTCACGTGCGCGGAGTGATTGAAGTAGGCGTAGTCGGGTACGTTGTGAATTTTCACCCAGGCAACCGGCGTGCCGGTAGCCCACGAATCGCGGATGGGCTGGAGCTTCGGGTTGTCCTTCTGCACCTGGCGATGGCAGTTCATGCAGGTCTGCGTGGCGGGAAAATTGGAGTGGCCGCTGACCTCGACGTAGCTGTGGCAGTAGCGGCAATCGAGCCCGAGCTGGTTGACGTGAATGTCGTGCTGGAAATAGACCGGCTGCGTGGGCTCATAACCGACGCGCGAATACTTCGGCGTGAAATAATACCAGACCGCAAGCACGACGAGGACGCCGACGACATTAAGGAAAATGCCGGCCTTGATGACCGTCTGGTTCGTGCCGGGAGGAAAGATATTGGCCATGGCAGATCAGCGCGATTTAGGCGCGCGAACAGACCCTTTCCCCGAGAATGGACGGTATTCCACAACTCATTGCTCTCTCCAGCCTTGTGGTTACCAGACGCTTTTGGCGCGGGCAATGGGAATTGTCATTTTTTTCGCGCTGATTTTTTGTGAAGCAGCGAGATGAGCTAATACGGTGGAATTTCTCATACGAGCCGCCCATGCGACAACATCACGACGGTGTCGCTGGCCTCGAGCCGGTAGGTGCTGATGGGATGCTGCACGATCGAGCCGTCGGTTTTCTTGACCGCGAGCACGAGGCAATTCGACTCGATGCCGCGCATGAGTTGCGCGACGGTCTTGCGGTCGTGGATGCCGTTGGCCACGACGGAATGCTCGACGATCTCAAGGCCGAGCTCCTTCAGGTCGTTGGCGAGATGCTTCGCGCCGTCGCTTTGCTGGAGGATCGAGTCGAGCGAGGCCTCGGTGATGCTGTTGGCGATCTGCATGCCGCCGGCGAAGGCGGGCAGGATGATCTCGTTCGCGCCGGCCTGCCGCAGTTTCTTCTCGGTGGCGGGATCCTCCGCGCGGGCGATGATGCGCAGGGTGGGCTGCATGTTGCGCGCGGTGAGCGTGATGAAGACGTTGACCATGTCATTGGGCAGCACGGTGGCGAAGACCACACAGCGCTCGATGTGCGCCTCGGTCAGCGTGTCTTCTGTGCCAGCGTCGCCGAGCAGCGCGAGGTAGCCGTCGGTGTGGGCCATGGCAATGCGCTCCGGGTTGTTGTCGAGGATGAGGAACGGAAATTCCTTGGCCTCGAGCTCGCGCGCGAGCACCTGCCCGATGCGCCCGTAGCCGCAGATGATGGCGTGGTCCGTGATGGAATCGATGTCCCGTGATTTGCGATGTTCGTCCATGGCTTTTCCTATTTCTCCCTCGGTAATGAACTGCACAAGCGAGCCGACGAAGTAGACCTTGCTGGCATCACCGGCCACGATGATGAGCATGGTCAAGATGCGCAGGTCGATCGTGCTGATCGGCTGCACTTCTTCGTACCCGACCGAGAAAACCGTGATGACGACCATGTAGACGGCGTCGGAAAAGGACCAGCCCGCGTGATGGTAGGCCAGCGACCCGAGCACGATGACGCTCAGGAACATCCCCGCGCCGATATAGAGTCCCTGCATTGATTTTCGCAGGAGGAGGCTCTTGGGTTCGGTCACGAATGGCACGCACCGCACGCGCCGTGCCATACCGTGACAGTTGCGTAATGATTAGGACCTAGCAGCGCGTTGGCGCGTCTGTTAAAGAGAAACTGCACACCCTATGGCCCACGCCAAGCCCACTTCCTTCGCTGCCACGACCGACCACGACGACAGCTACCCGAGCAAGGTCCCGGAGATCATTCTCGGCTTCTGGATCATCAAGATTCTGGCCACGACCCTCGGCGAAACGGGCGGAGACGCGGTCACGATGTCGATGAACCTTGGCTACCTCACGGGCACGGCGATCTTCGCGGTCATCTTTGTCGTCGCGGTGGGCTTCCAGATCGCGGCGCGGCGTTTCCACCCGTTCCTCTACTGGTTCGTCATCGTCGCGACCACGACGGTCGGCACCACACTGGCCGATTTCATGGATCGCTCGCTCGGCATCGGCTACGCGGGCGGGTCGAGCCTGCTCATCGTGCTGCTGATGGGCTCGCTCGCGCTCTGGCGCTACACACTCGGCTCGGTCTCGGTCACCGACATCCGTTCCGTGAAGGGCGAATTCTTCTACTGGATGACGATCATGTTCTCGCAGACGCTCGGCACCGCGTTGGGCGACTGGACGGCGGACGATGCGGGTCTCGGCTACGTGGGCAGCGCGGGCCTCTTCGGCGCGGCGCTTGCCGTGATCGCCGCGCTCTACTTCCGCACGAAGGTCTCGCACGTGCTGCTCTTCTGGGCCGCGTTCATTCTGACGCGCCCGCTCGGCGCGACGCTCGGCGATTTCCTCGACAAGCCCCTCGCGCACGGCGGCCTCTCACTCGACCGCTACACCGCTTCGGGAGTGCTCGCGGTGCTCATCGTGGTCTGCATCTTCCTCTTCCCGCAACGCGCCGGAAAGCATCCGCACGCCTGATCGCGGCGGCTAGCGCAGGCTGGACGTCGCGGCGCGCTTCCGGGCGCGCACACTGAGGAAGCCGGGGACGATTTCGTTCTGGCGGATGACCTCGTTGGTGCGGCGCAGGCGGCGGCTGAGGATGATGTCGATGCCGAGCAGCGCGGCGCAGCCATACTCGGGCCACGCGTAGAGGAAATCCTGCAGCGCGGCGGCATCGATGGTCCAAAGCCGGCCATGATGCAGGCTCTTCACCGTGGCCGAGGCCTTGTCAGGATTGAAGATGGCGACTTCGCCGAGGCAATCGCCGATGCTCACCGTGTCGAGCTGCACCTCCTGCCCGTCGACTTCGCAGAAGATATTGAACGTGCCGGCAAGAACGACGTAGAGATGCTTGTTGATGTCGCCCTCGCGGACGAGCACCTGCCCGGGCGTGGTCGTGACGATGGTGCCGTAACTGCCGAACTGTTCGCGCGCGTGATCGTCCATGAAGGCGAGAATTCCGCTGCGGGGAAGATGGGTCGAGGACATGTGATTTGCTAACCGTACGCAAATAGGGTAAAACTTCCTCTTTCCCCCAGCAATCGCAAACATGGAAGAATCCCGTCCCTTCGTCAAAGTAACCCGCCGCACCGGCAGCGTGCCCTGCCCGCCGCCGAGCGCCGAGAACAGTTACCCGCCGCTGCCGCACGTCGGCATCTTTGCCGCGCTCAGCACGCAGTCGCTGAAGAACCTCGCCAGCTACGGCAAGTTCGAGGAGCTCGCCGCCGGCACGCAGCTCGTCCGCGAGGGCGCGAACCAGGACCGACTGTTCGTCGTGGTCTGCGGCAAGGTCGCCCTCACCGCACGGCGCGGCGCGAAGGACGTGCCCGTCAGCGAGGCCCACTCCGGCGAGTGCCTCGGTGAAGCCGCGCTGCTCGAGCCCAGCCCCGCCGCGGCGACGCTCCGCGTGATGGAGGACTCGGTGCTCTGGAGCCTCGACATCACCGGCCTGCGCATCTTCATCAGCGACCACCCTGGTGGCGCGGGTGCGTTCCTCATGGGCGTGGCCTCGTGCCTCAGCGCGCGCCTGCGCGAAGCCAACCACCGTATCTGCCAGAACCACATGAAGCCGGTGGAGACGCTGCCCGCCGGACGCGAGCGCGCCATCACGGCGACCAACGCGCCGGTCCCGCCCGGCTTCTTCGAGCGGATCAAGCAGACCATCGCCATTCCCCGGGTTGACCGGAAGGTCCGCATCTCGACCAAGATCAAGATGTAGGTCCGGCAGTCCGGTTGCCGCCAAAATAGCCTCGGTGGCCTATAAAAATAGTCTTTTTAGAATCTACTGTCTCTCCAAGCGGGCGATGATACGCGCCGCTTGCGCGGGAGCTTGCGCTTCCCTAAAATTTCCGAGATTTCCGCATAGGGCGGCTCTTTTTCAGCTTCGACTGAAGCCGTTGTGCGGGACCATCACCAAGGGGTGGCGGACAGCGAGCATTTGCTTCAATTCCTCGCTGGGGGAGCCGTACAAAGTAAAAGTCCTGGCCGTGACGGCGGCATAGAGTTCCTTCAGCACCTCGCCCACGTTGGCGCGGTGAAATTTGACGGCTTCGGAATCGGCGTAGCGCTCGTAGATGTGAAAGGTCCGGCTGCCTTCCGCGATACTCCATTCATAACTGAGGGCGCCCGGCTCCGTCCTGGCCATCTCGACCAATCGCGCAACTATCGTGCTAAAAACCGCCTCCTGCCCCGGGTTGATCTCACCGGTGATGATCCAGTAGACGTGCTTGGTCTCGCGGAAATCCGTCATCGTTTTCTCCTTTTTATCAGGAGGGATACGTCGCGAACTTGTAGTGCTCGTACTCGCCCTTGGCCGCGGCGGTCTCAGTTTTCGCGAGCATGGCGGTGATGGCTTCCTTGGTCAGGGGCTGGAAGCCGCGGGCGACACCGAGGGCCTGG
>Ga0302267_10004464_pt1 | contig 15317 bp, 3 predicted proteins | sample III_Bog_E1_3_FD_194555 | JGI IMG/M metagenome (GOLD analysis project Ga0302267, IMG submission 194555) | Peat permafrost microbial communities from Stordalen Mire near Abisko, Sweden - III_Bog_E1_3 | ecosystem: Environmental > Terrestrial > Soil > Wetlands > Peat | place: Sweden: Abisko... | reverse complement strand
AGATATCGTCTGCAACCGATACTGTCCGACTTGTAGCGCAGGATTTGGACCTATGCTCACTGCGATGCGACGGACGACTGCTCAGTCACTCCCTACGGTGCCTCGGTGTAGGTGTAGTCGATGTACTGCCAGGCTCCGTTGATCTTCGAGTAGAGCCGCGCATAGAGCGTTACGCCGTTGGTGGGTATGCCGCTGACCAGCCCGGTGGTGAGGGAGGTTGTGGCCGCATCAGCCGAGTTGTACACATCACTTGAGCCAGGCACGGTGGTGCCCAGCCGGAACTCATACTGTGTGACACCTACACCGGCTGACCAACTGAAGGTCGCGCTCGATCCGGTCAGCGTGCTTTCCGGTGTGGGGCTGGGGGGGGTGATCAATGCCGCCGGAACCGGGGTGCCGGACTCGGTGTAGGTGTAGTCGATGTACTGCCAGGCTCCGTTGATCTTCGAGTAGAGCCGCGCATAGAGCGTTACACCGTTGGTGGGTATGCCGCTGACCAGCCCGGTGGTGAGGGAGGTTGTGGCCGCATCAGCCGAGTTGTACACATCACTTGAGCCAGGCCTGGTGGTGCCCAGCCGGAACTCATACTGTGTGACACCTACACCGGCTGACCAACTGAAGGTCGCGCTCGATCCGGTCAGCGTGCTTCCCGGTGTGGGGCTGGGGGGAATGATCAATACCGCCAGTACCGGGGTGCCGGACTCGGTGTAGGTGTAGTCGTTCCACTGCCAGGCTCCGTTGATCTTCGAGTAGAGCCGCGCATAGAGCGTTACGCCGTAGGTGGGTATGCCGCTGACCAGCCCGGTGGTGAGTGAGTTTGTGGCCGCTTCAGCCGAGTTGTACACATCACTTGAGCCAGGCCCGGTGGTGCCCAGCCGGAACTCATACTGTGTGACACCTCCACCGGCTGACCAGCTGAAGGTCGCGCTCGATCCGGCCAGCGTGCTTCCCGGTGTGGGGCTGGTCAGAGTAGCAGGCGCAACAGTTGCCTGGAATCCACTCGATACCGCGGTAAGGTTCAGCGGTGGCGCCAGTGAAGGATTCAACGACAAGGTTGCGGTGAGAGTGTCGCTGGTTTCAGATGTCTGGGTGAAGAGATTGCTGAAGGTGGCCGATCCCGCCGAGAGAGCCGCCGAGGTTGTGCCGTTCAGCACTCCGTCGATGTCGGTCATGGATATGACTCCGCTTGCGGCCGAGGCTGCAACACCGCTCTCAGTTAACCCGACCACAGGCGCGGGAGTAATTGGCTCGGATGTGGAAATGGTTGGGGGCTCAGTGGTGAAGGCAAGCGCATAGCTGGTCTGCACGGAGCCCGCGTCGACCGTATTGGTTGGGCAGTAAGTGGAGGCGAAGCCGAAGCCGCGCTGATCTGTTGAAAGGCCGGCGTTGGTGGCATTGTTGAGCAATCCGCCGCAGATGGCCACGCTGCCGGGCAGCAAAAGCTCAGTCTGCGTTGGCCCACCGTAGGTGAACAGCGGCGCCAGGTTGAGGCTTGCCAGGGTTACGCCATTCACTCCGGGAATGAAATTGCCGCCGCTGTCGGTGTAGGAGCCGGCAATATCGGGACTGTTTCCTGCAACATTGCCGGCCACGATGTTGTTGGCCAAAGTCACAGTGCCGCTGCTGTCGTAGTTATTGACGCCGCCGCCGCTGTAGTCGGTGGTGACGTTCCCGTTTCCGGTGATTGTGCTGTTGGTTACCGTGGCCGTCCCGCCTCCAATAAGAATGCCTATATCGGAATTGCCGGAGACGGTAGTGGAATTCACCGTCAAAGTCCCGGACTCATTGACGATTCCAACCCCTGAGGAATTGCCGGAAATGTTGCAGTTGCTAATCGTAAGCGCAGTGCCGTAGAAGTTCGAGATTCCGCCGCCGTAGTTGCCGACGATCGAGCTGTTTAACAACGTCAATGTGCCCTGGTACCCGACGGAGATGCCGCCAGCGGGTCCGGTCGTGTCGTACCCGTTGGTAATTGTGAGCCCTGAGATCGTCGCAGGGCTGGTGGGAGACGAGAGCACGGTGAACACCGGGAAGTTGTTGCTGGAACCGCCGCCGTTGACCGTAACCACGTCTGCCAGCGTGTAGCCGCTGCCGGTGGTCGGTCCGGTGATGGTGGTGTTGATAGGTACGTTCAGCGTGCCGCCAGATCCAAGCGTGATGGTGTTCAGCGCAGGTGAGTTGGAGCTATTGAAGGTCCCGCCATCGAAGGTGATATTTCCCACGCCGGTCGCCGCTACGGCTGCCAGCGCATCGCGCAGCGAGCAATTGGCGGATGGAGGAGAATTGCCGACCGGGCAGTTGGAGGGCGTGCCGGTTGCGTCGTCAAAGGTGGTGGTGACTATGTAGCTGGGCGGAGGGTTGTTGGTGAGCGCAAAATTCGTGCTTACGCTATTGAACGTGGCTGTGACGTTATAGGAGCCAGCTATGTTGTTAGCCGTTGCATTTACGCTCGTCAGTCCATATTGGTTGGTCGCAACCGGCGTCGTCAGCACGGCGCTTGCCCCTGTCGTCGGCGACGTGAAGGTTACCGTCTCGCCGGCCTCAGGGTTGCCGTAAGCGTCGGTTAACGTTGCGTTCAGAGATGTGGCAAACGCGGTCGTCACGTAGGCGGATTGCGGCGAGCCTGAGTTTATGGTCAGGAGGGCAGGCGCGCCTGCTGCAACATTAATCGAACTCGAACTCCCATTGATAGTGGTCACGGTGTCGAACGCCGAGACGGTTTCGCCGAAGGCCGATACCAGAGTCACGCCGCTCGTAAAAGTGTGAACGCCCTGGTCCCCTGAGACAAATGTGTAGTTCGCCGGCAACACGACGCCTCCGCCCGTGTCTGAGCTAAAAAACGCAACAGTGCCGAGATAGCCGGTAGCTGTGTTGTTGTTGGAGTCAAGCGCGGTGAGGGTAATTGAAAAGGGCGTGCCCGCCGTTGCAGTTCCTGGCGCGCTCACTGCAAAATGCGTTGCCGGGCCGGGGATAACGGTCAGGGTAAAGCTCTGCATGGCGTTGGGCGAGATACCGTTGTTGGCCGTTATTGTGATGGGAGAAGTGCCGGGTACGGTCGCCGTACCCGCCAAGGTAGCCGTTCCATTGCCGTTGCCGGTGAACGTGATGCCGTTGGGCAGCGCGCCGCTTTCGCTAAGCGCTGGATTGGGATAGCCCAGGGTGGTTACAGTGAACGATCCAGCGGTTCCCGCAGTAAACGTGGTGGAGTTGGCGCTGGTAATGGATGGGGCCTGATTTACCGTCAGGGTGAAATTCTGTGTGGCTTGCAGCCCCGCCCCATTGGTCGCCGTGATCGTGAAGGTCTCAACGCCGGATCCAGTCGGTGTGCCGTTGATGGTGATCGAGCCAGTGCCGCTGGACGGAACATTGACTCCCGCGACCGCGTTTTGGACATTCGATACTGCTAGTGTTGCCGCCGTGGCGGGGAAGCCGGGCGAACTGGTTATGGAGAACGAGCCCGCCGTACCCGTGGTGAAGGTGGTCGAGCTGGCGCTGGTAATGGATGGGGCCTGGTTAACCGTCAGGGTGAAATCCTGTGTGGCTTGCAGCCCCGCCCCATTGGTCGCCGTGATCGTGAAGGTCTCAACGCCGGATCCAGTCGGTGTGCCGTTGATGGTGATCGAGCCAGTACCGCTGGACGGAACATTGACTCCCGCGATCGCATTTTGAACATTCGAAACTGCAAGCGTTGCCGCCGTGGTGGGGAAGCCGGGCGTACTGTTTATGGTGAACGAGCCCGCCGTGCCCGTGGTGAAGGCGGTCGAGTTGGCGCTGGAGATGGTTGGCGGCGAATCTACGGTGATTGCGGCGACGGCCTGGCCAGGGGTGTTCGCGGCTTCCACGTCGCTGACAGAAACGGTGTTGTTTCCGATATTCCCGGAGGCGGTTCCCGACACGCTCACGTTGAGCGTCAGGTCACTGTAGGAGGCGTTCACTGCCACGGAGTCTTCGTTGGTGCAGGTCACCGTCTGCCCGGCCGCTGCGCAGTTCCAATCGGTGCTGCCGTTGCTGTTCGTAAAGGTAAGGCCCGTGGGCAGCACATCCACAACTTTCATTGCGTTTGCCGTGGTCTGGGTCGGGTCGCCGATGGGGCCGACCTCTCCGTTCCCGCCGATGCCATTGTTGGTAATGACGATCGCGGGGAGCGAGCCCGTCCCGCCCTGCGTGAATGTGCTCGGGCTCTGCCCGTTGAAGCCGATGCTGGGCAGATTCACGGTCAGGTTCACGCACCATCCGCCGGTGATGGAGGTATCCTCGCCCTCCCCTGTGGTGCCGCCGTCGTCAATGTACAGGCTCCAGGTTCCGTTGCCGTTATAGGTGCTGCTAGTGTCGCCGCCAAAGACACCGGCATGGGTCGCGTCGCCGAAGATGGCGCTTCCGGCGCTGGTGGCTTCGTTCGATGGAGTAAATGTGCTCGACGATCCCAGCCGCGGGCCCACGTTCTGGGTGCCGCAAAGGCTTGCGTTTTGCGCGCACTGCGGGTACTTGATCGGCGTTGTATTCTTGCTCGAAGGCTCGTAGGGTCCGCCTCCGGTCAGGTTCGTGGTGATCGCGGCCCCACTGTCCTGGAAGGTGAGGTTAAACGCGGCTGGAGCGGTACCCACGTTGCTGCCCGTGAGGGAGAAGAAGTCAAGATTGTATTGGTCATTGCTGCCGCCAGGGCCAACCAGTAGAGACATCAGATCGCCCTGGTCCCTGGTGGTGAAGTCGTTCAATGTAACCGAGGTCGCCTTCACCGTGCCCGGCAGTCCGGCGACGAAGATGTTCGACGGATAGGGCAGCGCCGGGCCGTAGTCGTAATTTGTGGCCGGAGCGAGGATGGTGCCGGGATTGCAGAAGGTGTACGGCCCGGCTCCGGTTCCCGAAGCAGTGGTGGCAGTGTCGACGCGCAGATCGATTGTTCCGCTGCTGATCCCGAATTCGGGAGATCCAGAGCTGGTTCCGCTATAGCTGGCGACAACCTGATGCGTTCCTTCGGCCAGAGATGCAGTCACGGCTGCCGTGCCATTCGAAACGGCGTGGCTTCCCAGCGTAGTTGCGCCGTCAACGAAGGTGACAGTTCCCGCGTTGATGGTGGTACCCGGATTGGAAGTATCGGAAACGGTGGCGGTAAAGGTGACGCTGGAAGTGGTTCCGGACGTGATCGAAGCCGGATTCGGCGATGCGGTTACTGCCGTACTGGTGGCATCCGCGTTCGCCTGCATGGTGAAGTTCAGGCACCACGAAGTGATCTCTCCATACGGGATGCTCGAATTGTTCGACGGGTTCTCAGAAAGCCAGTTGTTCAGATACAAAAGCCAGGTGCCGTTCGCCGCAGCGCCGCCAAACTCCGATGTGAACGTAGCCGAACCGGTGGGATACGCTTTGCCGACACTGGTTGGGGCGGTAAACGGGGAACCGGCAGAGGGGAACGTGTCGTCAAACAAGGGATCAATCTGGACGTAATCGTCGGTCGGCTTGCATGGAGAACCCTGGGTGCAGGACTGTTGGCCGTCGGTGCCTTGAGAATTGGTTTGAAGCAGCCCTGAACCACCGTCCGCAAGCCATACCGTGGTATTCGTCAGCGACGCCGGATCGCCGCCAGGACCGTTCCCATCGGCCCAGGACATGAATTCGAACCCATTGCCGTTCGGCGCCTGGAGCATGAAACCGGTGAAGTCCGGGTCCTGTACCTGTAGCCCGTTCAGCGTTACCGTAACGCTCTCGATGGTTCCCGAGATGCCGCTCAGAATAAGTTGCGAGGGATAAGGATATCCGCCGGTGCCGCCCACATTTGAGGGGTTGTCGCTTTGACTCACGGGGCCGTTGCAGTACGTGGTGCCGGAGGGGTTGGACGGATGGTTTACGGTCAGCACAGTCGCCGTACTGGAGGTGCTTGATGCGTAGCTTGAGGTCCCGCTGAACACCGCGGAAATGGAGCGACTGCCTTCTTGCGAAGGCGAAAAAGTTACAGCTTTCGATGCCTGGCCTCCGGAGACGGCGACACCCGAGGCGATGACGGTTCCCAGGCCGGCAGTTGTGCCGGTACTGTCGTAGAAAGTGACCGTGCCTCCCCCGGGGTTCGGGGAAACGGTTGCCGTTAGGGTCACCGACGTGGCGGGACCGCCGTTGGCAGTCGTAAAGACATTCGAAGTCAAGCCGGTCGGATTGGTGGTGACGCTGGTAGTGGTCGCGGTGGCGGATTCCGTAGTGAATGCGATGGACCATGATGAAAGTGACCCGCTTGGGATGTATTCTCCAGCTACCTGGGTCGCAATATAAAGCGTCCAGGTTCCATCCATGCTGGAGGCAGAAGCGGGCAACCCAAAGGTGGAGGTGAAGTTGGAGGAACCGCTGCCATTGTCCGAATTGCCGCCGGAATCGTAAGTCGAGGGGCCCGGCGAGTTGAATGTATCTTGCCCCGGAAAGAAGTCGCTAGGGAAATAGTTACCCGAGAGGCTGCCGCAAGTACCGACGCCGTTTAGGGGAAGCATTCCGTTCAGTTCGTCCGTGCCTGTGTCGCCCGTATCGACAATCGTGAACGTGGAACTCGGCTCGTCGCAGACACCCGAGAGGAAATCCAAAGCCTTGCCGCTGGGAGAGACCAGCACCATCGCCACGCTGTTCAACCCGCCGCCATTCGAACCCGTGACGGCGAGACTGTTCAGCGTAATCGACATGCTTGCCACGGTGGCGGGGATGCCGCTGACGCTGATCGAGGAACCTTCCGAAGCGCCCACAGTGCCGCTCACGCTGATTTCACTTCCGGTGCACGTCGTCACAACCGGGTTACCCGTCGAGTTCGAGCACCCGGCGTGCGCCCGCGCCGGCAATAGCAGGGCGGCCAGTGCAACTGTGAGCAGGCTGATTTTCAGGCAGGAATTACGTAGTGGCTTGGCAAAGCGAGCGGCGAAGAGCATTATCAGGACCTCGCACCCCAGGGTGGGGATGCCGGATGGGACCCTTGGGGAAGGGTGGACTGGTTTACGGCTATGGAGACTCACACCACCACAACCGCATGAACTTATGAGTTGCCTGATCTGTCGTTTGCAAGCCTGGTTCTGGGGAAGTCAACTTTGATTGGGTAGCCGCGATCAGTCTTCTGGTATGCGTATATCTTTAGCCGACACTAGTCCGGTTGTCAACAAACATCTAGTGGGGATTGTTACCTGAGTTTCACGTCAATTCAAGCTATTCAAGTTACTGGCCTGACCATAACTCCCAGGGCCAACTAGCATCGTCTACATCCCCGGCGGTGTGAGATAGGCGTAGAAGGTGTAGTCGTTGTACGGCCAGTGTCCGCTGGTCCGCGAAAAGGAGGCGGACCCATACCGTCTCCCCGTCGGTAAGCAGGTGGGATACCGTGGCGGAGAGGTTGGTTATCTCCTGGCCGTTGTACAGGTTAGGCTGAGGATTCAGCAACGATCCGCAAGCCCGCGATTCGGCACGCAGGAAAGCAGATTGTTCCGGTCAATTGACGCATGACCGCGGATGTTTAGTTGGAGAACAGGGAAGGTGCGATTCAGGGTTCCGGACGTATTACCGCCAACTCGTCAGTTACCAGTTGATTAACAGGGCGGCAAACCGGCGATACCGGTGCTTTCTTCGTTGTCTGGAAGCGATGGAACGGGAAGGAACCGGAGCGATTGCTGACCGGCGAAGACGCAACCCGGTCGCGCTTTCTTGATGCAGCGCCGCAGTCCAGGGCTCTGCATATCGCGACCCACGCTTTTGTGCTGGACAAAAGCTGCGGGAATGGCAACCCTCTGCTGCACTCCGGATTGGTCTTTGCCGGGGTCAATTCGAGCCGGAACACTTCGATTCTAACGGCACAGCAAATTGCTTCGCTCGACCTGAGGGGCGTGGACTGGGCGGTGCTTTCAGCCTGCAACACCGGAAACGGGGAACTGAAGGATGGGGAAGGCGTCCTGGGACTGGAGAGATCGTTTCGCGTTGCCGGGGCGAAGAGCGTTGTGATGGCGCTATGGCCCGTCGAGGACGAGATGACGCGGGAGTTCATGCGCAAGCTATACGCGGAACGGTTCGGCCGCCACGCAACAACGGCGAATGCGGTCTGGAACGCTGAAAGGGTGCTGCTGAAAGAGCGGCGGGCTTCGGGAAAAGAGACTCACCCATGGTATTGGGCGGGATTTGTGGGAGCGGGAACCTGGCAATAGCGTGTAAGCCCGGGTCGCTGGATCGCCCCTTTGCTGATTCAGATCGCAGGTTCGACCACTGGTCCGGAAGCAGTTTCAACGATTTGTTCCTATCTATTCAATCTGAGCATCTTGACTCGCGCAGCGAGTTACTCCCTGAATGAACCTCAAATGTACCGTGCCCCATTCATTCGCGTGCTTTTTGCGAATGAGTGGGAAACCAAAACCCTCAACCACTCCGTTCATCACGAGCAGACATAATCCATAGCGGAGGTTCGCGCAGGACAAACAGAGGGACATCACATCCAGGTGCCAGAGCTGACAAAGCCTGCCCAGTACCAGGGATGGGTGCTTTGATGGGCGGCGCGACGCTGCCGCAGCAGCGTTCTTGAAGCGTTCCAGGCCGCGTCGGAGGGGGCGCCATGCTGGCCCAGGCGTTGCGCGTAGAGTTCATGCATGAAGCGGCGGGTGGTGTCGTCATCCACCGGCCACAGAGTCATGACCACATTTCGCGCGCCCGCAACGCGGAAGGCCCGTTGCAGACCCAGCACGCCTTCGCCATCGCGCAGTTCGCCGTTGCCGGTATTGCAGGCCGAGAGCACCGCCCAGTCGACCCCGCTTAGATCGAGGGAAGCAATCTGCTGTGCGGTGAGGATGGAGGCCACCTGACTCTTGTTGGCACCGGCAAACACCAGACCGGAATGGAGCAGCGGGTTGCCGTTGCCACAACTCTTGTCCAGCAAAAAGGCGTGGGTGGCAATGTGCAACACGCGATCGTTCACAGCTTCAGAGAGAAAGGCCGCGCGGGTTGCGGCGTCGCCGGTGAGCATTGAAGCCTTTTCGGCGTGATTCCAGTGCATCCAGGCAGAGTGGATGTCTTCGACCTCGGCCGCAGAACCGGGCAGCGGCGGGAATGCCAGGTCGTGGAATTGGGCACAGGAGACTTCGCCGCCTCGCAGCGTCCCCTGCGGAGCCGCCACACCTGCCAGATTGAAGCTGGGATTGCCCACGGCCAGCAGGCCTTTCTTCTTTTCTCCCACTTCAGCAGGGATCAGATCGCGCTCGCTGGTGAGCATGTGGATCACCGGACCGTGCTCCACCAGGTAGCCCTCGCCATCGGGCAGGCCGGCAAAGGGGATCAGGTTCAGCAGACCGTCAGGCACCACCAGGGCCAATTGGGCGTCGCCCAGCTCAGCACGCAGCGGGTCCCAGATCCGCTTGCGCAGGTCCGCGGCGGTCTCCCGGTAGGAGCGCTCATTGCGCAGCGACCCTGCCCCACCGCCTTCAGCCTCGAGGTCGGCGCTGGCACGGGCGGCGGTGACCAGGTCGTCGATGGGTTTCGCCTCGCCAAGATCGTAGACGCGAATGCGGTTCGAGCCGGATTGCATCACCAGCGCAACATAGGATGGAATCGTCTTGTGTGCCGGGTCGACGGACTCGACCGCGCAGCGCTGGTAGACCACATACGAGATAAGCACAGAGTGGGCAGGCAGTCCGTGACGCAGATCCTCAATACGCACATCGGCTGCGCGGTCATCGTCGCGGATCGTAGCGCTCCGCTCGGCGAGCGCGCGTTCAATCGTGTTCATGCGGCTCGTTGCCTGCGCAATTGCGTCGTCGCTCTTGTTGGTGTGCGCGGCCCGTTCCTGCGCCAGAAGATCGGCCCGAGCCGCATCCATTTCTTTCAGTAGCCGCGCAACCTCGGGATCGTTGTTGGCGTTCAGGTTTCTCACCCGGCGCGCCATCTCTTCGGTCACCAGGGCGCGGTTGCGCGCCATCTCCTGGAACACATCGTCCGAAACAAGATCGGGGTGGCGGGCAACCACCGAGAGCGCGATGTTCAAGCCATAGGGGCGATTCTGGTAGTAGCTCAGCACCTGCTGTTCAGGCAGCGTGCGGGCCTGGAGCACAAAGCCTTCCCGCCCCACGCGCGAGGCTTCCAGAGCCTCTTTGATGGCAGGCTGTAACTGGCCGCCTCCAGCAAGCGACCGTGCGTACCCGGCGCGAGACCAGGCCTGGTTGAACATGGTTTGGTGCTGGTTGGAGAGTCCGATCTTGAAATTCTGCCAGGCTAGTTCGAACTGCCCGGTACGGGTGTACATCTCGGCCAGGTTGCCGTGAATGGTTTGCAGCATCGGGCTATCGGGCCCATACGCCTTCTCGACAATCTGCAGCGAACTCTGAAAGTGAGTAATGGCCTTGGCAAACTCCTGAGAGCGCAGGTAGTGTGTGCCCGCGTTGCTCTCCAGAATGCCTGTTTCGGGATCGTTGGGACGAACGCGGTGACCAATGGCAAGGGCTTCTTCCATGTCCTGCGCCGCGCCGGTGGGGTTCTTGTCAAGATCTCGCAAGGCGGACCGGTTGCTCAGGCTGCCAACAAGATCCCATTCCTGGGCCGCGCCGGCTTTACGCTCTTCCGCTACGGCCGCGTCGGTGGCGCTAAGTGAGCAAGCCCTGTCTCCCAGCGCCTGGCACGCATCGCTCAAGGCATTGGCCGCATTGGCAAACTCCAGTGTGTCGGGAAACTCCGTCTTTGCGATCCCCATGGCACGCTCAGCCAGGGCCCGGCCCTCGCTGGGTTGATTCACTTCGGTTTGCGCATTGGCGGTGGTTGTGAGTGCCCTGACAAAGAGCTTGCTCCGCGTGCCGGCCACTGCCTCAGCCACGGTCATCTCGCGCTTTGCAATCTCCAGCGTCGCAGCATCGGTCAAACCGTTGCCCATAATTGCGTTTGCCACATCGTCCAGCGCTTTGGCAACCTCCGCTGTATTTCCGGGGTGCGCTGCTTCGGCATCGCGCAACGCCTGCCGCGCCGCGGCGACCGGATCGTTGGGGGCGGGGGCAGGGGCGCTTGGCTGCGCTGTCGATTGCACGCACGCCAAGATGGCAAACAAACAGCAGTAGAAGCTGCGTATCAAAGGATCTCTCGGCCTCCACCTGGCGCAGTCGTTAGAGCGAGACTTCATGGTATGCCGCTCACTCAGCCTTGATGCGGCTGCAATTGCATTCAAGCATCGGTGATTTACCAGTAAATTTGCAAGATAAAAGAGACCGGCGGGCGGCCTGCTCAAAACATTCGTAAAATGCCAATTTCACCGAAGAAGTGGGTGTCGCATCCTTTCGCAGCCGCTCGGCGCCCCCGCATGGCAAACTTTGCTTGCTGGGGCGAAGCTCCGTCGCGAAAGGGCCGGAGAGTAAGCTCTCTTGACTCGCGACCATTCTCGAAAAACACCATAGGGTCTGGGAGCAGCTTGGTGGTCGCGGTAGGGACGGTCTTCACAGGCCGCCCCCCGCACAGATCCGTGCAAGCGCGTCTAGCCCTCCATCTATTCGCAACATACATGCAGTGTATGATTTGCGGATGCTTCCCCGCACGTCCGGACTCTTGATCCTATGCGCAGTTATCTCGGGAGGCTGGGCCGGGTTGCCGTGTCGGGCGCAACGACCTGCTCCATCGTAGTTTGAGCCGAACCTTGCGAACGTATGCAGTGCACACTCTAAAGTGCCGTGATCAGTTTTATCGTCGTGCCGATAAAGAACAACAGGAGACAGCTCGAAGAGCGCTCCTCCCTCCTCAAAAAGGCAAGGCGATGACCCATAGAAGTCAGTCAGCAAGCCGCTCGTTTGCGAACAGTCCTTCAGGTTCCTTCACCCCCATTTCACAAAGCTGCAATTGGATTGCAAGTCAAAGGGCGCGGATCCTTGTTGTGTGGCTCGCAATCGCCGGGTTGAGCTTTTCCGCAAATGGTCAAGACGCGAACCTCACTCTCGAGGTGCAACCGGCGCCGCAGGTTACAGAGCCTGTCAACAATACACGTCTCGTGAAGCTGAGCGGCAATACAGTTGGCTTTGCTCAGCCCGCTCTTGACCAGGGAATAGTTCCCTCTGACTTCGAGTTGTCGCGCATGTTCCTGGTCTTGAAGCGTAGTCCTGCGCAGGAGTCAGCCCTTGCGTTTTTGGTTAAATCACAGCAGGATCCGCACTCCCCGAACTATCACAAATGGCTTACTCCCGAGAGCTTCGGTGCGAAATTCGGCGTTGCGCAGGAGGACATCGACAAGATCACTGCCTGGTTGAGGTCAAATGGATTTGTTGTTGCCGGCGCGTCCAAGGCCAGGACCACGATCGAGTTTTCCGGGAAGCACTCTCAGATTCAGGCAGCCTTCCACACCACTCTGCACCGGTACCAGGTCGGAGGCCAGTTGCACATGGCAAATGCAACCGATCCGGAAATCCCCGAAGCCTTCAAGGGCGTGATCGCCGGAGTAAATAAACTCAACGACTCTCAAAAAAAGTCCTTTTCGCATTTGATCGGCAAACACGCCCACTCAACGGCGTTTCCCGGTCCCTCGCCAAGTTATAACCGCGAATCATCGCACTATTTGTCACCAGGAGACTACTGGACAATCTACAACGCCACTCCGACGATTGAGGATGAGATTACAGGCCAGGGGATCACCATCGGGATCGTCGGCCGCAGCGACATTCTGGCCAGCGATGTTGCGAGTTTCCGCTCGTCTTTCCTGGGATCGAGCTACACAGGGACATTTCAACAAATCATCAACGGGCTGGACCCGGGAGATGTTTCGGGGGACGATGTCGAGAACACTCTCGATGTCGAGTGGTCCACTGCGCTGGCTCCAGGCGCCTCGGTGGTGCTGGTTGTTTCCCCAAGCACCGTATCGGATGGCGTGGACCTCTCTGCTGAATACTTGATCGATAACAATCTCGCGGATGTGGTGAGCGTGAGTTACGGGCTTTGCGAAGAACTTATGGGTTCAGCCGAGAATCAATTCTTTGGCGACCTCTGGGAACAGGCCGCGGCACAAGGCACAACAGTGGTTGTTGCATCCGGAGACGGCGGCTCCGCGGGCTGCGACGCTGACACGGCTCCAGCGGCAGCGTATGGCTTGCAGGTGAATGGCATCGCTTCCACACCGTTTAACGTGGCCGTTGGCGGAACAGAATTCAACGATGGAAGCGATGCCTGGTCTCCAACAACAGGGTCGAGCCCGCTACCCGGAACATCTGCGATTGCTTACATACCCGAAGAGGTTTGGAACGAGAGTGAGAGTTCGGGGACGCTGTACGGCGGTGGAGGCGGCGTGAGTAACTGCACGGCAATGGACATCCCGTTCGATGTTACCGGATGCTCGGGTGGATGGCCCAAACCGGACTGGCAGAAGGGCGTATACGGGATTCCCAACGATGAGGCTCGCGACCTTCCCGATGTTTCGCTCACTACCGCAATCCACGATGGTTATCTGATCGAATTCCAAGGCGGACTCGGGGCGATTGGAGGAACGTCTTGCGCAGCACCCTCGTTTGCAGGCGTAATGGCGCTCGTCAATCAGAAGATGGCCACTCGCCAGGGTCAGGCCAATTACATGCTCTATCAACTGGGGTCGAACGAATTTGGCGGAAATGACTCGCCGAATGCGGCCAACTTGTCTGCATGTAACTCAACAGCACAACCCGCCACTGGCAACACATGCGCGTTCTATGACGTAACAGCAGGGTCGAATGCAGTGCCATGCGAAGGAGGCACTCTTGACTGTTCAGCCTCTGGCGCCGGCACCACCGGATTGCTGACAGGATTCGCTGCGGATTCGGGCTTTGACCTGGCAAGCGGAATCGGATCCATCAATATCTCGAATCTTGTTCAGGCATGGTACGCGGCCACCCCGCACGGAACTGCGCCGACGTCGACAACCATCTCCGCATCGCCTTCTTCTGGGAGCGTTCATGGAGCGCCAGTTCAAATCTCAGGAAACGTAACACCGAAGAGCGGCTCGGGGACCCCGGGAGGATCCGCAATCGTTACTGCGAACGGTGTATCGATCGCCTCCGTGCCGGTCACGAATGAGAGCTACTCAGCTGTCCTCAATAACTTGCCGGGCGGGAATATCCAGATCTTAACCCGTTACTCGGGAGACTCCGCCTTCGCAGCGAGTAAGTCGCCGGCTATTTCATTCACAATCACAAAAGAGGCAAGCATAACAACGGTTTCGGTGACGGCTCGCGACGCGCAAACCGGCATCGCCCTCCCAATCGGCGCGATTCCTTACGGTAGCAATGTTATTGTCAGCGGATTGGCGGCATCCGCTTCAGGCCAGGGAATACCGACCGGATCAATGAGTCTGAATGTTGCAAGCTCATCCTACCCTGTTGTGCTGAACAACGCGGGGCAGGCGAGTTACACGATAACCAGCCTGACCGCAGGTTCCTATTCGGTCGAGGGTCAGTATGCAGGCGATGCCAGTTTCACTTCGAGTTCAAGCTCCAGCCCTGCTCCGTTCACAGTGGTTCAAGGAAACACGGCCATCTCCCTCGCAGCGGGTTCACAGGGAAGCGGCGGCACGTCTGTTTCAGTTTCGGTTCTTGCGGACAGCTTTGGCGCCGCACCTTCCGGTCTCGCCCAGTTCTATGTCAATGGAAATTCCGTCGGCACCGCAGCGATTCAGGAAGTCTCGATGAACGGTAGTGGGACCACTTCGGGGGCGACCTTCGTCGTCTCCGCGAGCCTAATGTCGGTTGGGGCGAATAGTGTGACGGCGCAGTACCTGGGAGACACGAATTATCTGCCTTCCGCACTCTCGGCGCCTCTTACAGTCAATGCACAGAAAGTTACGCTCACCAGTCCAACTCAGCCCGTAGCCACAGTGTCGGCGCAGGAATTGAAACCTGGGATCATTCTGCCCATCTCCGTGACTGTGCTCGGTAGTTTTCAGAGCCTGAATGTCCAGTGGGCGCCTGGAACGAACCCGGTTTCCGGATGGAGCTCACAGGGGATAACGCTGAACGGATCGATCTCACCACCGGTTACCAGTCAAGCTGTGGCGAACTGGGATACATCGGTCATAACTGCCGCGGGATACTATACGATTCAGGTCTCGGCGGTGAACCAGGGAACCACGAGTACGGGTTCCGCACTGGTTTACTTTGAGCCTGCCCTGGTTTCCTCCAACTGGCCCAAGTGGCTCGACGGCGATGTGGAGTATGCCGGATACAACAGCATTGTTCCCGCAGTTTCCTCTTCTGGCAGCACCAGTCTGGTTGTTGCACAACTGAATGGTCAACACACGCCGGCTCAGATCCTGGACTTTACCGCGGATGGCTCCTCTGTATCGACTTTGCCAATTTCCTGGGCCGGATTCTTCCGGCCGGCCATTGGGAATCTCG
>Ga0302267_10004463_pt1 | contig 15317 bp, 10 predicted proteins | sample III_Bog_E1_3_FD_194555 | JGI IMG/M metagenome (GOLD analysis project Ga0302267, IMG submission 194555) | Peat permafrost microbial communities from Stordalen Mire near Abisko, Sweden - III_Bog_E1_3 | ecosystem: Environmental > Terrestrial > Soil > Wetlands > Peat | place: Sweden: Abisko... | reverse complement strand
CCCAAATTCCATTTGGGAACGCAAGTGTCGGGGCAACTCCATTGCTCCCCCTCCGTGCCCTCCGAGCCTCCGTGCGAACCTCTCCCTCTGCCTTCCCCTCTTCAGCCCTCTGTGCGAAACAAATCGGCTCAGGCCGGAGGCTGCCCCTCCCCCGTCACGACAACACGAGGCGTCGAATCCACCTGCGTCGGCGGTGGCAACTCCTTGCCCTCGCTCGCCTTCAATTCCTGAAACCGCCGCGCGCTCACCAGCACACGCGTCTCCAGCGACGCCATCGCCTTGTTATAATTCTCCACCGCGCCCTTCAACGACGTCCCCACGCGCCCAAAGTGCTCGCTCATCGTCACGATCCGCTCGTACAGGTCACGCCCCAGCTTGCTGATCTCTTCCACATTCTTCTCCAGCCCCTCCTGCCGCCAGCCATAAGCCGCCGCGCGCAACAGCGCAATAAGCGTCGTCGGGCTCGCCGGGATCACATGATTCTCATCGATCTGCCGGTCGATCAACTCCGGGTCCGCCTCCAGCGCCGCGCTAAAGAAACTCTCGCCCGGCACAAAGAGCACCACAAACTCCGGCGCCGGCTGGAACTGCTTCCAGTACGACTTCGCGCCGAGCTGCTTCATGTGATCCTTGATGTTGCGCGCGTGGTCGAGCAGCTTCGCGCGGCGTTCCGGCTCCGTCGGCGCCTCCAGCGCCGCGAGATAAGCATCCATCGGCGTCTTCGCATCAATGACGAGGCTTTTGCCACCCGGCAGCCGCACCACCACATCGGGCCGCAGCGCACCGTCCTCCGTGGCCACCTGCGCCTGCTCCTGAAAATCACAATGCTCCAGCATCCCGGCCACCTCGATCACGCGCCGCAACTGCAACTCCCCCCACCGCCCGCGCACCCGCGGCGTCCCCAGCGCCTTCACCAAGTTGGAAGCCTCCCGCTGCAAAGTCACGTGCGTCTCGGCCAGCCCGCGCACCTGTTGCGTCAGGCCGCTGTAGGCCTCCACGCGCAGCTTCTCGATCTCGCCAATTTTGACATCAAACTTTTGCAGCGACTCCTTCACCGGCTTCACCAGTTCGTCGATCGCCGTCTGCCGCTTCTCCAGGTCGCCCTGCGCGCCCTGCTGAAATTTCTCCAGCGTCGCCTGCGCCAGTTGCAGGAATGTCGCGTTATTGCTCTGCAGCGCGTCCGCCGACATCCCCTTGAACGCCTCGCTCATCTTCGCCTGCGCCTCGTTCAGCGCCGCCAGCCGCGTCTCGCTCTGCGCCAGCTCCGTCCGCGCCTGCGCCGCTTCCGATCGCGCCAAGCCAAGGTCCGCCTCCAGCAACGCCGTCCGCGATTCCATCTCGTTCAGCCGCTCCCCGCGCGCCACGAGCCGCTCCTCCAGCGTCGCCGTTCGCGTCCGCAGCGCCAGCCACGCGCCGATCACACCCAGACCCAAGCCCAAAAGCGCGTAAAGCACCAGTTCCATGTCGCAGTTTAGTCAGAGCCCAAGCGCGCGCGCAACGAACCAATAGGACTTATACGACTAATAGGACGTATAGGACCTATGGGACTCAAGAAAACATCCTATTGGTCCTATAAGTCGTGTGAGTCCTATTTCCCCTCCTCCACCGCCCCACGATTCCAATACGCCCGCAAGCTAAACTCCCGCCAATGCGCGGCGTCGAATTGCGCCAGCCTCACCGGATTTGCCGTCACCGGCCCCTTTGTCGTATCCTCATTCAGCACCGCGATCGACGGATCAATCTCATGCGCGCGCCGCGCCGCCGGCCATCCCGCAGGACCCGCCTCATACAACTTCCACGTGTCGATATGGTGCCCAGGTTCGCGCGCCATGCGGTCCACGTTGTAGTTCTCTGCGTAACCGGCGAGGTCGAGAAACTGCGTTATGTAGAACGTCACAAACACCGCGATGCAACACCGCCCGATCAACCACGCGATCGAGCACTCATGCAGGATCTTCGCGGTCAGCACGGCGAAGCCCGCCGCCACTAGCGCGAGGAAAATCAAGCAGCTCAGGCGCAAGACTGTCAGTTGCGATTCCACCACATAGCCATGGACGCGCAGCGCACAACTCGCGATGAGAAACACATTCTGCGCCACCCAAAGCAGCGCCAGCACCTTCAGCATGGCACTCCGCGCCACCCCCAGCGACTGCTGGAACATCACCGTCAGCACTAGGGCGGTGAGTATTACCGTGAAGATCAGCGTGTCGAAGCCCTCGTGCACGTAGGCCTTGTACTCCTCACCGGCCGGCAGCGGCGCACCGCTCCAGAGGAACATCGCATCGGCGATGTTGGCCACGCCGAACATGAGGTTGAGAACGACAAGTACCAGCGCGCTGCTGAAGATCGCCCCGTTGTTCGGGATCAGCTCCGGCCAGCGCGGCAGACTCGGAATCCAGCGCCACCAATAGCTGCCAAATTGTCCGGGCCGCAGCAGCGGCAGCGCAATGAAGGCGACGAACGCCCACATCACCACACGCCAGAAATCGAACAGGTTCACGAACGCGTTCCAGAGCCAGTTGAAGAAATTGCCAGTCCACGTGCCGAACACTGCATTGCCCGACGCCAGCAGCGAACCGAAGACCAGCGCCAGCACCAGCGCGGGAATCGCCAGCAGCGCGCCGGCCACCACCCGTGAGGCCGTGCCCGACGCCTTGCCGAAAACCGCCTCCGCCATGCGTGCGCTAAGCCAGAAGATGCGTCCCGGCGCAAAGGCCAGCGCGAGGCACTGCGAATACCAGCGCGTCCATGCCGGGTCAGACGGGTTGTAATAGCTGTCGCCCGCCAGCGCGAGCACCAGGATCAGGAGCGCGAGCGTATTCGTCGTGCCGGTCTCCACCACCGCCGCCCAGCACGCACCGGCCAGCAGCGCGAGAATCGCCATCGTCGAGCGTCGCCACGGATTTTCCCGGTCCACCAAGATCGCCCCGGCCAGCACCGGGATGAAAACGGCCAGGGAAAAGCCCATCTCGTTCGCACCCCAAAAACAAACATCAAACGCCGCAACGACGAGAATGAGGCCGAGCAAGATTCGCGGCAGCGAATACGGCGGCTCCGTGGCCACGGGCGGCGGCGCGGGCGGCGGAATAACGGTGGGGTGTTCAGCGGGTGGATCAATAAGTGTGGTCATTGGGCGAGTCCCTCAAGCATGCCTTTGTCCTGCGCGTCGGAGAATTGCGCGAGGCGGTCCTTCACCTCGCGCACCACGGGATCGAGGCCGGTCGCGCCGACCACGATGCCTACTTCTTGAACACCGGAAAACCAGCGCGGTTGCAGCTCGGCCGCGTTTTCGATGCGATAGGCGGCGCGGCCCTTGAACTCGGCGATGCGCGCCAGTTCCCGCAGATGATCGCTGGCACGCGAGCCGATCATGATGATGGTTTGGACCTGGGGCAGCAGGTCGGAAAGTATACCCTGATGAATGTGCATGATGAATTCCCTTCGCTTTGCATTACAAAGTATGTCGCGTTTAATGTCCCGTTTCTTACATTTCCTTTTTAATTATGGCGCCTTGGCCGCCTGCACCATTTCCTCGAGCACCTTCAGGTAGCCCTGGAAGGCCTTGCGCCCTTTGCCGGTGAGCTCGTAGCTCGTCTGCGGGCGGATGAGGATGACCTTGCGGAACGCGACGTAACCGGCCTGGTGCAGCGTGCGCAGGTGCGTGATGAGGTTGCCGTCGCTCATCTTGAGCTCGGCCTTGAGGTCTTGAAACGGCCAACTCGGCTTCGCCGCCAGCAGGGTCATGATGGCGAGCCGTCCTTTCTCATGGATGAGTTTGTCGAGCCGGTCGAAGTCAAACATTCTCGGCGCCATTGGGGTTGGGCAGCGGCGACTCGGCGCGCTCCTCGCCGGCGGCCCAGACCGCCGCGGCATAGGCGAGGTGGAATCCGCCGAAGGTCGCGGCCATGAGCCACGAGGCCTGGAGCGTGGTGAACGTAGGCGCAGGCCATGCCACCATCATGGTGTAGCCGACCGCCGCAAGGCCGGTGACGACGAACATCCAGCCGAGCACGACGAGCGAGCGCGGCGCAAAATGCTGCATGGCCAGCAGCCCGAGGCCGTAAAACAGGAGCCAGAAAATCGCGTGGACCATGGCGCTGCCCGCGATGAGGACCGTGAGAAGTCCGCCGCAAAGCAGGGGCGGCAACGCGCTGGTCATCGCGACCTTCATACCCGGCGAAAAGAATGATCCGCCGCGCCGCTGGGACTCGCGCCAGAGGACGATCGCGTTGGTCAGGCCGGTCAGCGCAAGGATGATCAGCCACGTGACGAGAAATTCGTTGTCGGTGAGCTGCTGATGCCGGACATGCTTCGCCCAGTACGCGACGGCAAACCCGCCGAGGCTGAAAAGCCCGCCCGCGAAAGCGGTCGGCGCGGAGAGCGAGCGGTAAATCGTGGCGCGCTCCATGAGCGAGCGGATGACGCGGAGCTGGCGGCTGGCGGAGTCGATGTCGAAGTCGGTCATTTCCTACTTTGTACTACAAAGCCTAGCGGTTCGCAACCGTTTCCTTTAGTGAGGTCGATAGGACGGCTACTGAATTAACGGCCCAACATGCGAATCAGCCGAGTAAGGCGATGAAAAAAATAAGCGTGTGTGGCGTGTGTCGCGTGTCAGGCGTGTGAGCCGAATGTCATTTCGCGTGCCAATTACACAATGCTTTTGAATTTGTTGCTCGTTTTTGTTGAGACGACGGAACTGATCCTTCGCTTCGCTCTGGATGACTGAATTCAACATGATCATCGGCGGCATTATCGCACGTCGTGGATAAAGGCGGTAGCTCTACAAAGCCTCTAAAGACAAGGGAGCTTAAAATTATTGGCTTAATTGGCGATTTAAGGCTGCGGCCTTGATCTCGCGCCGCGAGGGATTCATAACTGATGTGTGCTCGTCGAAATTCAGGTCCAATGCCCGCATTGCGGCGAGGTCATTACCACGACCGCGGACACGTCGCAGGGTGACTACACGACCATCGAGGACTGCGAGGTCTGCTGCGCGCCCATGAATATCGAGATCGCCTGCGAGCCGGGCCAGGTCGAGTCAGTTACCGTCACCGCGGCATGAACCTGCTCCTCGTCGACCTCGGCAACACGCGGATCAAATGGGCCACGGCGCAGGGGCGCGCGCACCTCCGCGTCGCGGGCGAGCATCCCACCGCGAAGCTCACTCCAGCGTGGATCAGCCGGTTAACCAAGCGGCATCCGCGCCACCACCTTGTGCTCGCGTCGGTGGTGCCTAGGTGGAACGCCATCTTTGCGCGAGCCTTCCGCGGCCGGGCCACGATCGTCTCCGGCAAGCTCCCCGAGCTGAAGCACCAATTCGCCTACCCGAATCCCGCCGAGCTCGGCGCGGACCGCATCGCGGCTGCCGTCGCCGCGCACGACGCCGGACTTTTCCCCGCCGTCATCGTCGCCTGCGGTACGGCGACGGCGTACACCGTGCTCGACGCGAAGGGCAGGCTCAGCGGCGGCGCGATCGCACCGGGATTGCAGGCGCAGCTCGGCGCGCTCCTCGGCGCGACAGCGCAACTGCCCGCGACCACTCCGCGCACGCCGCGAAGTGCGCTGGCAAAATCGACCCGCGACGCAATCCGTGCCGGTGTGATCCTCAGCTTCCAAGGCGGCATCAAGGAGAGCGTGGCCCGTCTCAGCGCGACCTTCCCGCGCGGCCAGAAGCCTCGCGTCATCCTCACCGGCGGCAACGCGAAACTCGCGGCGCAGGCACTTGGCGGCAACGTCATGCTGCGCCCTTTACTCGTGCTGGAAGGTCTGTACATCATAGGCGAGCGTTTTCTGAAGACCGAATGAATCCCCCGACTGACAACCGCATCGACCGCAAATTCCGCGAGCTAAAAGCGCGCGGCCAGAAGGCCTTCATCGCCTACATCACGGCGGGTGATCCGTCGCCCGAGATGACGCCGCAGCTCGTGTGGGCACTGGAACGCGCGGGCGCGGATATCGTCGAGCTCGGCGTGCCGTTCTCCGATCCCCTCGCCGACGGCGTGGTCAACCAACTCTCCGCCCAGCGCGCGCTCGAGGCCGGTACCACGACGCCGCGCGTGCTGGAAATCCTGCAGGCCGTGCGCCAGCAATCGCAAATTCCCATCGTCCTCTACACCTACTTCAACCTCATCTACGCCTACGGCATCGAGCGTTTCTGCCTGCAAATGTCGCAGGCCGGTGCGGACGGCGTGCTCGTGCTCGATCTGCCGCCGGAGGAATCGCAGGGCACGGACGTCGGCTCGCGGCTCGGCGACGGCAGCCTGCGCCGCATCAGCCTCGTCGCGCCGACCAGCCCGCCGGAGCGCATCGCGAAGATCATCGAGAAGGCCACCGGCTTCGTTTACTACGTCTCGCGCGAAGGCGTCACCGGCATGCAGGAGACCATCGCGACGAGCATCGGCAGCCGCGTGGAGTTATTGCGCAAGCAGACGACGCTGCCCATCTGCGTCGGCTTCGGCATCTCGACGCCGGAACAGGCGCGCGCCGTAGCGCAGCAGGCCGACGGCGCAGTCGTCGGCAGCGTGCTGGTCAATCGCATCGCCGAGTGGGGCCGCGATAAGGATTTGCCGCAGAAGCTGGAGGCCTTTGCGCGTCCTCTGGCGCAGGCGATCCACAGCTAAACGCGCCTTACACGCTTGTAAGCTTTAGCCACTTCATTTTTAGTTCTACAGAGGTAGATTCCTCCCTCGCGAGCTTGTTTCTGGCACACAAGACGCTATAAACGGGCATGCTGTTTCGCCGAGTAACCGCTGCAACTCTGGCGCTCTCCTTTTTCACGGTGGCACACGCCGGTGCCGCGTCTCCCGCGAAGGAAAAGGCCGGCGCCGACGCCACTACCTTCATCGATTCGGGTGAGGCCAAGTATGCCAAGGACGACCTCGACGGCGCCATCGCCGACTACGAGAATGCGCTCAAGCTCGACCCGGGCTTCGCGCGCGCTTATTACGATCGCGGGCTGGCGCGATACGACCAGGGGAAAGTGAAAGACGCGATCGCGGATTACGACGAGGCCATCAAGCTCAACCCAAAGTACGAGGACGCCTACGTCAACCGTGCACTGGCCAAGGATGACCAAGGTGATCACGATGGAGCCATCGCTGACGAGACGGCGGCGCTAAAACTGGACCCAAACGATCCCTACGCCTACAATAACCGCGGCTGGGCCTATTATAAGAAGGGCAATGCGGAAGAGGCGATCGCCGACTACACACAGGCCATCAAGATCGAGCCGAAACTTTCGCAGCCTTACAACGACCGCGGCGTAGCCGAGCGCGATCAGGGCGACGCCGACAAAGCCATTGCCGATTACACCAAGGCCATCGCGCTGAATCCGACGGACGACCAAGCCTTTTACAATCGCGCTATTGCTCGCGACGACAAAGGCGACCTCGAGGGAGCCATCGCCGACGCCAGCAGCGCGGTCAAGCTCGACCCGAAGTACACGCAGGCTTATGTCACCCGCGCCGAGATCAAGCTGGACAAGGCCGACTGGGACGGCGCCATCGCCGACTTTAACCAGGCGATCACGCTCAGCCCGAAGGACGCGGCGTCCTACAACGAGCGTGGTCTGGCGTGGTATCACAAGGGCGAGATGGCCAAGGCGCTCACCGACTACAAGCAGGCGCTGGAGCTTGATGCCAAAAACGCCCACGCGTATCTCAATCGCGGCAACGTCGAGCGCCTCACGGGCAAGCAGGACGCGGCGCTGGCCGACTACAACATGGCGCTGGCGAACGATCCAAGTAGCGACGCGGCCCTCAATAACATCGGCATGATCAAGCAGGCGCGTGGCGACCTCGCCGGTGCGCAGGCCGATTACCAACAGGCGTTGCAGCTCAACGCCAAGAACGCCGAGGCTGTCAGCAACCTATCCTCCGTCAGCGCAGACCAGGGTGACTGGGCTTCCGCGTCCAACTACGCAAGTAAGGCGCTGAAGATCGATTCCGATTTCGCGCAGGCCTACGACAATCGCGGCGTGGCGGAGTTTCACCTGCATGATCTAGCATCCGCGATCAAGGACTATGACAAGGCGCTTGAGGTCGATCCCAACGACGAGCACGCGTACAACAATCGCGGCCTGGCGCTGCTCTCGCGCGGCGACTACGACGGCGCGATGTCCGACTTCGACATGGCGTTGCAGATCAACCCGCAGTTCGCGCAGGCCCAGCACAACCGCTCGCTGGCCCGCTGGCACAACTGGGACGTCTTAGGCGCAATGGCCGACTCTCTTTAGCCCGCGTTATTTCAGCGCCGCCCAGACGCGGTGGACGTCGTCGTGGTCGTCGAGGTGCTGGAGGAATTCACCGACCTCGGCGCGCTGCTCAGCAGTTAGCTCCGGAAAATTCTTCGGAATGTAGCCCATTTCGCTCGTCACCACGGTCCAGCCGTTCTTCGAGAGCCACTGCGAGACGGTATGGATCGCCGTGCGGTCCGTGATGAACCGGGCACCGGCCACGCCCTCGGGAATGTCGTCGTTTTGCGCGTGGGCCAGAGGCTCGACTTCGTTGGCGCCGGCTTCAATGGCCGCCGCCTCGATGTCGCTGCCCGCGTCGGGATGATGCGCCTCGACGAGGCCGACGTGGTCAAAGAGAAACTTGTTGCTGCCCCCAGCTCCGAGTTGGCCCTTCTTGAAAAGGACGCGGATTTCCGGCGCGGTGCGGTTGTTGTTATCGGTCACCACCTCGACAATCACCGGCACCTTGTGCGGCGCGTAGCCCTCGAAGTTGACATGCTCCAAAGTCATCTTCTCGTCGCCAATCCCTGCGCCCTTGTTGATCGCGCGCTGGATTGAATCCCGCGTGACGCTCACTTTTTTCGCCTTCTCCACGGCGGCGAAGAGCCGCGCATTTCCGGCGGGATCAGGTCCGCCATGCTTGGCGGCGACCGAGATTTCCTTGAGATATTTACCGGTCGCCTGCGACTTGCGCAGCGACGCGACTTCACGTTTGGCGAGCAACCATTGACGACCCATGCTTCACCCTACCCCTTTCGCCCGCAGGAAAACAAGGCTGCGTTGCACGCCCTTTTGCTTGCACCCGGCAACGAACATGGCAGGATATCCCCTCCTCACTCCCCGTACCGCGGGGACATTCGGGCTGTGGCTCAGCTTGGTAGAGCGCTCCGTTCGGGTCGGAGAGGTCCAGGGTTCAAATCCCTGCAGCCCGACCACTCCTTTGTCCACTTTGGACTTGTGAATCCCGAAGACTGCTGAGCAAGCTTTGCGCATGCGAGTTGACCGTTCCTGGGCCTTCTCGCGCATCGTCCTTTTTCGAGGGATGATGCTGATTGCGTCCTTTGTCCTGGCCGCCTCGTTGGTGCGGGCGGAGGATGGCGCTTCATTCACCTCGCTACCGCCGGCGATCTACAAGGAAAAGCTGGCCAAGCTGCTCACGCCGCTCGACACGGTGCTCCAGCACGAGGCGGACGCGAAAGATTTGTCGGGCGACGGCATCGTGCTGCTCGACGAGGAGGTCACCTGGGTCGGCCCTGATGGCCGGCGGATCATCGTTAATCACACGGTCAACAAAGCGCTGACCGACGCGGGCGTGAAGTCGATGGCGCAGGACAGTTTCAGCTACAAGAAGAAGATGCAGCGCGTTCGGTTGGTTTCCGCGCAGACCATCCAGCCGGACGGGCGGCGCCTCAAGGTGCAAAGCGACGCCGTCTTCATGAAGATGCCGCAGGATGAGGCGGACGACTCGGTCTACAACGACGAGGCCGAGATGGTCACGGTCTACTCCGACGTGAAGATCGGCAGCGTAACGGACAACATCACCGTGCTGGAGGACTCCGAGCCGCGAATTCCGAATGAGTTCTCGCAAACCTACACGTGGAACGAGTCGTGGCCGGAGTTTCGGCAGCGCTGGATCGTCGACCTGCCCAAGTCGTACGCCGACCGGCTGACGATCACGAATATTGGCGCGGGCGTGCCGGACCACACTGCAGCCGATGCCGGCGACGGCCGACAGCAGTTGACGTGGGAGAAACTTAACACGCCCGCTGACCAGCAGATAAACACCGACCCGCCGGCGACGCAGGTGGGCCCGGTCGTTTGGCTCTCAACGCTGAAGGACTGGGACGCGTTCGCGGCGTGGTACTCCAGCCTGTGCAAAGGAACCGACAAGCTCGGGCCGGAGCTCAAGACGAAGATCGATGCGTGGACCAGGGACGCAAAGAGCCCGGCGGACATCGTGCGCATTCTTTACAGCCACGCGGCGCAGGACGTGCGCTACACGGCTTTCGAGCTGGGCAAGTCTGACCTGCAACCGCACGACTGCATGAGCGTGTGGGGACGTCAGTACGGCGACTGCAAGGACAAGGCAAATCTGCTGCGCGCCATGCTGGCCTATAAAGGAGTGCCGTCGTGGCTGACGCTTCTCTGCACGGAGCACGCGGGCGTCATCAACAAGGCGAATCCCGATTACCGCCAATTTGATCACTGCATTCTCTACGCGCAGACCGGTGACAGCTTCGTGATTTGCGACCCGACGATCAGCTACGGCGTGCCGGGGCTGCTTAACGGCGAGGAGACGGACCGTGACGTGTTGGTCATCAAGGGCGACAAGGCGGAGTGGGTGCACGTCCCGCCCTTTCACGATGCGAAAACCTCGTACTCGTTCGATCTCCAGCTCCGCCCGAGCGGCGAACTCGCAGGCTGGATGGAATTAGCTGCCGACGGTTATTACAGCTCGTACTACCGGGACAAATTCGCGGACCTGACCAAGGATCAGGTGCGCTCCGACCTGCAGGAGGACGTCCAGGCGTTTTTTCCGAACGCCAGCGTCGTCGACGTGGAGACGCCCAAGTCGGTCCCGGCCGATGCGAATGCCGCCCTGCCCGCGCCGTACACGATTCGCGCGTACATGGTCCTGACCGGCGTACTGAACTCGGGCGAGAACACCTCCCAGCTTAAATTTCCCGCGCCATCGCTGCTGCTACCGGACATAACGGACTACAAATCGCGCCAGCACTCGACGTTCACGTGGCCGGACCGGCAGGTGCTGAGTTGCAAGATTCATTTGCCACCCGGCTGGCAGGCGCCGAGCCTTCCGCTTCCCCTCACCTACCAATCGCCCACGCTCGATTACAACGCGGGATGGACGGCGGACAAGGACGTGCTGAGCGCGGACTGCCAGGTACAGGTCAAGCAAGCCCTTTTCCCGGCTGATGCTTTCCGCACGCTCGGCGATGCTCTGACCAATCTCAACTCGTGGAGCTCGAAGTCGCTGTCGCTGGAAAAATCAAGCAGCTCCAGCGCGCCAGCGCAACCGGCGCAAACCGATGCCGATCTCGCGGCCAACCTGCCGGTCATGCCGACGGGCGAAGGCCAGTTGAACCTGATCGACTCGGAGTTTCCCGACGACGGCAATCTCGTTGCGCGCCGCGCCGCATTGGAAAGAATTTCCACGCTGTTTCCCGCCGATGCGAAGTCGGTCATGGAGGCCGGCATCAAGATCGCAATCCTCGACTTAGACACCAATAAGTGGGACGACGTGCTGCAGCGGCTGCAGCCGCTCGAGGGCGCCCATCGCGCGGCGCTCGACGCCGACACCGTCGCGTGGTCCGACTACATCGTCGCGCTGGCACTCGCGGGCCAAAACAAGAAGGCGGAGGCGCTGACGCTTTACAAGAAGATCGCTGACAACACCGATGTCGCCGATGGCCGGCGCGCCTGGTCCATCTACCAAGCCGCGCACATTCTGGCTGACACCACCTCGCCGCAAGCCGCGCTTGATTATATGGAGAAGGGACTGACACTGACTGGCGACGCGGAGCCGGACCTCTTTGGCTTTTACGCCTCCACCGCGATTCAAAACGGAGCAGCTGATCACTTGAAGGATCACCTGACCAAACTCATCGCGGCGAAGCCTGATAATCTCGAAGACATTCTCCTGCAGACCAGCACCTCCGCGGAAGACCTTGTCGAGTCGGGCCACCGGAAGGACGGACTTGACCTTGTGACCTTGCTGGAGGGCCTTTCCAATCCCGCCACGACCGGCGACGCCTTTGCGCGTGCGCTGAAAAAAGTTCGCGATGGCGCAGACGCCACGGACAAATACGCCGCCATCCAGCAGGCGCTGAAGCAGGCCCTAGCCCAAGCGCCGGAGATTGCCGCGCTGGAGAAAGCCCAGCCTGCGTTCGCCTCGATCGATGACGCAAAGAAATCGATGGGGCAGCACGACAGCAACAGTGAAGCCGGCGCCGCGCTCGGCTGCAGTTTGCGGATGCTCACCGCTTACCCGGTCGACAGCAATTTCCCTGAATATCTGTGGAACTGCGCGCAGTACAGCGAGTGGGACCTGCGGCAAAAGCCTGGCCCAGCCAAGGATGCGTTCTTCTTCAAGCTGGCGGAGATCGCCGGCCAGTTGCCGCACAGCGCCGACAAATACGCGGAGATTACGATCCTGAACGGCGAGGTGCTCGAGGCCAAGGGACGCCGACCTGAGGCCGGCGTGGTTTACACAGCGATGGAAAAGCAGAACGACTTGGACGACGGCTTTGTCGGCCCGGTCGCCTATTATGGAGGCAACAACTGCGCCGAGCAGGGTGATTACGCAGGCGCGCTGGCCTTCTACAAATTCGGCGAGTCGGCGGTCGACTCGCAAGCGCGCGCGCAGGAGTCGGTGATGCGCGCCGCGTTCATCAACTTTGACGACCGCAACCAGGCCGAGGCGCTGCGCTTGGTGAACCTGCTCGCGTCGGCGGTGCAGAAGAAGAAGCTCAAGCCGGCGGAACAGATCTCGAACGTCGCGGACATGGCGACGAACTCGAACACGCCGCCCGCGTTTTGGTCGAACTGGCAGGCGTGGTGGCCGCAATGGCAGCGGATCGAGACGGCGACGGGCCTGTCGCCGGTGAAGGACAAATTGATCCCGGTCATCCCGAGTCTCGTCGACTTGGGCAAATCGCTCGGCGAAGCGAAGAATAGCAAGGACACCCTACAATTCTTCGACTTGATGCGCCAGATGGCCTACGCCGCGCGCTTCTACCAGAATGCCGCACTCGAGTTCGTGGGAACTTTCAGTATCGCCGAGGAGGTCATGCCCGATCGCGCGAACGACTTCCGCCTTCTCGCCGTCTCGATACTCGAGCCGATGTCGCCGACCGAAGCGAAAGACCAGCGCGCGCGTTACCTTTACCTGCTCATTAATTACTTCGATTCCAACCAGGCCGCCAAGGCGATGGACTTGATGAAGTCGTGGGACGGCAAGCTCGAGGACGGCGGAAAAGTTTGCGCGGGAATTCACCGTGTCTGGGCGCTGGCCGCGATTCAACAGCATCAGGAACTCGACAAGCTAGCCGGCTTACTGGAGAAGGACGTCAAGACCACGACGGGCTCGGACCGCGGCCTGACCACCGGCATACTTTCCGATCTTTACGTCGCACAGGGACGCACCCCCGACGCGATTCATTTGCTCGAGACTGAGATCGCCGATCCGGAGATCGCCCGGGATTCCTCGTCGGTGCAGGACCTCAAGACGCGGCTCGATAATATCCAGAAAGTTTCTGAGACCACGAAGCTGCTCGCTGATGGCGTCGCGTCGTGGCTCAAGGACCACAAACCGGTATGGTGGGACTACGCCGAGCCCAAGTCGCCAGACGATCCGCGCATGGCGCGCTTGGGTGAAATCCTCAAGCAGAACGACGATTCGCTTGAACCGGCAGAGCTGGTGAAAGCCGGCCTGCTCGCACCCTCTTCGAGCACCCTCGGCGCGGACACACAGCAGGAGGCCGTGCTCAACTCGTTCCGCACGCTGCTCAGCATGGCACCCACGCAAACGGATGCGGACGCACTTGCCCATTCGGTCCTGGACAACACCTCGTTCCCAGACAGCCTCAAGGCCGGCTTCCTCTATTATTTCCTGATCGACGCCTACAATCTCCAGAAGCCCGCTTCGTTCGAGGCTTTCCGGAAACTGCCGATTTACGCCACGATGGCCGACTCGGAAAAACGAGTCATCGACAAACTCGCAACCTTTCTCAACGTGGATCGCACGTCGTCGTCCGCCCTCACCGCGGCGCTCACACCGATCACGAAGGGCCCGATGAGCGAGCTCGACCTCGGCCTGGTCGAGGACACCGTTACCTACTTGCTCCATCTCGGCGACATTCCTTCCGCGCAGGCCATCTATCAAGCCAGCTCGAACTACCCTTTCGGCACGGACGTGAAGACGAGCCGACCCGAGCTGCAGTTGACTTTGCTCAAGCAAATCAACGCCGCCAAGGAGCTGCAACCGGCGCTCGAGGCCTTTCGCAAAACTGTCCTCGCTGCCTACCCGCCGGACGGCATCGCCAAACCGACCGGCTTTGATGATCGCCGCAACTACGCGGACCTCGAAGACCTGACGTACGACGACGCCACCCGCTACCGCCTCTACTTGATTAAAACCCATCAGGCATCGCCCGCGCTTTACTTTTGGTATGAGTTCATGGGTGACCTGCCACACGATGCGACCAACGGGGAGCTGTGCCTCAGCCTGATCAAGACCGGCTTAGACAACACCGCCGATGACGACACCAAGGCGTATCAGGTGTCGTACGGCTCGAGCATGCTCGACATCGACAACCCCACTGTGCGCGACAAATTCACCGCGCTCATCCAGCCTTATCGCGACCCGAATAAATTCCCGCTGACAATGGAGAACATCCGCCTCTTCGATGTATCGACCGGCCTGCGGCTGGGCAAACCCTTGAGTCTCGATGTTGACCTGGGCGGCTTCACCGCCTCGGGCAACATTCATGATGCGGAACGCTACAAGCTCCGCGCCTACCGGCAGGCGAATGACCTGTCGCGACTCAAGGCGACCCTCAACGGCTTCTCCGCCGACGACCTCGTCTCGCCCGCGATGATCTCGGAAACGCTGCCTGCATTGGAAGCCGCGGGAATGCAGGATGAGGCGACGCTCGCGCGCGATTACCTCGGCAAGAAGCTCTATCGTGACGTGCTCTCCTGCTGGTTCAAGCCCACCGATCGCAACCTGCAATCGGTGACCAGCGACGTGGAGGGCCTTCAAACGGCCAAGGATGTTCCGGATGCGTTCAGCAGCTTTGCGCAGGACCACGTTCAGCGCAAACGAGCGGCGCTGGCCTATCGCATCGTCAAAGCCTCCACGGAACAGAAGTGGGATGCGGTCGCCGAGGCTTGTCATGACATGGTGCAAACCTTTCCCACCTATTATTCCTACTATTGGCCGCTGGGACAGAGCCTGGCGGAACTGGGCCGCAAGGATGAGGCGGTGAAAGCGCTCGATGTCTACTGCCGCTATTCACTCGACGAGGCCGAGTATCCGAAGGCCAAGACGCTTCTCGCCAAGCTG
>Ga0302267_10004450_pt1 | contig 15336 bp, 12 predicted proteins | sample III_Bog_E1_3_FD_194555 | JGI IMG/M metagenome (GOLD analysis project Ga0302267, IMG submission 194555) | Peat permafrost microbial communities from Stordalen Mire near Abisko, Sweden - III_Bog_E1_3 | ecosystem: Environmental > Terrestrial > Soil > Wetlands > Peat | place: Sweden: Abisko... | reverse complement strand
ACTGGCCAAGCAGATGACGTCCCGCCAAGTGGTGGAGAATTGATCTCCGGCTGAGGTGATCGTAGGGCGCGTTGATTCCCGTGTCACTCGGGTGCTGTCAGCCCCAGAAGTAGCTACTCGGATCCTCGGTCAGTTCCTCCAGGAGAACCTCCAGAGGCTGGTGGTCAGCAACGTCGAAGAACAGCTCCCACTGGTCGTCATCGTCGGTGGCGTACATCGTCCAGGAGCCGTCGTCCTCGAGCCGGAGCTGGGCCAGGGGCGTGGCCGTCCACTCGCCGACCCCCATGAACGGAGCGTGGCGCTCGATGATGGAGATCGCCGACTCCTCGACCTCCACGTCGAGCCGGACCTCGGCGGGATCAGCATCACGAAGCCGCTCGTCGCACAGGGCTCGAACGGCGGCGATGGCGGTATCGGGGACCGTTGCCATGGCCCCGAAAGTAGGCCAGTTCAGCCGGCCAGAGCGGGCGGTTCTTCCTCTGACTCAACCTCGATGGCGGTCCGGGCGGCCTCGAGCTTGCGGAGTTCGGCCATGGAGATCTCCGACAGGTAGCGCCGGTCGGCGACGGCCCACTCGTCGTGGGTCTCCAACACCACGGCGGTGACCAGCCGGCACACACTGGCATCGTTGGGGAACACCCCGACGACGTCGCTGCGCCGCTTGATCTCCCGGTTGAGGCGCTCCAGCGGATTGGTCGACCAGATCTTGCGCCAGTGGGCCTCCGGAAAGGATGCGAAGGCCAGCAGGTCCTCCCTGGCCCCATCGAGCATGCCGGCGATATCGGCGAACTCAGAGGTCAAGGTGGCCGTGATCCGTTCGAACTGGGCCCGGACGGAGGCGGCATCGGGCTGGGCGAAGATCGTCTGGATGGCGGCGATGACCATCGGGGTGTTGGTCTTGTTCACCCGGGCCAGCACGTTCCGCATGAAATGGACCCGGCAACGCTGCCACGCCGAGCCCACGAACACCGAGTCGATGGCAGCCCTGAGCCCCAGATGCTGGTCGGAGATGGCGAGCCGGACGCCGGTGAGCCCCCGGGTGCGCAGATCCCGGAGAAACTCGGTCCAGAACGCCCCGCTCTCGGAGTCACCGACAGCGATGCCCAAGACCTCCCGGCGGCCGTCCATCGACACGCCGGTGGCCACCACCACGGCCCGGGAGGTGACGTGTCCGGCCACCCGGCCCTTCAGGTAGGTGGCATCCAAGAACACGTAGGGAAACTCGACATGGGAGAGGTCCCGGGTCCGGAAGGACTCGAGGTCTTCATCCATCAGCGTGCAGATCCTGGACACCTCGGACTTGGAGATGCCCGAGTCGAGGCCGAGTGCCTGCACCAGGTCGTCGACCTTCCGGGTCGAGACGCCGTGGACATAGGCCTCCATCACCACCGCGTAGAGGGCCTGGTCGATCCTCCGCCGCCGCTCGAGGATGGACGGGAAGAAGCTGCCCTTCCGGAGCTTCGGGATCTTGAGCTCGACATCGCCCGCCTTGGTCGACAGCGTCCGGTCCCGAGAGCCGTTGCGCTGGTTGGTCCTTGCCTCGGTCCGCTCGAAGGGAGCGGCCCCGATGGTGGAGGCGAGCTCAGCGTCGATGAGTCCCTGGAGCAGCATCGTGATGCCGTGTCGGATGACGTCGATGTCGCCGCCGGAACGAATCACATCGAGCAGGTCGTTGAGGTCAGAATCTGAGATAGCCACTGGGTGGTCCTCCTTGGTTGAGTTTGACGGTTCAACCGAAGATCACCCAGTGGCCACCACCGCTGGTGGACCCTGGGGAACTACACCACTTGGGGGGACATCAACGCCGAGGTCGATGTCGGACCACTTCAGAGCGACCAGTTCCCCACGACGAGCCCCGGTAAGGGCAGCCAATGCCACCGCCGTCGCCAAGACTGGGTCGACGGCATCTGCCGCTTTCACAAGTGCGGATAGCTGTTCAGGTGTCGGCACCTTCATTTCGTGGCGCTCGACCTTCGGTGGTGTCGCCCGGGCCGTCGGGGCGGAACCGATGTAGCCCCATTTCACGGCCTGCCGGAGAGCCGCTGAAAGGACGGTGTGGTACTTGTGGACTGTGGCCGGTGACAGACCCTCGGCCAGCCAGTCTCGATACGTCTTGTCGAGCATGGCCGCGTCTAGTTTGCTTAGCTTCACCGCTCCGAGCTTCGGGCGGATTCTCGCCTCTATCTTTCGACGGTTCTCGTAGAGGGTCCGCGGGCGCTGGGTGTTCTCCCCCACCTCGAGCCATTGGTCGAGGAGCCGGCTGACGGTGGCGGAGGTCGGAGCGAAGATACCGGCCTCGACTTCGGTCACGAGTGCGGCGAGTGCCTTCGATGCGGCGCGCTCGGTGCCGACGAACGTCCGGGCGACTTGAGTTGGCTTGCCCGTGACCGGATCAGCGCCAGCAAACGCACGGAGCTGCCAGTGGCCCGGAGAGCGCTCGCGCAATGTGCCCGGCCTCGTCTTTGCCCTACTTGTCGCCATGTCCGAATACCAGTTGCCGCTAGGACATTTCTAGGACTCCGACTTCACCCCGGAGCCATTTCTGGCCTCTGACCTGGTGGGCGCTAGAGGACTCGAACCTCCGACCTCAGCCGTGTGAAGGCTGCGCTCTAACCAACTGAGCTAAGCGCCCGGACGTCACGGTCCGAGGACCACGACAGGGTGAGCATCCTAGCCCGACGTCCGCACGGACCACCGACAGTCGCAGCCCGGGTCACCCGATCAGGCCGGGAACGGCGCCACCGCGTCGAACACCAGGGCGGCCTCGAGCGCGGCCGCCGCCCGAATCACCACCAGGTCGGCGTGCTGGGGTCCGACCAGCTGCAGCCCGACCGGCAGCCCCGTCGACGAGAGCCCCACGCACACCGTGGCCGCCGGTGACCGGGTCATGTTGAAGGGATAGGTCATCTTGACCCAGTTGTACTCCGTGGTCCCGTTGATCATGCCGGCGCCGCCGAGCGACCGGGGTGGTGGCACCGCCGCCATGGTCGGGGTCACCAGGAGGCGGACGTCGTGGAACAGGTCGACCAGCCGGAGGTTGAGGTCGTGACAGGCGTCCTCGGCCCGGACGATGTCCAGCGCACTGGTGGCCGCCGCGCCGTCGATGACCATCCGCAGCACCGGGTCGACCAGGTCCCAGGCCGGCGTGCCGAGCAGGTCGCCGTGGGTCCGCAGGTTGTAGGCGCCCGACAGGGTCAGCCAGGCGTCCACCGGGTCCTCGTCGAACACGGTGTCCACCTCGACCACCTCGGTCCCGAGATCGGCCAGCGCGTCGAGGGCCCGACGGCACAGCCCCAGCACCTCCTCGTCCACCTCGGCGTATCCGAGGGTCGGCGACCACGCCACCCGGACCGGGGGCCGGGCGCCGTCCAGGGCCGCCGGCCACGACGCCTCGGGCTTGGGCAGCGACCGCAGGTCGGTGGTGTCGGGCCCCACCACCACATCGAGAGCGGCCACCAGGTCGACCATCCGCCGGGCCATCGGCCCCTTGGTCGACAGGTGCTGCCAGTCCGGCGCATGTGCCCCGCCCGAGGGCACCCGGCCGAGTGACGGCTTCACGCCCGAGAGCCCGCAGCACGACGACGGGATCCGCAGCGACCCACCCCCGTCCGAGCCGGTGGCCAGGGGCACCATGCCGGCGGCGATGGCCGCCCCGCTCCCCCCGGACGAACCACCCGGGGTGTGCTCCAGGTTCCACGGGTTGCGGGTGGCGCCGAACAGCGGGTTCTCGGTATCGGCCTTCCAACCGAGCTCGGGCGTGTTCGTCTTGCCCACCACCACGCACCCGGCCGCCACCAGGCGGGCGACCAGTGTCGAGTCCGCCGTGGCCGGCGCGGAGTCGGCGTAGGCGGCCGATCCGTGGGTCGTCACGTATCCGGCGGCATCCTCCAGATCCTTCACCCCGAGGGGGATCCCGGCGAGCGGTCCCGGGTCCCCACCGGCGGCCACCGTGGCGTCGACCGCCTCGGCGGCGGCCCGGGCCCGGGCCCCGTCGACGGCCACGAAGGCGTTGATCGTCGGGTTGTCGGCCGCGATCCGCGCCAGGGCGTGGTCGACCAGCTCCGACGCCGTCAACGACCCGCTCCGCACCTGAGCCGCCAGGTCGACCACCGATTCCACGCGAAAGTCCATGGGTCGACCGTACCGGGGCGACCCCGCCACGACAAGGGTCGACGCCCGTCGGCGGGAGCGCACGGCCGGCGCCGTTTCGACAGGCACACCCGGGTCGTTACAGTCTGTGCGCATGGCGACCACTCCGGCCGACGGGCCCCACCTCGCGGGCACCGTCCTCGACCATGTGGCCCATGCCGTCCCGCGCTGGCAGGACGTGTGGAACCGATACGCCGCCGACCTGGGCGCGGTGTGGGCATCGGGCGGACCCGGCCCCGGCTTCGCCCCGGGCCAGCTCCGGTTCGCCAACGGCGCCCGGGTGGAGGTCCTGATGCCGTGGGACGTCGAGGTCAACGACTTCCTGGCCCGGTTCCTGGCCCGCAACGGCCCGGGCGCCCACCACCTCACCTTCAAGGTGCCCGACATCGGACACGCCATCGAGGAGGCCCGGCGCTTCGGGATCGAGCCGATCAACATCGACCTCTCCGACCCCGAGTGGAAGGAGGCGTTCCTCCATCCCAAGCAGTCCGGTGGGGTCGTGGTGCAGATGGCCGAGCAGAACCACGCATGGAGCAGCCCGCCACCCGACGACTACCCCACCGACCTGCGGCTCCGGCTCGACGGGTCCGGCCCGGCCGCACCGGCCACGCTCGAACGTGTGTGCCACGTGGTGGCCGACCTGGACGCCGCCCGGGCGCTGTTCGCCGGTCTGCTGGCTGGCGAGGTCGTCGGCGGAGGGTCCGAGGACGGTACGGAGTGGGTCGACCTGCGGTGGCCCGGCCCGCTGGGCCTCCGCCTGGTCGGCGCCGAGGACCCCGGCGCACCGGGACCGGTGGCCGGCTGGCTGGGCGGGCTGCCCGGCCGGGTCCACCACATCGCGTTCGAGACGGAGGAGCCCGAGGCCGTCCCCGGCGTCCATCCGGTGACTCCCGGTATCGCCACGCTCGACGGCGGGCCGGACCACGACGCCAGGGTCGAGATCCCGGCGGCCGACAACTGCGGCCTCGCCATCGTGCTCACCCGGTTCGGTGGGGCCACCGGGTCCGCCGCCGACGGGCCGGTAACCTGAGTCCGATGGCAGCGCCGACCGACGAGGAGCCGACCGACGAGGAGACCGCCGACGACGGTGGCGGCGACGGCGCGCCCGCACCCCGTCCCGAGGGTCGCATCGCCCGGCTCGAGCGCAGACTCGCCCCGAAGCCCACGCCGCAGCCCACCGGCGCCAAGGGGGGCACCCCCACCAAGTGGTCGGTGGACCGCCTCGACGGCCGGGAGCGGCTCTACTGCTATGCGTCGTCCGGCATCGCCGTCATCTTCTCGATCCTCATCTACGTGGGCGAGGAGACCCAGAAGAACTTCCACCCGGTCAAGAACCAGTTCTCCCCCACCACCGCGCTGATCGTCGGGCTGGCCAGCGCCGTGCTCCTCGCCGTGAGCACGTGGGTCGGGCGCCGTGCCCTGGTCGGGTTCGTCGCCCTGTTCGCGTTCCTCGGGTTCGAGAACTCGGCACTGGTGATCGGCGTGCCGTTCCTGGTGCTCGCCGTCTGGCTGCTCTACCGGTCCTACCGGGTGCAGAAGGAGGCCACCGCCAAGCTGCGGGCCGACCGGGCCGCGGGAGGTGACGCGACCACCACCCGCACCCCCCGGGGGGCGGCCGCATCGGGCAAGACCGCGGCCGAGGCGCGGGCGGCCCGAAAGAAGGGGCCGACCGGGCCCGAGGCCAACAAGCGGTTCACACCGAAGAAGCCGGCGCCCAAGCCGCTCCCCCCGCCCAAGCCGACGCGGCGGGAGCGCCGGGAGGCCAAGGCCTCCGACTGATCCGGACCCACCCGACCGGGGGGACCCCGACCGCCCCGCCGCCGCTCAGCCCGGATCGGTGACGAGGGCGGACCGGAGCAGCTCCAGGATCTCGCTGCGGCGCCGCACGAGCGACCGGGCCGTCGGCTCCTCGCCGAACGCACGCAGCACCTCGACCTCGGTGAGCATCCCGATCACCGTCGAGTAGATGGCGAGCAGCAGCAGCCGGGGGTCGTGACGCCGCATGTGGCCCGCGTCCATCTCGGCCTCCAGGAACTCGGTGGCCCGCTGGACCAGCGGCTCCAGGGCGGTGACGAACCGGGTGGCCGCCGGGGTGCCGAGGCGTCCCATCTCCCGGACCAGCCCGAGCAGTTCGGGGCGTCGGGCGGCCAGGCGGAAGACCGAGCGGACCACGGACTCCACCCGGCTCCAGCCGCTCCCGGCCGTGGCCAGCGATTCCTCGAGCGCGGCGGACAGCTCGACGGCGCTTCGGTCGACCACGGCCTCGAGCAGCACCTCCTTGCTGGGGAACCAGTAGAGGATGGTCTGCTTGCGGATGTCGAGGCCGACGGCCAGCGCATCGAGCGACGACGCCTCGTAGCCACGGGTGGCGAACGAGACCAGGGCGGCGTCCAGGATCCGCTCCGACGTGGTGGCCCCGTCGGCGTCGGTGCGCCCGCCCTCGGGCACCGGACGGGGCCGGCTCCGGTCACGGGCCGGTGCCTTGGCCGCGGCGCGGCCGTCGGACCGGATCGGGGCGCGGCCGTCGGCCCCGGTCGCCGGACCCTTCGTCGGCTCCCCTGCTGGCACGGTCGACCCGGTCACTTACCATATGGTAGACAGATCGGGTGACCCGCGTCCGCGACGCCCTCGCCGGAAGGCGATTCTTCATCACCGGCTCCACCGGATTCCTCGGTACCGCCCTGGTCGAGCGGATCCTGCGCAGCGTCCCCGACAGCCAGGTCGTCCTCCTGATCCGGCCGGGCCGCCGGGCCACGCCGATGCAGCGGGCCACCAAGGAGATCATCCGGAACGACTGCTTCGACCGCCTGCGCGAGGATCTGGGCGACGGGTTCGACGCGTCGATGGCCGCCCGGGTGTCGGCCGTGCCCGGCGACGTCGCCACCGACGGCCTGGGACTGGACGAGGCCGGTCTCCTGGCGCTCTCCCACTGCGACGTGGTCATCCACTCGGCCGCCTCGGTCAGCTTCGACTCGCCGCTCGACGCCGCCGTCGAGGTCAACCTGCTCGGGCCGTCCCGGGTGGCCGCCGCCTTCGTCGCCGCCCGTGCGCTGGCCGAGTCCGAGGGTCGGCGCGGCCCCGTCCATTTCGTCCCCGTGTCGACGGCGTACGTGGCCAGCACCCACCAGGGCGAGGCCAAGGAGGAGCTGCTGGAGGCCAACCCGTTCACCGTCGAGGTCGACTGGCGCCACGAGGTCGATGCCGCCCGCCGCCAGCGGGGCGACAGCGAGGCGGAGTCCCGCCGGCCCGAGCGCCTCGACCAATTCCACAAGGCGGCCCGCGAAGAGCTCGGCGGCGCCGGACTCCACCTGCTGGCCGAGCGGGCCGAGCGCCTGCGCGAGGACTGGGTCAAGAAACAGATGGTCTCGATCGGCCAGGCCCGGGCCCAGTCGCTCGGGTGGCCCGACGCCTATCCGTACACCAAGGCGCTGGGCGAACGGGCCCTGGTCGCCCAATTCGGCGACACCGTCCCCATCACCATCATCCGCCCCTCGATCATCGAGTCGGCCCTGGCCGAGCCCCGGCCCGGCTGGATCCGTGGGTTCCGGATGGCCGAGCCGATCATCATCTCCTACGCCCGGGGCCTGCTCCGCGAGTTCCCCGGGGTGCCCGAGGGCGTGACCGACGTGATCCCCGTCGACCTGGTGGTGGCGGCCATCATCGCCGTGTCCGGCGAGGCGCTGCTGCACGCCGGCTCGGGCGACCCGGCCGACGCCTACGCCGGTCCGTCGGTGTACCACGTGGCCTCCGGCGTACGGAACCCGTTCCGTTACGGCCGCCTGGTCGAGCTGGTCCAGGCCTGGTTCACCGAACACCCGCTCTACGACCAGGACGGGCAGCCCATCGTGGTGCCCGAGTGGTCGTTCCCCGGGCGCGGTCGGGTCCAGCGCCAGTTGTCCCGGGCGTCGCGGGCCATGTCCCTGGCCGAGCGGGTCGTCGGGTCGTTGCCCATCCGGGGCAAGCAGGCCGAGTGGATGGCCGCGCTGGAGGAGCAGCACCTCCTGGCCGACCGGGCCCTCGGGTACGTGGAGCTCTACGGCGCCTACACCGAGACCGACGCCCTCTACCGGGTCGACCGGCTGATCGCCCTGTGGGACCGGATGGACGAGGACGACCGCGCCACCTTCTGCCTCGACCCGGCCGCCGTCGAGTGGGCCACCTACGTAAACGAGATCCACCTGCCCTCGATCATCGAGCACGCCCGCGTGCGGACCACGCCGGGCAAGTCGGTCAGGACCAACCGGGCCGACCGGGCCCGCCGGAACATCCTCTCCCCCGACCGGCACCTGGCCGCCTTCGACCTCGAGAACACGCTGATCGCCTCCAACGTCGTCGACTCCTACGCCTGGCTGGCCTCACGCCACCTACCGGCCGGCGAGCGGGCCACCTTCGTGGCCGACCTGGTGGCCGAGGCACCGGCGCTCCTGGCGCTCGACCGCCGCGACCGGGGTGACTTCCTGCGCTCCTTCTACCGGCGCTACGACGGAGCACCGGTTGCCCGGCTGCGCGACGACGGGTGGGACCTCTTCCACCACCTGCTGCTGGCCAAGTCGTTCCCGTCCGGCATCGCCCGGGTCCGGGCCCACCAGGCCCTGGGCCACCGCACCGTCCTCATCACCGGGGCGCTCGACTTCGTGGTCGAGCCGTTCCGGCCCCTGTTCGACGAGATCGTCTGCGCACGCCTGGGCGAGGAGGACGGGAGGTTCACCGGCCGGCTCGAGCTGCTGCCGCCCATCGGCGAGGCCCGGGCCCTGGTCCTGGCCGACTACGCCGAGTCCGAGGGTCTCCGCCTCGAGGAGTCCATGGCCTACGCCGACTCGGCCAGCGACCTGCCCATGCTGGAGGCCGTGGGGTTCCCGGTGGCCGTCAATCCCGAGGCCAAGCTGGCCGCCATCGCCCGACGGCGGGGCTGGCACGTCGAGACCTGGCACAAGGCCGACGGCGGCGCCCGGCCCCTGCTCCCCCTCGGCCCCCTCGACCGGCGCGGGGCGGCCGCCCGGGGACGCACCGCACCCGCCGCGCTGGCCGGCCAGGCCCGCCGCACGCCCGGGGCGCGTCCATGAAGGCCCTGGTCGTCGAGCGGAACGTGCCCCGGTTCGCCGCGGCCCGGGTGGCCTCGATCCTCGGATCCGGGCGGGGTGCGGGAATCGGGCCGCTCCAGCTGCTCGACGCCGTCGCGCCCGACAGGCCGGGTGACGACTGGTTCCCACTCCGCCCGCTGCTGTCGGGTATCTGCGGCTCCGACCTCGCCACCCTCGACGGGCGGACCTCGCGCTACTTCGAGGACCTGGTGTCGTTCCCGTTCGTCCCGGGCCACGAGGTGGTCGGGGTCCTCGACGAGGGCGGCACCGACCACGCCGGCCGACCGCTGGCACCCGGCGCCCGGGCCGTCATCGAGCCGGTACTGGGCTGCGCCACCCGCAACATCCGACCGGTGTGCGAGCGGTGCGGGTCCGGTCACACCGGACTGTGCGGCAACCTGACCTCGGGCGCCCTGTCCCCCGGTCTCCAGACCGGGTTCTGCACCGACACCGGCGGCGGCTGGTCGACCGCCCCGCTGATGGCACACGCCAGCCAGCTCCACGCCGTGCCCGACGCACTTGCCGACGAGGACGCCGTGCTGGTCGAACCGACGGCCTGCGCGGTCCACGCCGCACTGTCGGCCCAGGTGTCCGACGGGGACCTGGTGGCCGTGGTCGGCGCCGGCACCCTCGGCCTCACCACGGTCGCCGCACTGTCCGGGCTGGTCCGGCCCCACGCCCCCTGCACGATCGTGGTCGGGGCCAAGCACGCCCGTCAGCGCCAGCTCGCCTCCTCGCTCGGCGCCGACCAGGTCGTCCCGCCCGACCAGCTGGCCCGCGCCGTGCGCCGGGCGGCCCGGTCGCGCGTGCTCGGCGGCCGGCTGACCGAGGGCGCCGACGTGGTGTTCGACTGCGTCGGCAGCACCGCCTCGATCACCGAGTCCCTCTCCCTCGTCCGGGCCCGCGGCTGCGTCGTCCTGGTGGGCATGCCCGGCAAGGTCACCCTCGACCTGGCCCCGCTGTGGCACCGCGAGCTGACCCTCGTGGGCGCCTACGCCTACGGCAACGAGACGGCCCCCACCCCCGGCGCGCCGGACAGGCGCAGCTTCGAGCTGGCCATCGACCTGGTCGGCACGGCCGCACTCGGTCGGCTGGTCTCGGCCCGCTACCCGCTCGAACGCTACGAGGAGGCACTGGCCCACGCCGGGGCCGCCGGCCGCCGGGGCGCGGTCAAGGTGGCCTTCGACCTCCGCAACCCGAAAGGACGCACCCGATGAGCCCCAGGCCCGGATTCGTGCTCGACGTCGACAGCTCGACGCCCTCCACCCTGTTCTGGCACGGCGAGCGGTTCTCGCTCGAGACGCTGCCCGAGGGCAGCCGGGTGATCTATGCGCCCGAGCCCATGGACCCCCTGTCGGACCCCCAGGCGGCCATCCGTCACGCCCTCACCCACCCCGAGGGGGACCGGGACCCGCTGCCCGCCCTGCTGTTCCAGGGGATGCGCCTCACCATCGCCTTCGACGACATCTCGCTGCCGCTGCCCCCCATGGAACGCCCGGACATCCGCCAGCTGGTGATCGAGCAGGTCCTGGATCTGGCCGCTGACGCCGGGGTGGACGACGTGGAGCTGATCGTGGCCCTGGCCCTGCACCGCCGGATGACCGAGCCCGAGTTGCGCCACGCCCTGGGCGACCGGATCTACGACGCCTTCGCCCCCAACGGCCTCCTGACCCAGCACGACGCCGAGGACCCGGACAACCTGATCCACCTGGGGACCACCGACCACGGTGAGGACGTCGAGATCAACAAGCGGGCCGCCGAGTCGGACCTGCTGGTCTACGTGAACATCAACCTGGTGGCCATGGACGGCGGCCACAAGAGCGTGGCCACCGGCCTGGCCAGCTACAAGAGTCTGCGTCACCACCACAACCCGGCCACCATGCGGAAGTCCAGGTCGTTCATGGACCAGCACAAGTCGGAGCTGCACACGGCCAACTGGCGGATGGGGCGGCTGATCCGCGACGCCGGGGTCAAGGTCTTCCAGATCGAGACGACGCTCAACACCGACACGTTCCCGGACGCCTTCAAGTTCCTGCAGAAGCGCGAGTGGGAGTGGAAGGCCAAGGACCGACTCGCCTTCCTGGGCGCCTCCAAGGCGCTCGACCGGGTGCCGGCCCGCTACGCCCGTCAGATCTTCCACTCGGTCAAGGCGCCCCACAGGATGACCTCGGTGCAGGCCGGCGAGGTGGAGGCCGTCCACGCCATCACCACGGCCAACGTCTGGGAGCAGCAGGGGGTCGTCGTCGAGGGGCAGACCGACATCCTCACCATGGGCCTCCCCTACATCAGCCCCTACAACGTGAACTCGATCCTCAACCCGATCCTGGTGGCCTGCCTCGGCCTCGGCTACTTCTTCAACCTCTACCGGGGCAAGCCGCTCGTCCGCGAGGGCGGGGTCCTGATCATGACCCACCCGACCCCGTGGGAGTTCAATCCGGTCCACCACCCCAGCTACATCGACTTCTTCGAGCAGGTGCTGAGCGAGACGACCGACGCCAACGTGATGTCGGAGCAGTACGAGCACGGGTTCGCCACCGACCCGTGGTACATCCACCTGTACCGCACGGGCCACGCCTACCACGGCGTCCACCCCTTCTACATGTGGTACTGGTGCGCGCACGCCCTCGAGCACCTGGGCGGCGTCATCATCGTGGGCGGCGACCCGAAGGCCGTCCACCGACTCGGGTTCCGGGCCGCGTCCACCCTGGCCGACGCCCTCGAGATGGCCAAGGACCTGGTCGGGCCCTCCCCCACCCTCACCCACCTGCACACCCCGCCGATCCTGATGGCCGACGTGCAGTGAGCGGAACCCGGGACTCGTCGAGGTCCCTGCGGTCGCGCCGGGCCGTCCGGACCGACGCCGCCCTGGGTGACCACGCCGCCGCGCCCCGGCGCCTGCGCCCGTCGGCCTGGCTGTCGCGGGCCGGACGCAGCACGTTCCCCGTGGCCGCACCCACCTGGCCCGGCTCGGTGGCCCGACCGGCCCCCGAGCCAGACCTCGGTGTCCACTACGACACCGCCTGGTCGCGGAAGTACCCGGTCCGGCTGGCCCGGGCGGTGGTGCTCGACAACGTGACCCGGCCGCTGGCCCGGATCGTCGCCCAACCCCAGCTGCGCGGCGACGAGTACCTGGCCGACCTCGAGGGTCCGGTCATCTTTGCCGCCAACCACTCCAGCCACGTCGACACCCCGCTGCTCCTGGCCTGCCTGCCGCTGCAGTTCCGGCACCGCACGGTGGTGGCGGCGGCGGCCGACTACTTCTTCGACCGCCGGTGGAAGGCCGATGCGTTCTCGTTCCTGCTGGGCGCCATCCCCATCGAGCGGACCAAGGTGAACCGGCGCTCCGCCGACCTGGCCGCCGAGCTGCTGGGCGACGACTGGAACCTGGTCATCTTCCCCGAGGGCGGGCGGAGCCCCGACGGATGGGCCCAGGAGTTCCGGGGCGGGGCCGCCTACCTGGCGGCGCGCACCGGACGGCCGGTCGTCCCCGTCCACCTCGACGGCACCCGACACATCCTGCCCAAGGGCGGGGGCACCGTGCGACGGATCCGGACCACGGTGACCTTCGGCACGCCGCTGTGGCCGGCCGAGGGGGAGGACGCCCGTCGCTTCGCCGGACGGATCGAGGCGGCGGTGGCCACCCTGGCCAACGAGTCCACCACCGACTGGTGGACGGCGCGCAAGCTGGCGGCCCGGGGCGAGACCCCGTCGCTGCAGGGACCCGACGTCGCCGCCTGGCGGCGGTCGTGGGCGCTGGCGCCGGCACCCGACCGGACCCCGGCCATCGACGCCGAGGGCAACGACTGGCCCCGCACCGCCCATTGAGCCGACCCGGTCGCCCCACCGGACCGGCACCGGAGCCGGACGGGGTCGCGGGCGGGTCCCCGAACGGGACCCTGGAGGTCCGTGTATCCTGGGTGATACCCCCTAGGGGTAGTTGACGACCACGGCACGACACCGGGGAGGCTCCGATGCAGGTGTACCAGCGCCCCGCCGGGGACCCCGGTCGCGTGGGCCGGCCGTGACCACCCTGGCCACGGTGCCGGTCCTCACCGACATCGCCCGCAGCCTGCGCGAGGGATTCTTCATGTTCTGGGAGACCCTGTGGCCGCTGATCCTGGGCTTCGGACTGTCCGGAGCGGTCCAGGCGTTCGTGAGCCGCGACTCGATGCAGCAGAAGATGGGCGACCACCGACCCGCCTCGATCGCCCGGGCCAGCGGCTACGGCATGGTGTCGTCCTCGTGTTCCTACGCGGCCTCGGCCATGTCCAAGTCGCTGTTCACGAAGGGTGCGGACTTCGTAGCCTCGATGGTCTTCATGTTCGCATCGACCAACCTGGTCCTCGAGCTCGGCATCGTGCTCATCGTGCTGATGGGATGGCAGTTCGCCGCCGCCGAATTCGTGGGCGGCGGGATCATGATCGTGCTCCTGGCCGTCCTCGGGGGCCTGTGGTTCCGGGGCCGGATGATCGCCCGGGCCCGCGAGCACCTCGAGGCCGAGTCGGCCGGCGGTCACCGGCACGGACCGGAGGAGGACACCCGGCTCCAACAGGAGCCGTGGGGCACCAAGCTGCGCAGCAGGGGCGGCTGGGCCAACGCCGCCACCTACACGATGGCCGACCTCACCATGCTCCGCCGTGAACTGGTCATCGGGTACACGGTGGCCGGCTTCCTGGCCGTCCTGGTGCCGGTGCACGTCTGGAACACGCTGTTCCTCCACGGGCACGGCTTCTGGACCAGCCTCGAGAACGTCATCGTCGGGCCGCTCATCGCCATCATCAGCTTCGTGTGCTCGGTCGGCAACGTGCCGCTGGCCGCCGCTCTCTGGAGCGGCGGGATCTCCTTCGGTGGGGTGATCTCGTTCATCTTCGCCGACCTCATCGCCCTGCCCCTCCTGCTGATCTACCGCCGGTACTACGGCACCCGGATGACCCTGCGGATGCTGGCGCTGTTCTGGGCGGTGATGTCGACGGCGGGCCTGATCTCCGAAGGGATCTTCTGGGCGCTCGGTGCCATCCCGACCACTCGGCCCACCACCATCGCCCCGGCCCACTTCCAGTGGAACTACACGACGTATCTGAACATCGTGTTCCTCGCCCTGTTCGCCGTCCTGTACTGGGCCTACCGGAACCGGGAGCGCCTGGGCGGCGGGGTCGGGTACGCGCTCGACCCGGTGTGCGGCATGCAGGTCCAGGAGGCCGACGCCCCGGCCCGGGCCGTCCACGAGGGGCACGTCGTCCATTTCTGCTCCGACCACTGCCGGCACCGGTTCGAGGCCGACCCGGCGAAGTTCGCCGGCGACACCGGGCACGCCGGTGGCACGACCCACGCCCCGGCCGCGACGTCGGACTGACCGACCGCGGCTCCCCTACCCGTCGAGCTGGGCCACCCCGTCGGTGGCGATCCGTTCGAAGAGTCCGGGATCGCATTCGAACGGGCTGTCGGGGATCGGCCAGTGCACGACCAGCTCGGTGAACCCCAGCCGGCCGAACCGGCCGGCCAGGTCGACGAAGGCGTCGACCGAGGCCAGCGGACGCTCCTCGGTGAACCCGTCCAGGAAGACCCGCTCGATCGAGCCCGGGAGGCGACCCCGCGCCGACAGGGCCTCGTCCAGCAGACGGGCCTGGGCGGCCACGGCGGCCTCGGTGGTGGCGGAGCCGCTGCCGGGAAGGGCCCCGATGGTGACCCAGCCCTGACCCACCGCGGCGGCCACCGCCATGGCCTTCGGTCCCAAGGCGGACACCACGAACGGCGGGCGGGGGGACGCCACGGGCGCGGGCCGGCGCACGACCTCGTGCGCCGGGTAGAACCGGCCCGCCTCGGTCGTCTCGTCCCGGGTCAGGAGCTGGTCGAGCCGCTCGGCGAACTCGGCGAACCGCTCCGACCGCTCCCGGGTGCTCCAGACCGGCCCGCCCAGTGCCCCGGCGTCGGAGCCGGTGCCACCGGACCCGATGCCCACCACCAGCCGGCCCCCGGACAGGTCGTCGAGTCCGAGCAGCTGCCGGGCCAGCGGCACGGGGTGGCGGAAGTTCGGCGACGTCACCAACGTGCCCAGGCGGATCGTCGATGTCACCACCGAGGCGGCGGCCAGGGTGGTCACGGCTTC
>Ga0302267_10004424_pt1 | contig 15394 bp, 31 predicted proteins | sample III_Bog_E1_3_FD_194555 | JGI IMG/M metagenome (GOLD analysis project Ga0302267, IMG submission 194555) | Peat permafrost microbial communities from Stordalen Mire near Abisko, Sweden - III_Bog_E1_3 | ecosystem: Environmental > Terrestrial > Soil > Wetlands > Peat | place: Sweden: Abisko... | reverse complement strand
AAAGCCCGCTTCGATCCCCGAGCCCGCTTCGATCCCCAAGCCCGCTTCGATCCCCGAGCCCGCTTCGATCCCCGAGCCCGCTTCGATCCCCCAGCCCGCTTCGATCCCCCAGCCCGCTTTGATCCCCGAGCCCGCTTTGATCCCCGAGCCCGCTTTGATCCCCGAGCCCGCTTCGATCCCCAAGCCCGCTTCGATCCCCGAGCCCGCTTCGATCCCCCAGCCCGCTTCGATCCCCGAGCCCGCTTCGATCCCCGAGCCCGCTTTGATCCCCGAGCCCGCTTTGATCCCCGAGCCCGCTTTGGCGCGAATGTCGCCGGCAGCGCGGAGCCACCCCGTGAACTTGACGGTCCCGAGTCGTGCGGCAATTTCAATATGCCCGTCGAAGGCCGTCAGATCGACGGGGCCGGTGTACGTGCCGTCCGTGAGTTGGTCAGCGGTGATTAGGTGCGTTTTCATGGTTGTGGTTCCTTTTGGTTAAGCGGCTTAAAGGGCGGCGGCCTTCATACGGCCCCCGCTAGGCGCTTCATGTCGGCGAGCGCGTCCTCGTTGCTGTCGAAGAACCGAACGGGGCTGATCGGGTGTCCGCTGGCGTCGTATATCAGTTGGGCGGCCAGGGCGGTCCCGTGGAAGTGTTCGAGCGCGTAGCCCTCTTCGCCGGCCAGATGAACGGCCCACCCGGCACGGCAATGTGTCGTTCCGCAGCTATGCCAATCGGACATGTGAAGGGCCTCAGGTGCGGACGCCGCTTCGTAGATCACGCGGTGGATGTCCGCGATCACCGGAACAACCGGGGGCACGAAGCCGCCCTTCGTGTCTTTCAATGCCGAGCAGTACGAGCAGTACGAGCAGCCCGAGCAGTCCGAGCAGCCCGAGCAGTACGAGCAGTCCGAGCAGAACGAGCAGTACGAGCAGTTAACACAGTTGCGGCAGCCCGAGCAGTCCGAGCAGTACGAGCAGCCCGAGCAGCCCGAGCAGTCCGAGCAGTCCGAGCAGTTAACACAGTTGCGGCAGCCCTTCAGGCTGTCGAGCGCCTTCTGGGAGTCCTCGGCCGAGCCGAAATACTCGACAGAGCATTTGTTTCCGTTGGCGTCTTCAATCCACGTGGTCATGGCGTTGGGTGTCCTTTGTGGTGGGTGTTGACGGGCTAGGCCCAGATGGCTTCGTATCGGATCAAGGCGTCTTCTGCCTCGGCGCGATTGACGAACGGTCCGGCCAAGTCGCCGTCTCCCCGCTCTTCCCATGCCGGGACGGCCCAGGTCAGACCGCAATTCCAGTGGGCGTATTGTTCGATCACGACGTCGCCGTCGTAGTCCGTTGAGTTAACTCGAATGTCGCCGGGCCGGGCCATCGCTCAATCTCCTGTAGCTGATGGCCTACCTCTAGTGGCTCATTGAGCCGGGGTCAAGTGCCCTTGTAGCAGCGCCACCACGGGCCCGCTCACCTTGCGCGAGCCGGCCTTCCACTGGCGCACGGAGCGGGGCGCGCTCGCCAGGCGCTTGGCCGCCTCACTGGTCGACCAGCCCAGGCGCTCAAGGGCGCCGGTGAACTCAGCGGCGGTCATACCTGCACGTGCTCCACAGTCAGCTTGACGAAGACGTCGATCTCATCGCGCGCCAGGCCGGGATACCGCTTCGTCATGCGACGGACGCCCTCGGCGCCCATGATCAGATAGCAGCCGTCTTTCATTGTGTAGCCCTCGGGATCATGAGAATCACCTGCAGCCCGTCGCGCCTGGCCGCCCACGGCGTCTTGCCGTTGAGCAACGCCTGCAGGTAGATCAGCCGCACGCCGTGATAGAAGCCCTCATGCGTGGCCACCGGCTGCAGCGTGGAGCGTAGCCGAAGCGCCAGGGCGCTCTTGAGGTCTTCCCGCCAGAACCGTTCGGCCCGGGCCCGTAACCACGCACTTGGCGCCAGCAGCCGCTCAACGTCCTGCGCGAGTATGGAAGGCGGCATACCGCGCGAGTCGCGGGCAAGGGCGTTCCATTCACCAAAGGGGTCAAGTAGCCTCACGCCAAGCGCTCCCTGGCCATCGCACGCAGGGCCGCGGCGTCACGCTCGCGTAGGGCGGCTAGGCCCCCGCCGTGGGGCTGTTGCGACCAGCGTGCGGCGTCGGCAAGGGCAGCTTCGACGTGCCGCGTGAGGGCCTGGACAATGGGGGTGGGCCACGTCTGCCTCATGGCTTGCACACTTGACGGCCGGCGACGTCCAGGCGGGGCGTCAGGCTCGCGGCGTTGAGGTACTGACAGCCGGTCAGGTGATCCGTCAGGACCGCCATGCCGCTGTAGCCGTGAGGCGGGTCGGAGTTGTCCGCGCCCCAACCGAAGCGGTTGTGCGCCTCGTGCACAAGGAAAGCCCAGGCCAGGAGGCCGAGGCAAAAGGCCCCCACGCTCCGGAAGACCCCTTCCGCAAAATGGTAGCCAATGTCGGTGTAGCGCTTACGCTCCGAAAGGATCATGGCGTGCCTAGCTCCCTCTCCGCCGCGCGCAGCGCGCGGTACAAGCAGTCCTCGCTGGCGATCGCCTCGTCTTGCTTCTGGCGCACGATAGACCCCGGGGAGCCTACCGCGTTGCGATAGACGGGCGCGGTCGCCAAGTGGCGTTGGACCGCCTCAACTAAGTCGCTCAACTCGCGGACCATGGGGCTATCGGCTTTCGAAGGCGTTGAAGCAAAACTTCTGAACGATGATACCCGCCGATTCGAACAATTCCTTGACGTACCCGCGGGGCGCACCGGCCGGAACCGTCACGAGCGTCTGACTCTCGGGAACGACAGTTTCGCCGGTCTCGGTGTCGATCATGCGGAAGACAAGCTTTAATAGGGCCATGGGTCACTCTCCGGTAGGGGCGTCGGGCTCGTCGGCCTCGGAACCCGGGACATGTGCGGCTTGTTCAGCTTGCGCCTTGGTGTCGGGGGCCCGTGGGCTTAGCTTTGGGGGCGTGCGGCTTGGGCGCCGCTGGCGGAGGGGCCGCCACCGGGGGCTCCCCTAGCACGGGGAAGCGGATGGACACGCCGGCCGGGGCGAGGAACCAGACGCCATCAGTCTTGATCCAACAGATATCGCGCCGTAGCGGCTCGGGCAGCTCGTGCGGGGGCGTGGCGCCCGGCAGCAAGTCCAACACCGGGCCGCCCGTCGCCAGGACATGCCAGCCGTCGCCCTCGTAGCGCACCCAACCGTTAGGAAGTTCCATAGTCTCAGCCTCCAAATGATGCGTGCGAATGTACCGGCTCAATGCGCCTTGTCAACGGCCGCAGCCGACGCACGCGCTCGATTGTCGTCCGCGTGACCTCCACGGGCGTGAGCGGCCCAAGGCCTCGGGCGCGGTCCGACGCCAGGAAGCGCCAGACCAGATCGGGCTCGCTCGTGGTGTAGACCACGCGGCCGATGGCGTTGCGGATCTCGTAGGTTGTTTCGGTGCTCGTGGTCATGGCTTGGGCTCCAAGAGGGCCGCGGCGATCATGGCGTGGTAACGCAACCTTGCCTTTTCCTCGGATGTAGCCGACGCCTCGAAAGGCTTGCCGTTTCGCTGGAGCCGCTCAGGGTCGCGCCGCAACATGCGTTCATCTGCGTCCAGGGTTTTGCGCCAGTCGGACAGCGCGCTCAGGCAAGCCGCGATCATCGCCTCGGTCGGCTCCCTTGGAACCAACACCCACCCCTCATCCACCCTAGGCGCGCGAAGTCGGTCGAGGAGGCGGTCGATGCAGGCGTTTTTGTCCTCTTCGCCCCACTTTTTCGCAAGCCTGTCTGGCAGCCTCAACCTCCGTAGCCAAGCCTCATCCTCAATAATCTGCGCGACCCTCTCCCGCTTATCCGCGTCCACGGGGTTGTCGGCGAGGGCTTGGGCGGCGATGGACGGCGCTTCGTTGATCTTGCGGATCGTTTCGGCGGATAGGCAAGACGCGCCCCAATTGGCCTCGCGCCCGAAACTATCCAGGGCGTCTAGTGTCAGCTCCAGCGCTTCTCTCAGGGTTGTCATTGGGGGTCCTTGGGTTGGTTCGCCAACTCCTCGGCGAGTTGCTGTTGCAGAGCGGTGAGGCCACAGGTGCAGGTGTGATTGACGGGCGAATAAAGTTGGTTACGGCTGCATTCGTCGTCATGCACAGCCCACGCCTTCAACGCTTTAGCCAAGTGGGCGAGGGTTGTGCTCATGGCAGCACCAGGGCTCTAGCGCGGTCAGTCTGCGACCAGCGCACGTAGCGGCGAGCGTTGTCCCGACAGCGCCACTCGTCAAGCCAGCCTGTCGTGACCATCTGGGCGCACGCCGCGGTGATCCGCGACTCAGTCGTGCGGTCTAGGTGGGCCGGCTGCACAAAGGTGCTCGCGACGATAACCGTCCCGGCCAGGGCCCACGCAGCGAGAACGACCCGTAGCCGACTCATGTCCGTGCCTCAAAGCGATAGCCGCGGAAGTGCGTGGGGCTGGGTTGTGCGGTTGTGAGATAGGCGCCGGCGGTTGTCCACAACTCCACGGGGCAGTTGTGGCGCTTGGCCAGGCGACCTGCCCGACCCTTCGCGTCCTCGTCCGTGGCCATGTGCCGGGTTGTGGTAACTTGTGGCTGGCGGAATTCGTAACCAGGCATGAAGCCTCCATAAGTTGTGGTAAGTTGTGAAGGCACCATATGGGCTCAATGAGCCGGCGTCAAGCCCCGGTACTGGGGGAAGCTAAGTGCTTGAATTGTCACGCCTAACTGTTGTGGGGGAGTTGTGACCCCCAGTATGAAATGGGCCGTACTGGGGGTTGCTAAGCTATTGAAATCCTTAGCGTAACAATTGTGGACAACCGAAATCCCCAGTACCCCCTGTGCCCCCAGTACCCTCGAACCCTCTGTGTGTGTGCGTGCGTATATACGCGCGTGCGCCATGCGCGTGAGGCGATTTTGCGTTTTGTACCGGGGTACTGGGGATTTATTTAGTTAAGTAGTTGATCTTAAAGAGAATATAGAATCCCCAGTATGGACCCCCAGTATGGGCCCCAGTACGAATTCATACTGGGGGTTGGCTTGACGTGACTATCCGGGTTGTGAGACACCATCCGCATGGCGCTCACCGCTAAACAGGAAGCTTTCTGCAGAGCCTACGTTGTCGATCGCAACCCGGGCCGGGCGTACCGTGCGAGCCATAACGTAGCCTCCACAACTTCGGACGCAGCTTGTCGGTCAGCCGGCTCCACGTTGCTGGCAACCTCTTCGATTGCTACGCGTTGCGACGAGTTGCTGAAGGAAGTGACAGCCAAGCTTCCCGAGCCCTTCACGGCGGCCACCGCCCTGACGATGTTCCTGGACATCGCGACGGCGGATCCCAACGAACTGATAGGGCTCAAGGTTGGCTCGTGTCGCCATTGCTGGTCGGTCGGCCACCTGTACCATTGGAAGCTCAACGAGTACGAAGCGGCCATGAAGGAATGGGAGCGAAACGTGGTCAAAGACCCGACGTTGCCAATGCCCGACGCCACCGGCGGCCTCGATTACTGGTTCAGCAAGGATCCGAACAAGGATTGCCCCGAGTGCGAGGGCCACGGCGCGGAGCGGGTGTTCGCCCGCGACACGTCCAAGTTTTCCAAGGGCGCCAGGGCGCTTTTTGCCGGCGTGAAGCGCAAGGGCAACGGCGACCTCGAAATACTCACCACGGACCGCCAGCGCGCCTTGGAGAACGCTTCCAAGATCATCGCGGCCTTCAAGGATACCGTGAAGCTGGACCTCAACGCCGTGGTCGCCAATATCGAGGCTGACGCAGCCAACCCGGACGCGGCCATGGCGGCATACCTGGCGATGGTCAAAGGCTTGCACGAGTAACCGAATCAGCCTTCACCTTGACGCCTCTGAGTTGAGGGGCCGTGCGGGTGTCCAAGCATCGAATCAAGCGAGCGCGATACCGGCCGGCGTTGAAGCCCGCCCCGCGGCTCTTCGAAGCCCACTGCACGGCTTGCGACTTTGAGGGACTTGCCGTCACGCTCGTTTGCCCCGATTGTTGCCGCCACACCCTACGCACCGGAGCTCGCAACCCATGAACCGTCCCGCCGTGTTGAGGCAACTTGAGGCCCGCGCCGAAGGCAAAGCGGTCACGCCCTTCCGCCTGCGCGCCCATGACGTCGAAGCGCTGGTCGCCTATGTCCAGCACCTAGAGCTCGACATACCGGCCAAGGCCAACGGGGCGGAGCGACCAGCGTGATCTACACCGCCGACACCGAATGGCAGGGCAAGCGCCGCTTGTGGTCCTTCCCGGATCAGGACGAAGCGATCCTCTTCGGCTACGACATGGGCTTGACGATCGCCGACGCGCAGCCGCTCACGTCTTGGTTCAACTTCCTGATCACCGCGGAACAGCAAGCCGCCGCCATCGCCAAGGGCGCAAAGCGCGTTGCGTTCATCGCCCCGAGCTACCAGCAAGCGGTGCTGCGCGGCGATCTGTCCATGGTGCGCAGCGTCGAACGTAACCATCCGGAGGCTGAACTTGTCTGACCTCCTGGCCTTCCTTGTGCTCGCCGTCACGATCGTCGGCCCCCCGCTGGTCTTGGCCGCCGTCGCCCTCTCGGTGCTCATGCGGGGTCGCCGCGTCACGCGCACGCTCGATAGTTGCCCGGTGTGCTTCCGCAGCCGCCGCCAGGTCGCCAGTACGGGGGGCTGTCTGCGCGCACGGTGCAAGGGTTGGGAATGAGCGTTCAGACCCTCCAAGCCAACCTACAGCGCGCGGGGCACTACCTGGGCGCCATTGACGGCGAGCCCGGCCCCATGACGCTTGAAGCGCTCGTGGACGCCGTGTCGACGTTCTGTCCGGCCGGCGCGGGCCTGGCGCTCGCCTCCGCCATCCCCCCGAGCTGGTGGGCGGTCCCTGCCCGCGTGAACATGCTCCTAGCCCAGATCGCGGCGGAGAGTGGCTTCAAGCTGGTGGCGGAGCGCTTCAACTACACGGCCGCGGGCCTCGTGAAGACCTGGCCGTCGCGCTTTGGGAACGGCTTCGCCAACCCCGCCGCCTACGCAGACAACGAGCCTGCGATTGCCAACCTCGTCTACAGCGGGCGCATGGGAAACACGCAGCCGGGCGACGGCTACCTGTTCCGGGGGCGCGGCTGGCCACAACTGACGGGCCGCTACAACTACACGCACTTCAGCTTGCTATCGGGCGTCGATCTGGTCGCCAACCCGGACGCCATGCTGCAGATCGACACGTGCGCTCAGGTCACGATTGAGTTCTTCGTGGAGCGCGTGCCGCTGACTGCCGCGGACGCGGGCGACGTGACGACTTGCCGTCGCGCTTGGAACGATGGCAGCATCGGCCTTCAGCAAGCGACTGATTCGTTCAACAAGCTTCAAGCGCTATGGGGCACGCCATGACCGACGCCAACAACCCGCCGATCGATCTGCCGCCGCTCGTCACTTGGCTTGTGAAGGGCCAAGTTCGTCACCTGCTGACCACGGCCGGCGGCGCGCTTCTGTCCGCAGGGTTCATTCCCAACGTGGGCCAAGAGAATCAGTTCATCGCGTGGGGCGTCTCCGGCGTCCTCATGATCGCCGGCTTCGGCTGGTCCTACGCGAGCCATAAGGCGGCCGTCGCGCCGTCGACTTGAAGGAACCCGACTATGAGCATTCTGTCCGATCTGTTCGCGAAGAAGATCACCTTCGCCACCGCCGCCGCTGAAGCCGCGTCCTGGGCGACCGCCCTGGTCACGTCCAACCCGGCGCTGGCCGCCGACGCCGGCGCCGCCCTGGCCGTTGTGAAGCAAGCCGCTTCCGACGCCATCACGGCCGCCGACACAATGATCGGTCAGGCCGCCGCGCCCGCCACCCTCGCTGTTGAGACGGCGCTGGACGCCGCGCTCGCCACGGCTACGCACGGGGCGTCGGTCGGCCTCAATCCCTTCGTCAACGACGGGATCGACGCGATGGCCAAGGCCGTGAAGGACGCGGCCGACGCCTGGGCGCTCAAGGCTAAGGCCGCGCTCGCCGCTCCGCCCGCCAAGTGATCGTCGCCCTTCTAGCCGCGGCGGCGCTGGCCGGGCTCAACCCGACCGCCAGCGTCCCGCTCGCGCCTACCGCAGCGGACCATGCGCCCGGCTCGTGTCACGTGCGGATCGCGGCGGTAGGCTACCAGTTGCCCGACCCGCTCTGTACGCCCGGCGCGATCAATCCGACGCTCACGGTCGCGGTGCTCACGGACCCCGCGTTCCGCACGGGCATGGTGCGCGACAAGGTGACGAGCGAGGCGGCCAAGCGCGTGGTGTACGGCTGGTACGGGATCACCCCGCCGGCCAACAACACCGGCGCAAACCAGACTTGCGAGCTGGACCATGTTGTCGACCTGGCCAGCGGTGGGGCCGACACCCTCGATAACGTCTGGCCGCAATGCCAAGCGCCCGGCTCCGCTCCGGTGCTGGTGGGCGTGCGCGAGTTCAAGATCAAGGATCGCTTCGCCGAACACAACGTCATGGCGCTGGTCAAGGCGGGCGGCAACCTGGCCGACCTGCAGAGGCGTATCGCAGCGAACTGGACTTTGTTCATACCGACCGCGGCGGGGGCGCACTAAGTCGTGCTTGCCCCGCGCTTTCCACAAGCCGCTCAGACCATCGCCCAGGCGCGGGCATATCGTGCTTGAGGCGCTGGCCGCGGGGTTGCCGGCGGTAGGGAGCGACCTGCGCGACCGGACCGGCGCGGCGGATTGGTTCGTCCACCGGCACAACTTCCTGACGTCGGACGCTGACCCGGTGTGCGCCAGCGTGATCATGAACCCCCCGTATCTTGAGAAGGGACAGGGCTCCGAACCGTTCATTCGCAAGGCCATGAGCTTCCCGAGCGTGCAAAAGATTGCGGCGTTCGTCCCCTCCAAGTTCCTTTGGGGCGGCGACCGTGCGCGCGACTTCTGGACGAAGCTTCCGCCCGCGCGCGTCTATCTGATCACGCCGCGCCCCTCCTGCCCGCCCGGCCCAGTGATCGAAGCGGGCATATCCCCGGGCGGCGGCTTTGAGGACTTCGCCTGGTGCGTTTGGGACAAGGGCAGCTTCGCGACATGGGAGGCGGCGAGTCAGTGCGGCCAAGCGCCGGTCTTGCGCTGGATCCTCGGGCCGGACCGTCGCAAAGGGCGCGTGAAGCGGTGAGGGCCAATATCGGCGACCTCGTTGTGGCCGACCACGAAGCCCCCGGCGGCCTCTATCTGGTGATAGCCCAACGCTGGCCGCACGGGGTTGTGGAGCAATACGTTCGCCCCGCGTGCTTCCGCCTCGCCACGGCCCTAGAGATCGCAGGGCGGCGTGTTTGATTGGAAGTCGCCCGACTATGCGCCAGTCTGGGCGGAGCGGCAGCGGCGCCTAAGCTACCTGCGCGCGGAAGAGGTCGCGGACCTACAACTGCGCGCCCAGATCGCGACAACCCGCTTCAGCCAGGCATTCACCTACTACAAGGTCAACCCGTGGGACTTTATCGACCACTGGGGCGTGACGGTGGACCCCCGCAACGTAGAGCGCGGCTTGCCGGCGCTCGTGCCCTTCCTGTTGTTCCCGCGCCAGTTTGAGTTCTGCCGTTGGGTGGTGGGCTTGTGGCGCGGGCGGCAACGGGGCGCGGGCGTCAAGAGCCGGGACGTGGGCTTCTCCTGGCTCTGCGTCTCCCTGGCCTGCACGCTTTGCCTCTTCAACAACCGCATGGCCATCGGCTTCGGCTCGCGCAAGCTTGAGCTGGTGGACAAGCTAGGCGACCCGGACTGTCTCTTTTGGAAAGCCCGCGAGTTCATGGACCACCTGCCGCCTGAGTTCACCGGCGGCTGGACGCGCGCCGATGCGCCCGAGAAGCTGGTCAAGTTCCGCAAGACCACAAGTTCGATCAAGGGCGAGGGCGGAACGGACATCGGGCGCGGCGGCCGGACGGCCATCTACTTCGTGGACGAAGCGGGCTTCCTTGAGCACCCCGAGCTGGCCGACGCGTCCCTATCGCAAACGACCAACTGTCAGATCGACATAAGCACCCCGCACGGCATGGCCAATCCGTTCTACACGAAGGTGAACACCTGGCCGCCCGAGCGCGTCTTCCGCTTCTCCTGGCGCGATGATCCGCGCAAAGACGAGGCCTGGTATCTGAAGCAGGTGGACGACTTGAAGAACCCGGTTGTGGTGGCGCAAGAGATCGACATGGACTTCGCGGCGTCGGTCGAAGGCGTGATCATCCCGAGCGCATGGCTGCAGGCGTGCATTGACTCGCACCTGAAGCTGAACGTGCGGATCACGGGCAAGTCGCGCGGGGCGTTCGACGTGGCGGACGAGGGGAAGGACTTGTGCTCGTTCGTGACGGCGCGCGGCATTCTGGTCGATAGCGCTGAAGAGTGGTCCGGCGTCGGGCAGGATATCCACAAGTCCACGCAGAAGGCTTTCGGGATCGCCGACGCGCACGATCTAGACGGCTTCACCTACGACGCGGACGGCATGGGCGCCGGCGCACGCGGCGCGGCCCGGGTGATCAACGAGATTCGCGCGGCCAAGGCGCAGCGCCAGCTTGTGCTCGCGGCGTTCCGTGGCTCGGGCGAAGTGGTCAAGCCTGAGTCCATCGCGCCCGGCACGCGGCGCAAGAACAAAGATTACTTCATGAACGCTAAAGCCCAGTCGTGGCATTCGCTCATGACGCGCGTTTATCTGACGTATCGAGCGGTCACAGAGGGCGCAAAGTTCGATCCGGATGAAATAATCAGCTTCTCGTCGACCATGCCGAATCTGTCTAAGTTGCTGGCCGAACTGTCGCAACCGACATGGCAGGAAAACAGCGTGGGCAAGATGGTAGTCGACAAGACGCCCGATGGCGCGAAGTCCCCCAACCTAGGCGATGGCGTCATGATGCTCTACAGTCCATGCGTCCGCGCCCCCCTGCGCATTCCTCGCGAAGTTGTCGACGCCTCATGAACCCGTTCGCCGGTCTCTTCAGCAAGCCCACGCCCGCCCCGGCCGCCAAGCCAAAGCGCCCGCTCAAGATCCCCGCGTCGGCGGTTGTGCAGGCTTCGCTCAAGTACCGCGAGCCAACCGAGCTGGACGCCTTCACGGTCGCCCCGCCCATGCCGGGCGCGCGGCCGGCGACACGTCAGAAGGTAGACGGCCAAACGCTCCTGGCCATGGACGACATGACGGGCCTGGGGAGCCAATACGCGGCCACGGTCGCTTACGGCTATTGGAAAGAGGGCCTGGGCTTCCTGGGCTTCCCGTACCTGGCCGAACTGTCGCAGCGCTCCGAATACCGCCGGCCGGTTGAGATCATCGCCAAGGATATGACCCGCAAGGGCTTCAGGATCATCGGCGGGAAAGACCAGAAGACACCGGGCAAAGAGTCACGCTCCGCCCTCCTGGCCGACGCTTGCCGCCGCTTCATGGTGGCGAACTACTGGCGCACGGCCATCATGCACGACGGCTTCTTTGGCAGCGGCGTGATCTACCCGGACACCGGCGACACGGACGACGACAAAGAGCTCACGCGGCCGCTAATTCTGGACAAGCGCAAGATCGGCAAGGGCGACCTGAAGGGCTTTGTCAACGTCGAACCCTTTTGGATTTACCCGGCGGCGTTCAACGCCACGGACCCCCTGGACCCCTACTTCTACAAGCCCCAAATGTGGTACGTCATGGCCAAGGCCATTCACGTCTCGCGGCTGGTGCGGTTCGTGGCGCGCGAGCTTCCGGATATCCTCAAGCCCGCCTACGCCTTCAGCGGCTTGGCGCTCACGCAGCTCGGCAAGCCCTACGTCGACAACTATCTGAACACCCGCCAGGGCGTGCAAGACCTGATCATTTCGTTCAACGTGCCGGTCCTCAAGACGGACATGAGCGCGCTAGAGTCGCCCGCGCAAGCGTCTGGCTTCTGGAATCGGTTGGACCTCTTCGCCAAGACCCGGACCAACCGGGGCATTCTGGCGCTCAATTCTGACGAAGAGTTCACGCAGATATCCGCCTCGCTCGCGGGCCTGGACAAGCTGCAGGCGCAAGCCCAAGAGCACCAGGCCGCGGCGTGGGGCATTCCGCTCGTGGTGCTGTTCGGGATCACGCCCACGGGGCTGAACGCGTCCAGCGACGGCGAGCTGAAGACATACCAGGGCTGGATCAAGTCGCGCCAGGAAGACGACAAGCCGCAACTCATGCAAATGATCCGGCTCGTGGAGCTCAACGAGTTCGGCGACAACGACCCGACGATCGACATTGAGTTCGTCCCGCTATGGGAAGAGTCCGACACCGAGAAGGCCACGATCAACAAGACCAAGGCCGACACCAGCGTGGCCTATATCCAGGCCGGCGTGATCGACCCCGAGGAAGAGCGCGAGCGCCTGCAGAACGACCCGGACAGCATTTACGCGGGCGTCGACTTGTCGGGCCCCCCGCCCGAGCCGCCGGCAGACCCCTCGCAAGAGACGGACCCGGACAGTGAGGAAGACCCTGGCGACACGGAGGGCGGCGCTGAAGACGCCGCCTTTCGGGAAGAAGACCATCCCCGCGCAGAGAACGGGCAGTTCGGAAGCGGGCCCGGGGGCGTAGAGGGCGCCGTCGCGCAACAAGCTTGCGATCCCCGCCAAGCACTTCAGCGCGTCGGCCTACGCGGCGCACCATGACGACGCCCGGGCGGACGCGGCTTCGATTATCCACCAGTTTCCCGGCCAGACGGGCGAGATGCTGCGCAAGACCGCCGCTTTGGTCAAAGCGCGCGGTGGCCCGCTTCCTGACGGATAAGAACGACGGATCCGGCCGGTTCGTCCCGCCGGAGGTTGTTTTGAGCAACAAGCACAACGAAGCCAACTTCGACCAGCTACGCCAGCACGCGGACCGCTGGTCTTTCAGGGACAACAACGTCCCGCGTGGCCAAGAGCCGGCGCTGATCTCGCAAGGGTCAAAGAGCCCTCCGGAGATCGACGCGGGCAAGCGGAGCGGGCGGCCCTAGCTGGCGCGCTCGGGTCCGGTTCCACCCTTAGATTTGGGGACCGGGCCGCAGGTTGCTTCAATTTGCGCGATGGCTTCCGGGGTCAATGGCTCATTGATCGGGCCGCCGAAGTCGTATTCGTCATGGATCGGCGCGGGCTTTGGCTTCTGTTCGTTGGCCATTGACGGCCTCCTTTACGATGGTTTCGATCTTTTGGTTACGATCGCCCTCTAGGGGCAGGGTGTCCACCCCCCGCACCAGATCGGCGGGGAGGCGGACGGTCAGGCGCACGCGGTCGCCTTTGCTCGGGCGGCCCATTATAGCACGGCCGTGCGCTTGGCGAGATAGTCACACCGGGCTATGGCGAGCGACAAGCCGTCCGGGTCTCTGGCGTACGCGCTGTCGCTGACCGAGTGCGTACCGTTGACGCGGAACACGGTGTAAGACCCGCGCTCGCGCCCAACCCAGAAGTCGCCGTTCTCGTGCATGATATCGGATTCTTTCATGGCTCAGTTCTCCTAAATGTTGAGATCGGGGAAAAACTTGTTGAGGCTACCCGAGCGGTTCATCGGGACGCCTTCGAACAGCTTCACGTCTTCACGGATGGTTCCGTAGGCGTAGAAGACCGCGCGGGGGTCGCACTCTTCGGCTTTCTTGCGGGCAGCTTCGACCATGGTGAGCGCGCCCGCGTGGTTATTGATAAAAGGGCCCAGAAGCCTACCGACGCGCGGGCCGTCCACGACGGACACATAGTAGGCGCCGGGCTTGTTGTCGGGCTGTTGCATTCCGTCTCTCCATTGGCTACAACTCAATCCAGCATAACTGACGTCAGATACAAGCACTTTATGCGTACCAGCTCTGATATTGTGGCTTGCCTTCCCAAGCGCTCGCGCCGCCCCGGCCGTTAATCTCGGAGCTCACGATTCGGTTGCCCTTGATCCGGACCATGAAAGGCTCTTTGCCCGCGGCCCGGTCCGGAGCGGTGGAAGGGAGCACATGGGCGCACATTTGGCCTTCCGACCCTTCAAGGGTATCGCAGGGGATTTTCACGACCATGGCGGAGGCGGCGCCCTTGAGCGCGACGATCTCGTAAAAGTCCACGTTGGTCTGATCGTAGCCCCAGGAGGAAACGAACACCTGACCGACCTTCACGTTGCCGGGTTTCGCCAGTTCCTTGGCGCGGGCTTTTTGCTCGGCTAGGTAAACCTCCGCCGCCTCAATGCCCTTGAAAAATAATTCGATCCGCTTGGCGCGGTCCGCCTCGTTGCGGAACCGGAAGTTCCACTCGGGCTTGCCGCGCTTGAAGGCGTAGGCGATGGCGAAGGGGACGCCGTTGCGCTCGTGGACGTAGACCACGGCCTCGGCTTTGCGGGACTTCACGGCGCGGGCGCCGGCGGGGATGTATCGGGCGACTTGTTGCATGACGGTTGCTCCTGGTTTCTGACGTCATATACAAGCCCCCTATGAGAAAAAAGTTGCGCGCCGTATCCTGGCGACGATTCGAACCATTGGAGCGCCCATGCGCAAGCTGTTCGTTGCCCTTCTAGCCGCGTGGCTATTGCCCGTTGCGGCCCTCGCTGCGGACCTTGGCCCCCCGATCGTCAACTGGGGCGGAGAGAACGAAAAGCCCGGCCCGGTTCAACAAGTCGGCTACGACAGCGTGTCGGGCTCGCCGTGCATCGTCGGCAAGACGGCGACGTGCTCCCCGCCGGCCGCCGCTCTTCCGACCGGCGCGGCCACGGCCGCGAACCAGGCCACGCAGATCACCGCGGAGCAGACTACCGCGACGGCCCAGGGCGCCCAAGGGACCGGCTACAACCCGCCCAGTGGCGGATCGGGGGTGTTGGGCTTCCTGTCGGGCATTTATCACGCGGTCACGAATACGCTGAACGTCCAACTCCAGGCGGGCTCGGCTATCGCTGGCAAATTCGGCATCGACCAAACCACACCGGGGACCACGAACGGGGTTGTGGTGAACTCCACCGTCAACCCAGCCACCATCTACAGCGCTCAACAAACCGTCACTACGTCAGCCGTCGCCTTGGTCTCTCAGGCGCTTTCCAACGGCCTTGTCATCACGGCTGATCTTACGAACAGCGCGGCGATCTACGTTGGTCCGAGCGGAGTGACAACTTCGACGGGCTACAAACTCCAACCTGGCGCTTCTATTTCCTACGGCGTCACCAACGCGAACGCCATTTACATTGTTTCGGCAGCGTCCACGACCGACAAAATTGCTGTGACAGGGAACTGACCATGAATATGCTTCGCAACGCCCTCGTCGCGTTTTTGGTGTTTCTGGCTGCGCCGGTGCTAGCGGCGGCACCGGCCATCCCGCCGGGAGCAGCGCCAAATCTGTTCGCATCCCCTGCCGCCACGCTTAATTTGAATCAAGGCGAGCCCAGAAGCGCCAATCAAGTGGGGACTTCGATCACCAGCGGATCGACCCTAACCATCCTGAACATTTCTCCTGGAGTTCCGGGATATGTGGACCATATCTGGATGACCGGGCTCGCCGCCAACAACATG
>Ga0302267_10004420_pt1 | contig 15404 bp, 10 predicted proteins | sample III_Bog_E1_3_FD_194555 | JGI IMG/M metagenome (GOLD analysis project Ga0302267, IMG submission 194555) | Peat permafrost microbial communities from Stordalen Mire near Abisko, Sweden - III_Bog_E1_3 | ecosystem: Environmental > Terrestrial > Soil > Wetlands > Peat | place: Sweden: Abisko... | reverse complement strand
TATTCCCGCGTCACGCATCAACCCGGTGGCCTTGAAGATGTTGTCCTATCTTCCCTCGCCAAATACTGTCACCGCTCCAGGCTCCAATCCCTTTGCAAACAACTACACCGCTCCGGGGTCCGATACAGACCGTTACCGCAATGTGCTCGCCAAGATCGATCAGAACCTGTCGTCGAAAGATCGCTTTAGTTTGCACTATGGATACTGGGAACGGGTAGAAAAACGCAGTTACGACGGCTTTACCGGACCGGAGCAACAAGGGCAGCTACCCCACGGGGAGCGCAGCCACACTTTCACCCTGGAAGAGACCCACACGTTTACTCCCAATCTGCTTTTTGACTTCCGCGCCAACGTGACGGCCCGGGCCGACTACACCTACAACGGGCCTGGCGGTTTCGATCCAACCACACTTGGCTGGTCCGCGGCCGAAACCGCATTGTTGGGGAATGCGGCCGCGTCTGAGTTTCCCTTATTCGGGATCAGTGAATTTGCCGGCATCGGCAATGACAACTCAAGCCAGACCGTCAGCAACTCTCTTGTCCTGTTTCCATCGATGACTTGGGTCAAGGGGGAGCACACGCTCCACGGCGGCCTTGACATGCGCTTCCAGCAGTCGGTGAACGATATCATTGGCGGCGGCACCAGTTGGTGGGTTGACCGGACCTGGACTCAGACTAACTGTGGGAGCTGCGGCTCGTGGGATCCAGCCAGCGGCAATTCCATTGCCTCTCTTCTCTTGGGCAACCCAACCTCAGGCAGCGACACCATCAACGTCAAGACGTTTTGGTCCCAGCACTACTGGGCTCCTTTCCTCCAGGACGATTGGAAGGTTACTCATAAGCTGACGTTGAATCTCGGCATCCGCTACGACCTCATGCCCGGAGAAACTGAACGGAATAACTACGGCAACTATGCCTTCAACACGACCGCTGTGAACCCCATCAACTCCGCAGTCACTGTTCCTGGCTTTAGTCAGATTCTCGGCGGCGTGACCTACCTCGGAGTCAACGGCAATCCGCGTGCGGCCTATCCGCTTGCCAAAGCCGGCATCCAGCCGCGCGTCGGATTCGCCTATGCTCTGAACGAGAAGACGGTCTTACGCGGCGGTTTCGGTGAAACGATGAAGAGCCCCCAAAACTCTCCATCGTCGTTTGGCTACAATGCCACTACAAACTACATTGCCGCCGATCCCACCAGACCCGGAAGCACCTACCCCAACCTCGGCAACACAGTCTCCAACCCGTTTTCATCGATTGTGGAGCCTACCGGATCGTCACTGGGAATGCTGGAACAACTGGGACAAGGTCCTTGGTTTCTGAATCCGCAGTACAAGATTCCTACCTTCTGGAGCTACTCGGTGGGTGCTGAGCGCCAGTTCCTGCAACACGACACCGTGGACATCTCGTACGTCGGATCCCGCCTCTACCATGGTGACAGCAGCGACAACATCAACCGCCAACCCGCGTCCGCTTATACGGCGTGCAATCCTCAGGTTGGCGGTAGAAACGAGATTTGCAACAATGACAACGTCCCCAATCCATTTCTAGGAATCAATGGGTTTCAGGGATCGGGGGACTACACATCAACGACCATCAATGCACTCGCTTACACCCAGCCGTTCCCTGAATTCGGCAATATTACGGAGTATCAGCTCAACGATGCGCGTACCTGGTATAACTCTCTCCAGGTTACCGCTTTGCACAAGTGGAGCAATTCTCTCACCATGCACGGCACCTGGACCTGGTCGAAGATGATGGACGCGGGCGGATGGACGGACGAAACCTACCGCGTTCCTTACAGAAGCATCGACGGCAGCGACAGGACTCATCGCGTCACGCTTTCCGCCGTCTATCTGCTTCCGGTTGGCCGGGGGCGTTCTCTGCTGGGCAACACAAATCGAATTGTGGACGGAGTCATCGGTGGTTGGGAACTCGGCAGTCTCTACATCTATCAGACGGGCACGCCCTGGGCGGTTCCGAACAATCCCAACGAACTCTATCTCCACAGTGCTTATGTAAAACCGCACATCCAGAAAGATGACGGATTTATCCGTCTCGCGGCCGCATGCGCGGAACAGTATCAGGAAAATGGCGACGGTGTGTACGTCCTCAACCAACTACCGTTCGACTACGACGGAACCTGCTCTCAGGGCGCAGACTTTCAGCAGGTGCCGAGCTATGGCGAAACTACGAATACCGTTTACTCGGGCATCCGAATTCCCAGCATCCAGCAATTTGATACCAACCTCTCAAAGAACTTTGCCATCACCGAGAGGTTCACGCTTCAGATCCGCCTGGAGGCTTTCAATGTTCTCAATCACCCGTTGTGGTCGGAAAGCCCAGACGGCAGCACAAATGACTCAACCTTCGGGACCATCGAGAAGGGACCTTGGGGTCAAAGCAACCTGCCTCGCCAATGCGAGCTTTCGGCGAAGATTGTCTGGTGAGCAAACGAGGCTTTCAGTCAATGTGCCACCGGGCCTGACGGACAGGACGCGTGCCCGGCCGCTTCGGTGGAGATTTGCATAGAGCACAACTTACCGTACGCTTCAAAAAGTGCGATTTCGGTGAACCTTCGGTGCGGAAGGCAGTCTTCGTCAGCTACGGGCGCAAACTACTGGCCACGGCAGTGGGCAGACAAACGGTACAGTGTACGCGCCGGAGCAAAAATAGGCCACATAGCGCCGCGTTTGCGGCGTGATGTGGCGGAGTAAAAGTAGACCACCCCGCCAGGCAGTAGTTTCCCATGCTGATTCCCTGGGCGATGGACAGTGATTGGCCGATTTCGAGCGCAGAAGTCTTGGAGACATCGGCGCTGAGTTGTGGACTGAGCTTGTTCATATCGTCGGTGAAGAGGATGGCCTCATGGCTGGCGCGTGAGATGGATACGTAGCCGAAACGAGAATTGAGCAAATCTGGATGCACGCCTGTATCAGCGTTGACTAGGACGCGCTCGGCAGTGAGGCCTTGCGAACTATGACTGGTGACGGCGTACCCGTGGTCGAAATGGCGGTGCTCGTTGACGTTAAATTCGACCTGACGGTTGTTGTCGAGGCGGGCGGAAATGTGGCCTTCGGCCGAGATGGACTCGATGACGGCAAGGTCGCGGTTGGCGACGCCGAGCGACTTGTCGGATGCCGCGAATTGTATGCGGTCGCCCACGGAGAATTCGCGGTCGATCTCACGGTAGACGCTGACGCCAATAAGGCGGCGCGGATCGTAGGTGGCCTGCTCACCGAAGGATTTTTCGACGGTGAGCAGGTTGGCGGTGGGATTGATGCCGACAATCGCTCCATAGGTTCCGGCATCGATTCCGGTGGCCTTGCTGCCCCGTGCATAGCGGACCACATCATTGATTTCATTGTGGCTTGCCCACAGGGCAAACGCATTTGAAAATCGATCCAACCACTGAATGTGCCTTCCGGCAGGCCTGCAACCCGATCCCCCCATACCCCATCCAAAAAAAAGCAAGCCCCTCCCCCAACTGAATTTGGCTAACATACTTAAATCCAACAACTTCCACCCGCACCACATGTGCAGGCAATTAACCCCTTTTGGCGCACAATCCTAGTAGAGGTGTTTCGCATGTCAAAATCGTCCGGCAAAACGCAATCCGCACCCTCGCCCTCGCCAATTCCATCGCCCGGCCTTTGCCCCTGTTTTCTGATTCCTGATCCCTGTTTTTCCGGCCTTCAACCCCCCAAAAACGCTGAGACCCCACCCCCCCCACCCCAAATTCGTCAAAAAATCGAAGGTAGAATCCGCTTAACTGATTCCGATTCAATGAGTTACAAAAACTGCCTGTTTACCTGTTGGTAAACACAAACCCTCATTTTCAGGCAAAAAAACGCCAAAAACACCGCCGAAACTGGCACTTTAGAGCAAAAAATGGCACTTTTCGCACATCGAAATTCGCCTACCCAAACCATCCCAACGTGCTCTGTTTTTCCACCTCGATTCGCCCCGAAAAAGCATCTCCCTCACAACGTCAAGAGCTTGTCGTTCCAAATGCGTTTGCCCTGCGAGTTCCATCCCGTCGCAAGACCCAAACCACCCCCACTGCCTATAATCCTGAAACGGCCCCAAACGCCCTCGGAGGTACCCTTCTTGCCGCGACTCAAACTTGCCGCCCTCATCCTCTCGCTCGCCGCCGTGCCTGCCATCGCCCAGCAAGCCCCCACCCACCTCGCCCAGGGCCTCGACCAAATCTTCAACAAAGGCGCCTTCTGGGGTGGCCAGGTCCAGCTCGCCTGGGAGAACAACGGAGATACCTACACCATCCTCGAGCCCGAGCCCGGCGGCAAAGGGATAGACCTGGTTTCCTACCAGACCTCCACAGGCGACCGCACCGTCGAAGTCTCCGCCGCCCAGCTCACCCCCGCGGGCGCAAAAGCACCAATCCAGATCTGGGAGTACTCCTGGTCCCCTGACGGCAAAAAGCTGCTCATCTTCACCAATGGCAAAAAAGTCTGGCGCGAATACACCCGCGGCGACTACTGGATCTATGACACCACCGCCGCAGAAGGCAGCCGACTCCTCAAGCTCGGCGGCGATGCCCCAGAGTCCTCCCTCATGTTCGCCACCTTCTCCCCCGACGGCTCCCACATCGCCTGGGTCCGCACCAACAACATCTACACCCAAGACCTCGCCACCCAGAAGATCACCCAGCTCACCTCCGACGGCTCCGACGACATCATCAACGGCACCTCCGACTGGGTCAACGAAGAAGAACTCTTCCTCCGCAACTGCATCCGCTGGAGCCCCGACTCCAAATCCATCGCCTACTGGCAATTCGACCAGTCCGGCGTCGGCGAATACACCCTCATCAACGACACCGAATCTGAATACCCCGTCACCTTCAAGTACAAATATCCCCAGCCCGGAACCACCAACTCCGCCGTCCGCGCCGGCATCGTCTCCGTCTCCGGCGGCCCCACCCGCTGGATCAAACTCTCCGGCGATCCCCGCCAGAACTACATCGCCCAAATGGATTGGGCCGGCAACAACGGCCTCGTCCTCCAGTACCTCAATCGCGCCCAGAATCGCAACCAGTTCACCTGGGCCAACGCCCAAACCGGCGACACCCGCGTCGTTGCTGAAGACACTGACGCCACCTGGGTCGATGTCCTCCCCATGGATTGGGTGGCAGGCCCAAATTCCGGCCTCCCAGACTCCGGCATCAAGGACGCCCTCTTTTCCAGCGAGCGCGACGGCTGGCGTCATGAGTACCGGCTCGACATCAAGACCGGCCAGCCTCGCCTCATCACCAACTTCCCCGGCGACGTCATTGAGAAATCCGTGGTCGACGAGGCCGGCGGCTGGTTCTACTTCCTCGCCTCACCCGACGATCCCATCCGCCAATACCTCTACCGAGCCAAAATCGACGGCAGCGGCGCTCAGCAGCGCATTACCCCCACCGACCAACCCGGCTTCCACACCTACGACATCGCCCCTAACGGCAAATTCGCCGTTGACCGCTACAGCACCGCCGACCGCCCCACCCGAATCCGCATCGTCAGCCTGCCTGACCACAAGCTGATTCGCTCCCTGGTCGACAACGACGAAATCGCAGCCAAAATCCAGCCCTACCTAAGCTCGCCCACCGAGTTCGTCAAAGTCCCCGTCGGCAACGGCGTCACCCTCGACGGCTTCATCATCAAGCCCCCCAACTTCGATCCGACCAAAAAGTACCCCGTCCTCACCTACGTCTATGGCGAACCGTGGTCGGCTACCGTTCAAGATGAATGGCAGCGCGGCTTCCGCGCCATGTTTGGCCTCATTGCCGAAGAAGGCTACCTCGTCGTCAGCTTTGACAACTCCGGCACACCTTCCCCGAAGGGCCGCGCCTGGCGCAAGAGCATCTTCGGCGCCATCGGCGTTCTCTCCTCCGCTGAGCAAGCCGCCGCCATCCAAAACCTCGCCAAGCAACGCCCCTACATTGACACCACCCGCATGGCCATCTGGGGACACAGCGGTGGCGGCTCCAACACCCTCAACATGATGTTCCGCTACCCCGGCGTCTACTCCACGGGCATCGCCCTCGCCCCCGTCGCCGACGAATCCCACTACGACTCCATCTACCAGGAGCGCTACATGGGCCTGCCCGCCGTCAACGTCAAGGGATACCACGACGGTTCCCCCATCAACTTCGCCGACGGCCTTCAAGGCCACCTGCTCATCATCCACGGCTCCGGCGACGACAACGTCCACTTCCAGGGCACCGAACTGCTCATCAACAAGCTCGTCGAGCTCGGCAAGCCCTTCGACTTCATGGACTACCCCAACCGCACCCACGGCTTGAGCGAAGGCCGGGGCACGTCCGACCATGTATTCAGCACGCTAACCCGTTACCTCGAAGACCACGTACCACCCGGCCCCCTTCCGCGCTAAGCTGCGGCAGCCTCTCCCGGAGGGAGAGCGTGAAAATAGCCCCGGGTGAAACCCGGGGTTCGCATCCGCCGATTCGATCCCGTCCCGTAGGGACGGACTGAAAAGGGCTTTGTATCAGGCCTCGACTTCAATAGCCTGCCCTGAGCGAAGTCGAAGGGTGCCGCATGAAACCTTAAAAACTCGCGGGCTTTAGCCCCGCAAACCTCACCAATCAGGAGCAAGAAAAAGTTGGAGCCCAGGCTGCTCGGCAAACTCGAACTCATCGTCGGACCCATGCGGAGCAATAAAACCGCCGAACTTCTGCGCCGCATCGAAATCCGCAGACAATACGCCAAACAGAACGTCATGCTCCTCAAGCCCTCGGACGACACCAAGGCTGAAGCCGGCCTCGTCGAAAGCCGCAACCGCAACGGCTGCGGCAAGATGGAGGCCGTCGAGTTCCGCTCCTCCGACCCCTGGTCCGTCCTGCCCGTCCTCGCCGCCACCGAACAAAAGATCGGCAAGCGCATCGAGTGCGTCGCCCTCGACGAAGGCCAGTTCGTAACCGACCTCTTCCTCTTCACCAAGCGCCTGCTTGAATCCGGCTACGACGTCATGGTTTCCGGCCTCGAACTCGACTTCCGCGGACTCCCCTTCGGCGAAATGCTCGACCTATCCTGGCTCGTCCGCACCTACTCCGGAAACCTCACCGAACTCGTCGCCTACTGCAGTTGCGGTGCCAAGGCCCTCTACCCCCAGCGCCTCATCGACGGCCAGCCCGCACCCTACGACAGCCCCATCATCATGGCCGGCGACAACTACGAACCCCGCTGCGGAACCCACTTCATCCTCCCCGGCACCCCGCACTAGCGCCCCAAGATCCCAGACCCCATACCCTAGACCCTGGGCCCTGTCATGTGTCACACTTCTACCCATGGGAAGCAAAGATAAAGGCAAGAAAGAAGTAAAGAAGGCGCCGAAGCCCAAACCCAAACCAGAACCCGGCCGCAAGCGCGAAGGGTTCACCCCAGCTCCGCCCAAGTAAGCGCGGCATCGGCTGCCCCGCTCTACTTGGATTCATCTCACCGGTCCCTCAAAGGCCTTCCCTGCCAAGGGAAGGCCTTTAGCTGCCCCCCACACCCCAAACCCAATACCCCACACCCCAGCCCACCCCCCTTGAGATAATCACTTCATCCAAGAGGTTCCCTCGTGTCCACCATTCGTACCGCCCTCCTTCTCGCCATCGCCCTCATCGCTATCTCCGCCCCCGCCCAGCAGGCCCCGCTCCCCGCCACAGTTCCCGCCAATCGCCCCTCCATCGGCCTCGCACTTGAAGGCGGCGGCGCGCTCGGCCTGGCCCACATCGGCGTCATCCAGTGGTTTGAAGACCACCACATCCCCATCGATCGCCTCGCCGGAACCAGCATGGGCGCTCTCGTCGGCGCCACCTACGCCACCGGACACACCCCCGCCCAAATGCGAGCCCTCGCCACCAGCAACGACTTCACCGGCGTCTTCACCCTCCAAATCCCCTATGTCGATTCAAGCTTCCGCCGCCGCCAGGACCGCCGCCAAACCCCCTCCGCTCTCACCGTCGGCCTCGCTCACGGGCCCGGACTGCGCAACGCCATCCTCACCGACCGCGGCGTCAATGGATTCCTCACCACCAACCTCACCGGCTACAACCGCGACCAGCTTGACTACAACACCCTGCCCGTCCCTTTCCGCTGCGTCGCCACCGACCTCACCACCTTCAAATCCATCACCTTCGCCTCCGGACCCCTGCCTGCCGCCGTCCGAGCCTCCATCTCCATCCCCGGTGTCTTTCCCCCGGTGCAGAACTCAGCCGGCCACTTCCTCGCCGACGGCGGCATCCTCGACAACCTCCCCACCGACGTCCTCCGCAACGACCTCCACGCCGACATCGTCATCGCCATTCGCCTTGCCGACGCACCCCTGGAAACTTCCGATGTCTCCTCCATCGTCGGCGTCCTCAACCGAGCCTTCTCCGCCGGAATCGTCCACAACGTCGAGCAGTCGCTCCACCTCGCCGACCTCGTCGTAACCGTCCCCGTCGCCAGCTACTCCGGCACCGACTACACCAAGGGCGGCCAGCTCATCCGCGAAGGCTACCTCGCCGCCGAAGCCAACAAAGCCGCCCTCCTTCCATACGCTCTCAACGACTCCGATTGGGCCGCATATCTCGCCGCACGCGATGCCCGACGCCTGCCCCCACCCGGCACCCTCCGCGAACTCCGCGTCGATGGCGGCCAGCCCGGCGCAAAGCAGCAAGTCCTCGCCAGCCTCAAACCGCTTGAAGGCCAGCCCATCGCAGCCGCCGCCACTCTCAACGCCCTCAAACTCGTCCAGTCCGACGGCGTCTACTCCGCCACCTACCAGACCTTCGGCCCCCCTCCGCCAGCCGCCAACACCGCCGTCCCGCAATCACCTGACGACGGCCTCCTCGTCCATCTCCGCAAAGACCCCACCGGCCCGCCCTACCTCCTTATCTCTCCGGAATTCGCCGGCGAAGCCTCCAACATCACCCGCACCGAACTCAACCTCCGCCTCGTCTCCCAAAACCTCGGCGGATACGGCTCCGAACTCCGCGCCAACGCCGACCTCGGCTTCATGACCGTCCTCAACCTCGAGTACTACCGCCTCCTCACCCCCAGCGGCTTCTACCTCCAGCCCCACTCCGGCCTGCTCCGCGAACCCGTCTACCTCTGGGCCAATCAAAAACGCGTCGCCGAGCGTCTCCAGCAGAATCTCGACGCCGGCCTCGAAGCCGGCCGCACCTTCGGCAACGATCTCCAAATCTCCGCCGACTGGCGCGCCCTCGACATCAAGTGGAGCCTGACGACCGGCATTGGAGGCTCGGACGGCGGCCCCTACCTCTCCGGAACCGCCCAGCAAGGCCTGCTCAAGCTCGTCCTCGACAAGGAAACCTCCGGCTCCGTTTCGCCTTCCGGTTTTCGCCTCAACCTGGCCGCGGGCGCCCTTTACCACGCCGTCTCCAGCGCCAACGCCCCCCTCGTCATGGCCTCCGCCTCCCGCACCTGGTTGTGGAAGGACAAAAACATCTTCGGCCTCACCGGCGACCTCAACTCCTACCTCCGCGCCAACGTCGCCCAGCCCTTCCGCTTCACTCTCGGAGGCCCGCGCCGCCTCGCCGCCTCCTCCATGGATGAGTACCGCGGCACCGACACATATCTCGCCCGTGCCGGCTACCTGCACCGCATCGCCGCCCTGCCCACCGGCCTCGGCAACGGCCTCTACGGCATCCTCGGCTACGAAGCCGGCGAAATCTGGTCCCCCGAAGCCCGCGCCATCCTCCGCCAGGACGTCAGCCTGGGCCTGTTAGGCGCCACCCCACTCGGGTCGATATCCGTAGGCGGCTCACTAGGCGACGCCGGCCACCGCAAATTCTTCCTAACCATCGGCCGCCTGTTCTAATCAGGCGTCGCATCACGAAGGCGGGCGCCACCGTCCCGTCCTCCTCCTCAACCCGTGCTGAGGGTGCCCCCGGTCCCTCGGCTTTGGGCACCGGGGGATGGATGCAATGTCGCGCAACTGGTTCGTGGGACAGATATCCCGATCTCACTCGTATCGCAGCGCCACCATCGGGTCCACTCGCATCGCTCGCCGCGAGGGCAAGTAGGAAGCCAGAAGCGCAATCCCCAACAAGAGCAGCGCAACTACGGCATACGAGGCACCATCAATCGTGTTCAGCCCATAGAGAACGTGGCGCAGCAAATAGGAAACTCCCAGGCTCAAGCACAAACCAGCCAGAATCCCGCCCAGGACGGGCCGCGTGCTCTCGCGCAACATCAACAGCAGAATATCGCGCCTTTTTGCCCCCAGCGCCATGCGGATGCCCACCTCCCGCGTCCGCAGCACCACCATGTAGGAAGCAGTCCCGTAAATCCCCATCGAAGCAAGAACAAGGCCAAGCAGTCCAATGCTGGTGGCAATAATTGCCGACATACCTGAAGCCGCAAACGACTCCGTCTGCAACAGCAACTCCCCCAGTGTCGACGCCGTGACAACCACATCCGGGTCGACTGCGCCAAGCACCGAGCCGATGGCTTTAAGGCACTGCGCGGGGTCTGCCTGGGTGCGGATCACCATCGGATAATCCTGTATGTGGTCCTCGGGCATGGGTACGTAGACAACCTGCGAGTCACCGCCATCCAGCAGAACGCCACGCGTATCCCGAACCACCCCAACCACCTCGTACGCCCTGCCATCGGGTACCAGTTGCCCCCCCGAGTGGAACTGACCCCCAGTGCCCATGCGCAGGCTCCGGCCGATCGGGTTCTCGCCCGGCCACAACTGTCGCGCCGCCGAGTCGCTCAAAATGACCACCGGTTCCGGGTCGCCTGCCTGCGCTTGAAAACCCCGGCCAAACAGCAGCGGGATCCGAAGAGTCTCGAAGTAGTTTGGCTGAATGTATCGGTAGAAAAGCACGGCCCGGATGTTCTTTTCAGAAGGCTCCTCGCCATTCAGCGAAACGGAAGCGGTGCTCAACTCCTGTCCATCGGGCGCAACGCCACCGGTGATTTCCGCCACCCCCGCGACACTCGCAAGTCGATCCCGCAACTCGTGTACCAGCGCATTCTTGCTGGAATTGTTGTACCTTGCCCCATCAGGAAACTTCAGCTCCAGGTCCAGCCCATGTTTGCTTTCGTAGCCCGTCTCCATCGTGAGCGCGCGAATCGAGCTGCGAATCAGCATACTCCCGGCCACCAGAAGCACCAGCGATACGCTTACCTGGATAGCAACCAGCGTATCTCGCATACGCCTTCCGCGAACCGGCGAAGGTCCCTTGTTTGCCTTCAGTGCCGACGACAGCGCAGCGCTCGAACTCTCAAACGCCGGCGCAAGTCCGAAAAGTACCCCCGCCGCCAGGCTCAGGCAGAAGACATACCCAAATATCCCCAGGTCCGGCGTCACATGAAAGACAAAAGTCCCATACTCCGCAGGAAACGCATCGGCTGTAATCACCACCAGAGCCTGCAGAAATGCCCAACTAAAAAGGAACGCCACGAATCCGGCGACCGCACTGAGCAACACGCTCTCCGTAAGCAGTTGGCGAATCAACCGAACGCGACCCGCTCCCAGCGACAGCCGCATCGTCAGTTCGCTATGCCTCGATGCCGCCCGAGCCAGTTGCAGACATGCAACATTGGCGCACGCAATCACCAGCACCAAGCCAACAGCGCCAAGAATCAGCATGAGGACATAGCTCACCCCATCAAAATGATCCAGCGGCATGGGAAATGGCGATCCCGGCCACACCATCGCTGTCACCGGCTTCGCCCTGTCAGAGCCTGGCGCGTGCAAGCTGCGCAGATGGCCCGCCACCGCCGACATCTCTGCCTGCGCCTGGGCCATGGTCACACCAGGAGCCAGCCGTGCAAAAACCCGGCAGCAAGCGGCCTCCCGGTCTCGGACCCAGTTCGAATCGGGATGAATCAACGGCTCCGCGCTCAGCTGCAGCCAGAAATCCGGCGCATCCACGCTGGTTCCAACAAAGTTGTGCGGAGTAATTCCAACAATCGTGAATGGAATCCCTTCCAGGCGAAAGTTCTTTCCCAGCACCGAAGGATCTCCCCCAAACCGCCTTTGCCAGTAGTTCTCGCTGATCAGGGCCAGAAGAGTCGAGGCCGGCTTGGACGAGTCCGCGTCTTCAAAGACGCGCCCGCGCAACGCTCCAACTCCAAGAATGGCAAAGTAGTTGTTCGCCACAAAATGAACGCTCGCTAACTCAGTGTTCTGGGTGGCCGGAAAAACCCCCGACCTGCCCAGCAGAGTTCCAGCCGATGCGCTGCGCGCGCTTGCAACACCCCCTGCGCCGGTTAGCGTAAGCGTCTCAAAATTGCTGCTCGCCGTCAGTCCGCTAAAAGCGCGCACGCTGGCCCGGTAATCTTCGTAGTCTCGAAGGCTGAACACGGGAAGCGTTTCCCCGGACTGAAGGCTAAGGGCCACGTTCACCAGACGTCCCGTATCCCGCCCCTCAAGAGGCCGCTTGAAAAATGCTTTGTACGCGGTGAAGGCTGCGGTATTCGCGCCAATGCCAATCGCCAGCGCCAGCACGGCTGCCGTCGTAAATCCCGCATGACGCACCAGCATCCGTGCACCAAATTTCAGATCCTGCCAAACCGTCCCCGGCACAAGCATCAAGTCGATCTCGCTCATGCGTTCGCGCCAGGTGCTCTTGTTGCCGAGCCGAACCCTCGCGTCTCGCCGGGCTTCCTCACACGCCAGCCCCTGCTGCACATTCCACTCCTCCCGCATGGCGAGGTGAAACTCAAGCTCTTCCTCCTGCTCGCGCGCCACCACGTCCTTCCGGAACAGCCCGCGCAACCGTGAAAACCAAGCCATTCAAGCCTCCCGCGCCTATACCTCGCCAAATCCCAGCACCATCCCCACCGCACCAGTAATCTTCCGCCAGGTCTCCCGCTCCTCCGCCAGCTGCTTCCGACCCACAGCCGTCAGCCTGTAGAACCGCGCCCTTCGATTGTTCTCGCTCAGTCCCCACTCCGCTGCAATCCAGCCATCCTGCTCCATTCGGTGCAGCGCCGGGTAAAGCGACCCCTCCTCCACCCGCAAAATCTCATTCGAAATCCTCTCAATGTGCAGCGTGATTCCCCACCCATGCATCGGCCCCCGCTCCAGGCTCTTCAACACCAACACCGCCAACGCTCCCTGCAAATTGTCGCCCTTCGTCCGGGTCACATCGCCCTCCCATAGATTTCTACAGAAGAATGCGCCACTTTGTCCAACATGTCAAGCCGTCCACCGAGCGCAAAAAAGCCCCACCCCGAAGGGTGAGGCTCTTTTGCATCCCATCTGAAACCAATAGTAAGTTACGCCACCACTTCAATCCCCATCGACCGCGCCGTCCCCTTGATGCTCTTGATCGCCGTCTCGACGGAAGCCGCATTCAGATCCGGCATCTTCTGCGTCGCGATCTCGCGAACCTGCTTCTCGGTCACCTTGCCGATCTTTTCCTTGTTCGGCGTGCCCGAGCCCTTGGGAATCCCCGCCGCCTTCAGAAGCAGAACCGCCGCCGGAGGCGTCTTGGTGATGAAGCTGAAGCTGCGATCCGCATGAACCGAGATGACGACTGGAATGACCAGCCCTTCCATCTCCTTGTTGGAGGTGCGCGCGTTGAACTGCTTGCAGAACTCCATGATGTTGACCTGCGCCTGGCCCAGTGCCGGACCAACCGGTGGCGCCGGCGTTGCCTTGCCGGCAACAATCTGCAACTTCACATATCCCGTAATTTTCTTCGGAGGTGCCATGTTTGTTCCTTCAGAACCAGCTTCTAGCTCCTAGCTTCTAGCCTTCAGCTGGTTGATTCCTTGTTCAAATTTTGGTGTTGCACTCAAGCGTTCGCTCGCAACCGGGCTCCGCTAGGAACAAAGGCCGGCTAGAAGCTGGAAGCTAATAGCTAGAAGCTGCAACTACTCAATCTTTTCCACTTTGCTGAACTCCAGCTCCACCGGGGTGGACCGTCCGAAGATGGTCACCATGATCTTCATGGTCTCGCGATCTTCGTTGATCTCATCCACCACGCCGTTGAAGTTCGCAAACGGTCCGTCCGTAATCCGGACCTGCTCGTTCTTTTCAAACTTGATCTTCATCCGCGGCTTGTCTTTGGCCGTCTCGCTGCGGAACAGAATCGAGGACACTTCTTCCTCGCTCAGCGCCACCGGCTTGTCGCCCGTGCCAAGAAAGCCCGTCACCTTGGGCGTGTCTTTCAACACGTGCCAAAGATGATTGTCCAGTTCCATCTCCACCAGCACATAACCAGGCAAAAACACACGGTCGATGGTGCGTTTCTTGCCGTTCACAATCTCCGTCACCGGCTCGGTCGGAATCATCACCCGGCCCACGCGATCCTTCAACCCGAACGCCTCAATGCGGCTCTCGATCGACTCGCGCACCTTGCGCTCAAAGCCGGAATAGGCATGCAGGATGTACCACTTGAAGCGCTCGTTGCGCTCCGGCTGCGGCTCCGGCACTTCGACGGGTGGTTCTAACTCATCTGCCATCATGTTCTCGTTTCCAGGCCGGCACGTATTACTGCGTTCCGCCCAGCTTCTTCAACAACTGCGTAAGTCCGTAGGAGAAAACACTGTCCGTCAAAAAGAAGAACAGGCCGAAAATGAATACGGCGATGATGACTACCGTCGTCGTCGCTTCCACTTCCTTGCGCGAAGGCGTCACCACCTTGCGCATCTCCCCGCGAACATCACTCAGAAAGTGCGTGAACTCAGTCCAAACACCCTTCGTCTTGTCCAGAATGTTCGGCTCCTGGCGCTTGGCCGGAGTCAACTTCCCCGATGCCGGCCGTTCTTCACCATTTGCGAGTGCTGCTTTGGTAGCCATGCTTCTCTCATCCTTCGCGTCCGGCGTCCTGCCGATCGCGTTCCTACTTAATATGGCAGGGGCGGAGGGATTCGAACCCCCAAGTTCGGTTTTGGAGACCGACAGTTTAGCCGTTGAGCTTACGCCCCTAAAAACAGATGTCAGGTTACAGATGACAGGTGACAGTTTTCAGTGCCCGAATCGCCGGCGACGAACTGAAATCTGTTATCTGTAACCTGTCATCTGTCCTTACTTCGTTTCCTTGTGCGCCTGGTGCTTGCGGCAGCGGTTACAGAACTTCTTGAACTCCAGACGGCCCGTGGTCGTCTTCTTGTTCTTCGTCGTCGTGTAGTTCCGCTCCTTGCACTCAGTGCACTGCAATGTCACAATTTCTCGCATTTCAATTTCCCTTCGAGTGACTAGTGATTAGTGGATAGTGGTTAGCTTCTTTCGTGCCTGCATCAGCCGCTGTGACTGCTGGCGGCAATGTTGCTACTAACCACTAATCACTAACCACTACTCACTGTTCCTGTTACTTCGTAATCTCTGCAACCGTGCCCGCGCCCACCGTGCGTCCGCCTTCGCGAATCGCAAACCGCAGGCCCTTTTCCAACGCCACCGGCGTAATCAGCTCCACCGAAAGCTCCACGTTGTCGC